>Ga0316227_1000777_pt1 | contig 40658 bp, 44 predicted proteins | sample TBH18019metaG_FD_206012 | JGI IMG/M metagenome (GOLD analysis project Ga0316227, IMG submission 206012) | Freshwater microbial communities from Trout Bog Lake, Wisconsin, USA - TBH18019 | ecosystem: Environmental > Aquatic > Freshwater > Lake > Hypolimnion/Profundal zone | place: USA: Wisconsin... | reverse complement strand
TACGACCCGTCAGGATCTCATCGCCGATGACGAGGATCGCGGCGGTCACGAATTCGGCAGGCTGATTCATGGAACTCTGGCGTCGGGCGGATCCTGCAGGCAGATAGCGCGGCCGCAGCCCGCGACTATGTGAACCCCGAGGATCCCATGCAGTTCGCCGCGCCGCTCCTGACGGGTCGGCTCGTGCAGCGTTACAAGCGCTTCCTCGCCGACATCGACACCGATGACGGTCGCGTCACCGTCCACTGCCCCAATCCCGGAGCCATGCTCGGGCTGAACACGCAAGGCGCCCGCGTTCTGCTGTCCCGCTCGACCAACCCGGCCCGGAAGCTGCCGCTCACCTGGGAGCTGGTGGAGGCCGATGTGCCCGGTGGGGCGCAGTGGGTCGGCATCAACACGATGCGGCCGAACGCGCTCGTGGCGGAGGCCTTCGAGGCCGGCGCGATCGCGCCGCTTGTCGGGTACGATGCGCTGAAGCCGGAGGTGCGCTACGCCGAGGCGAGCCGTGTCGATTTCCTGGCGAGCGGCACGGAGGCCGGGCCCTGCCATGTCGAGGTCAAGAACTGCCACCTGATGCGGCGGGCGGGCCTCGCGGAATTTCCCGACTGCAAGGCCGCCCGCAGCGCCCGGCACATGCGCGATCTCGCCCAGGTCGTAGCCGAGGGCGGCCGCGCGCTCGTGGTCATCGTCGTGCAGATGCAAGCCGAGGCCTTCGATGTCGCCCGGGACATCGACCCCGCCTTCGACCGCGCCTTTCGGGACGCGCGGGCGGCGGGTGTGGCGGTCCATGCCTACCGATGCGCCGTCGGGCCGGCGGGCGTCACCATCGCCGAGGAGATTCCGGTGGTCACGCCGCCCTGACGGCGCCGCGCTCGAACATCAGGTTCAGCCGGGAGCGCGCGATCTCGCGATAGCCGCAGCGCGCCAGATGCTGCGGCAGGTCGAGCTGCCATTGGCCGGTGCCGTTCTCGACCAGCAGGATCCGCGGCAGAAGCGCCTCCGGCGCCTCGCGGAGGAAGGGCTCCAGGATCAGGTCCTCGGCGCCCTCGACGTCGAGCTTGATGGCATCGACCCGGCTGAGGCCCTCGCTGCGCAGGAGTTCGAGGAGCGTCACCGCCGGCACGGTGATCCGCGCCCCCTCATTGGTGCCGACGATGCGCAGGCTCGACTCGCCGCGGTTGCGCGGATCGATGAACAGGGTCAACTCGCCGGCCTTGTCGGCGATCGCGCAGGCGACCGCCTTGACGGTGTGGAACGGGTTCTGGGCGATGTTGTAGGTCAGGCGGTCGAACACGTCGGGCTGCGGCTCGACCGCGACGATCCGCGCGCCCGGTCCGGAAAAGGCAGCCACGCACAGGGCATAAGCGCCGACATTGGCGCCGATGTCGAGGAAGACGCAGTCCTTCGGCAGACGCTTCTCAAGGAGCGCTCGCTCCTCCGGATCGAAGAACTGCGGTGTGAAGAGCACCTTCTTCTCGCAGTTGTTGTTGTAGGGGTGCAGCCGCATCCGCGCACCGTAACGGGTTACGTCGAGGGGTTTGCCCCCGAGCCGTGCGATGGCGATCCGGCGCAGGAACAGCGCGAGGCGCCGTCCGTACCAAGACTCGGCCGGGATCCGGTTCGTGCGGCGTGTGATCGCCGCCACGAGACCGGACGGTTCATAGGTGCCGTAGGGCTGCGTGTCCGTCATGACCGGGGCGGTTTGCCAGTCGGCGCCCCGACCCGCAAGCGGATCGATCCGCGTTGCTCCCGCGCGCCCGGGTGGTCTAAGCCGTGGCCGAGCTTGATGAACACAGGTTGTGCGGCATGGAGTCCTTCAATTCCGACGGCGTGCGGATCGCCTATATCGACGTCCCGCCCGCCGATGGGGCCGGCAAGCCGATCCTGCTGATCCACGGCTTTGCGTCGAACCACGCGGTCAACTGGGTCAACACCCAGTGGGTACGGGCTCTGACCCAGGCCGGCTACCGCGCCATCGCGCTGGACAATCGCGGCCACGGCGAGAGCGAGAAGCTCTACGACCCGGCCGCCTACAGCTCCGAGGCGATGGCCGGTGACGCGATCAGGCTGCTCGACCATCTCGGCATCGCGCGCGCCCACGTCATGGGCTACTCCATGGGTGGGCGGATCACCGCCCATATCGCCCTGGACCACGCGAACCGGGTGCGCTCGGCCCTGATCGGCGGCCTCGGGATGCATCTCGTCGAGGGCAAGGGCCTGCCCTCGGGCATTGCCGAGGCGCTGGAGGCGCCCGCCGGAACGCCGGCGCCCAACCCAACGGCCGCGGCCTTCCGTACCTTCGCCGAGCAGACCCGGAGCGACCTGCGGGCGCTGGCCGCCTGCATGCGCGGCTCGCGCCAGACGCTGAGCCGCGCCGAACTCGCGCAGATCGAGGTGCCGGTGCTGGTCTCGGTCGGGACGCTCGATACGGTGGCTGGCTCCGGCCCGGGATTGGCCGCACTGATCCCGGATGCGCGGGCGCTTGAGATCGAGGGCAAGGACCACTCCACCGCGGTCGGCGCCAAGCCGCATCGGGACGGGGTGCTGTCCTTCCTGGCCGCGCAGCCCTGAGGCGTCAGCTCTTCAGCCGGTATCCGGTCCGGAAGATGTAGGTCACGAGGCCGAGGCAGATCACCAGGAACAGCGCGGTCATGCCGAGGCTGACCGCGATGTTCACATCCGCCTTGCCGAAGAACGCCCAGCGGAAGCCGCTGATCAGGTACACGACCGGGTTGAGCAGGCTGACCGCGTGCCAGAACGGCGGCAGCATGCCGATGGCGTAGAAGCTGCCGCCCAGGAAGGTCAGTGGCGTCACAATGAGGAGCGGCACGAGCTGCAGCTTCTCGAAGCCGTCGGCCCAGAGGCCGATGACGAAGCCGAACAGGCTGAACGTCACCGCCGTGAGCAGCAGGAAGCCGATCATCCAGAACGGGTGGTCGATCCGCAGCGGCACGAACAGGGCCGAGGTCGCCAGGATGATCAGCCCGATCAGGATCGATTTTGAGGCCGCCGCGCCGACGAAGCCCAGCACGACCTCCAGTGGCGAGATCGGCGCCGACAGGATCTCGTAGATCGTGCCGGCGAAGCGCGGGAAGTAGATGCCGAACGAGGCGTTCGAGATGCTCTGCGTCAGAAGTGAGAGCATGATCAGGCCCGGCACGATGAACAGCCCGTAGGGCACGCCGTCAACCGCCGAGACCCGGGAGCCGATCGCCGCGCCGAAGACTACGAAGTACAGGGTGGTCGAGATGACGGGAGCCAGGATGCTCTGTCCGGCCGTGCGCCAGAAGCGGCCCATCTCGAACCGATAGATAGACCGGACCGCCGGCCAGTTCATCGTGAACGCCGCGCTCATGCCTGTACCCTCTCCTCGCGTACGAGGCCCACGAAGATGTCCTCCAGCGAACTCTGCTCGGTGTGGAGGTCGTTGAAGCGGATCCCTGCGGCGGACAGCCCCGTGAGCAGGCCGGTGATGCCGGTGCGCTCGGCGCGGGTGTCGTAGGTGTAGACCAGTTCGCGTCCCTCCCCGGCCAGCGCCAGCTCGTAGTCGGCGAGGTCCGGCGGCACCGCCGCGAGCGGCTGCTGAAGATGCAGAATCAGCTGCTTGCGACCGAGCTTGCGCATCAGCGCGGCCTTCTCCTCCACCAGGATGATCTCGCCCCGGCGGATCACCCCGATGCGGTCGGCCATCTCCTCGGCCTCCTCGATGTAGTGCGTGGTGAGGATGACGGTGACGCCCTGCTGGCGCAGGTCGCGGACGAGGCGCCACATGTCCTGGCGCAGCTCCACATCGACGCCCGCCGTGGGCTCGTCGAGGAACAGAACCCGGGGCTCGTGCGACAGGGCCTTGGCGATCAGCACCCGGCGCTTCATGCCGCCCGACAGGGTCATCAGCCGGCTGTCGCGCTTGTCCCAGAGGGAGAGTGCCCGCAAGATCCGCTCGATATGCCCGGCATCGGGCTTCAGCCCGAACAGCCCGCGGGAGAAGTTCACGGTGTTCAGCACCGTCTCGAAGGCGTCGGTGGTGAGTTCCTGCGGGACGAGGCCGATCACCCGGCGCGCGGCACGATAATCCGCCCCGATATCGTGGCCGTCGACCAGAACGGTCCCCGAACTCGCCGTGACGATGCCGCAGACGATGTTGATCAGCGTCGATTTTCCCGCCCCGTTCGGACCGAGCAGCGCGAAGATCTCTCCACGCTCAACGGCGAGGTCGATGTCCCGCAGGGCGGTGAAGCCGGACGTGTAGGTTTTCGACAGCTTCGAGATGGAGATGATCGGCATCGGGGCCTGGAGCGAGCTGGGCATGCACGGTGCCGGCAGCCGTGAGACCGCCGCCGTGCGCGGTAGCCGACCGTGCGGACCGGCTCCGACAACGGGCGCCCCTATAGCATGCTGTATTCACGGCGCTGACGGATCCCGTGTGTGCCACCGCACCACGGGCACGCCCGCCGCTTACGTGCGACTGTAGCGCTCCACCAGCGCCACGCATTCCTTTCGAAGATCCGCGTCTTCGATGCGCGAGAAGGCCGTGAGCAGAGCGACACATTCCCCCGCGCTCGGACCGCGCCCCCTCGAAGACCCTGCCGGTCTCCGGAAGGTCGAGACCGGCATCCTCAGCGCGTCGGCAATCTGGCGAAGCAGCACTTCCCGCTCATCAGCAGGTTTCGCTCTGCCGTCGAGATCGAATCCCCCCGCGTCCGCCATGATCTCATCGAAACCAATTCGTCAGCCGAGCCAAAACGCGCGGGATGTCCAACATGCGCCGTTCGCGAAGCGCGTGGCTCGACCATTCACACTTTCTCGGCAGGTGCAACCTGCCGTTATGATCCCGCCTTCGGCAAGGCGCTTGACGAACGACGCGTCGGCAGCCGCGAAACAGCGTCATTTGCTGACAGGTGTACGTGTTTCATCTGAGCCAGGTTACGGCCGCGCAGAGATGTGCTTCGGCAATACAATCTTCGGCTTCGCCCTGCCCGCGCTAGGCCGCTCTCCGAAGCGTGATCAGCGTAGCCAGACCGACGAGCGTCACGGCGCCGAGGATCCGGCGCCAGGGATTCACCCCGCGCAGAAGTTCATCGGCCGCCCACCACGCCAACGCTATATCGGCCCCGAGCGTTAGCCAGGAGGCGAGTTCTCCCCGGTCCTGTGCCAACCAACCGGCTAGGCTGAAGCCCGCGAACAGCCAGAGCGGCAGGTTCGGCCATTGCGCGACCGTGATCGCTCCGGTGGTTCGGTCGCGGAACATCCAGTCGACCGCCCGCCGGACTGGCTTGCGCGCGGGTGTAGACATGGCTCGATCCTTCGCGCGTCCCGGAAGGAGCGCGTCGTGGCGCATCTTCGGACCAGAATGAGCCGCTGCCCGGGGATCCTACCTTAACGCATTGGTAACGTTAGTAAACGGAAACGGTCGGTAAATCCTTAACGGATCCTGAAAGGACTCGCGAAAATCCCGCTCATTTGGTGATGATCGGTCATCCGAGCGGCAGCCAATTCGCCGAACAACGAGGATCGATCATGAGCGCCCATCTCGAGGACCTGAAGTTCATGCTGACGCTCAGCGTCGTGGTTCTCTTCGGCAGCGGCCTCGACATCATCCTGCGCTGATTGCGTTGGTGGGAATCGTTCGCGGAGCGGGGCCGCCGCGCACAATGGCACGTTCGAGCGCCGAGCGAGCGGCTGATGGATGCGCGGGCGACCCACTCCCACGACCGGGGGTGAACGGGACGGCGACCGCCCGCGAGGCGCCTTCCGTGAGCCGGCGCGCTCCGACGATGTCGGCAGCCGGGATCAGTCCGGAGCGGAGGAAGCTCCGCAATTCGACGGCCTTTGCCCGCCGCTCCGTCCGCATTTTGAGCACCGCGATCACGAGGCCGACCAACCCGGCCGCCTCCAGGAACGTCGCGACCACATAGCCCGAAGCCATTCGTTTCCACCAACCATGTCGCGGGAATGGCCGCTCTCGCAGCGGCCGCCCCCGATCTGCGTGGTCATGGTTAGCGCGGCATTAACGGCTACGTAGATCGCCGCATATGAGGGAAATCCCGTTCTTCATCCGCGCCGCGACGGAAGCGAGGCAGGCCTCTGTTGCGGCAAAGTGGACCCGGCGTGGCAGATGTCGTTGCGCCGCACCCGGCGGCGTCTTTAGGACCCCTGAGCGTCCGGACCGCCCTACCACATGTCGAGGGCGACGCGGGCCTCGTCCGACATGCGGCTCTGGTCCCAGGGCGGATCGAACACCATGGTTACCGCGCAGGATTGCACGCCCGGCACGGCGCTCACCGCGTTCTCCACCCAACCGGGCATCTCGCCTGCCACCGGGCAGCCGGGAGCGGTCAGTGTCATGTCGATCGCGACGTTCCGATCGTCGCCGATGTCGACCTTGTAGATCAGGCCAAGCTCGTAGATGTCGGCCGGAATCTCGGGATCGTAGACCGTCTTCAGCGCCGCGACGATGTCGTCGGTCAGGCGATCCATCTCCGCCGGCGGGATCGCGGAATCGCCGGCGACGGCGGGGGCGTTCATGCCCCCCGTAATGGTGGCGTCGGTGGTCATCGCTTCACTCTCCCCGGACCCGTGCGGACGGGACCAGCCACGAACCAGATATCAGGTGAACAGCATTTCTGCTCGACCGAGCGCTTCGGCAAGGGCATCGATCTCCGCGGTGGTGTTGTAGAGGCCGAACGAGGCCCGGCAGGTCGAGGTCACGCCGAAGCGCTTGAGCAGCGGCATGGCGCAATGCGTCCCGGCCCGCACGGCGACGCCCTGGCGGTCGATCACGGTGGCGATGTCGTGCGCATGCGCCCCCTTCATCTCGAAGGCGATCACGCCGCCTTTCCCCGGCGCAGTGCCGATCAGCCGCAGCGCGTTCATCGCGCCGAGCCGCTCCTGCGCGTAGGCCGTGAGTTTAGCCTCGTGCGCCGCAATGGCATCGCGCCCGACCTTCATCATGTATTCGAGCGCGGCTCCGAGACCCACCGCCTCGATGATCGCCGGTGTGCCGGCTTCGAACCGATGCGGCGGATCGTTGTACGTGATCGCGTCCTCGCTCACCGTCCGGATCATCTCGCCGCCGCCCTGATAGGGCGGCAGGCGCTCCAGCCACTCCTTCTTGCCATAGAGCACGCCGATCCCGGTGGGGCCGTAGACCTTGTGCCCGGTGAAGACGAAGAAGTCGCAGTCGAGCGCCTGCACGTCGACCGGCTGGTGCACGGCGCTCTGCGCGCCGTCGAGCAGCACCGGCACGCCGTGGGCGTGGGCGATGCGCACGATCTCGGCGGCCGGCGTCACGGTGCCCAGCACATTCGACATGTGGGTGATCGCCACCATCTTGGTCCGAGGTGAGAACAGCTTCTCGTATTCCTCGACCAGAAAGTTGCCCTCATCGTCCACCGGTGCCCACTTGATCACGGCGCCGCGGCGCTCGCGCAGGAAGTGCCAGGGCACGATGTTGGAATGGTGCTCCATGATCGAGAGGATGATCTCGTCCCCTTCGCCGATCAGCCCGGCCCAGCCCATCGACGAGGCCACGAGGTTGTAGGCCTCGGTGGCATTGCGGGTGAAGATGATCTCGTCGGTCGAGGCGGCGTTGAGGAACTGGCGGGTCGTCTCGCGCGCGCCCTCGAATCCTTCGGTCGCGGCATTCGCCATGTAGTGCAGGCCGCGATGGACGTTGGCGTAGCCGGTCTCCATGCAAGAGACCATCGCGTCGATCACCTGCCTCGGCTTCTGAGCGGAGGCGGCGTTATCGAGATAGACGAGCGGCTTGCCGTAAACCTGCTGCGCCAAAATCGGGAAATCCCTGCGGATCGCCTCGACGTCGTAGGCTGGGGTGAGGACGGGTGCGTTCATGGTCGCGACCTTCCGAAAACTTCGCCGATCCCGAAAACAGCCCTCATCCCGAGGGGTCGGAGCGAAGTGGAGGCCTCGAAGGAGCCCTCCAGCTGGCGTTGCAGTCCCTGGATCCCTCCTTCGAGGCCCGCTCGCGCAGGCTCCATCGGATGAGCGTCGGGTTGTAGGAGCGGCCGACCCTGCAGCCGGGTCGGCCAGGGTCGTCAGCCGCGCGCCCTGAGCCAAGCCTCGATCTCGCCGATGAGCGCCGCGCGGGCCCCCTCGTGCGTGACCGACTCCACAGCTTCGCCCACGAAGGCCTGAACCAGCAGGCTCTCGGCGACCGGGCGGGGCAAGCCGCGGGCCATCAGGTAGAACAGCAGATCCGGATCCGGCGCGCCGCAGGTTGCTCCGTGGCCACAAGCGACGTCGTCGGCGAAGATTTCCAGCTCCGGCTTGTTCATCATCTGCCCCTCGTCTGTGAGGAGGAGGCAATCGGACTTCATCTTGCCGTCGGTCTTCTGCGCAACCTGACGGACGATGATCTTGCCCTGAAACACGCCCGTGGCGTCGCCGTCGATGATCCACTTGAACTGCTCGCGGCCGACGCCGCCAACCGCGGCATGGTCGGCGAGCAGCGTCGAATCGGCGAGCTGGCCGTTCCGCAGCATCGCCGCCCCGTTCACCACGACGTTGGTGTCGTCCCCCGCGACGTGCACGTAGATCTGGTGGCGCGACAGCACCGCCCCGGTCACGAGGTTCACGGTCTCGACCTGACCCTCGGCCTCGACCTTCAGCGACAGGGTCGAGAGCGCGATGGTGGCGTCACCCTCCTTGTTGAGGCGAGTATGCCGGAAAGCCGCCCGCGGGCCGACCACCACGTCGAGGGCATCGTTCGGCTGGCAGGTGAGCCCGTCCGGACCTTCATGGCTTTCCAGCAGAGCGAAGTCCGCCTCCTCGCCGATCTGCACGAGCACGCGGGTGGCCGTCGAGAACGGCGCCGCGCCCGAGCCGACGAAGCGCAGATGGACCGGCCGGTCCGGCTTCGCGCCGGGTGCGACCGCGATGACTGCGCCGTCCGCCAGGAAGGCGGTGTTCAGCTGGTAGACCGGGTTCTCACGCGCCTGGGGCACCGGAGCGAGCTGCTTCAGGGCGGCGTCGCCCTGGGTCAGCGCCTCGTTGAGCGGCACGACGCGGACGCCGTCCGGCAGGCTGTCGAGGTCGGACAGCTCGCGGACGAGATGGCCGTTCACGAAGGTCAGGCGCGCGGCCTCGATCCCGCCAAAGCCGGTGGCCTGCGCCACGGCGGCCTTGGCGGCCTCAAGGCTCGGCGCCTCGGCCGGGGGGGCCGCCTCGGTGATCGCGGCGCGCAGGTCGGTGTACTTGAACGCCTCGACCCGGCGGCTCGGCAGGCCGGTCGCCTCGAAGAAGCGGAACGCCTCCTCGCGCGCGATCGTCGCGTCGCTGGCGAAGCTCTGGCGGGCGGTCTCGAACAGCTTCGACAGGCCGGCCTCGGCGGGGGAGCGGAGGTTGGTGACGTCGGCCATGGTTCAGGCGGCCTCGCTGGTGCGGTACTCGGCGTAGCCGGAGGCCTCGAGCTCGAGGGCGAGCTCCTTGCCGCCGGTCTTCACGATCTGGCCCTTCGACATGACGTGCACGGTGTCGGGCACGATGTGGTTGAGCAGCCGCTGGTAGTGGGTGATGACGAGGAACGAGCGGCCCTGGTCGCGGAGCGCATTCACGCCCTCGGAGACGATGCGCAGGGCGTCGATGTCGAGGCCGGAATCGGTCTCGTCGAGCACGCAGAACTTCGGCTGCAGCAGCGCCATCTGGAGGATCTCCATGCGCTTCTTCTCGCCGCCGGAGAACCCGACGTTGAGGGCGCGCTTGAGCATCTCCTTGTTGATCTCGAGCTTGTCGGCCGCGCCGTTCACCGCCCGGATGAAATCGGGGGTCGACAGCTCGGCCTCGCCGCGCGCCTTGCGCTGCGCGTTCAGGCAGGCCTTGAGGAAGGTCATGGTGCCGACGCCCGGAATCTCCAGCGGGTACTGGAAGGCCAGGAAGATGCCGGCCGCGGCGCGCTCGTCGGCGGCCATCTCCAGCACGTTCTGCCCGTCGAGCAGGATCTCGCCGTCGAGAACCTCGTAATCCTCCTTGCCGGCGATGACGTAGGAGAGGGTCGACTTGCCCGAGCCGTTCGGGCCCATGATCGCCGCGACCTCGCCGTCGTTCACGGTCAGGTTCAGGCCGTTCAGGATGCGGTTGTCCTCGATCTGCACGACGAGGTTCTTGATTTCCAGCATGTCTTGGTCGTCCTGTTCGAATTCGCTGATTGTCCCCTGCCCCGAGGCCTCGCTGCTCACGCACCCTGGCGTGACGAAGTGCGACGCGCTCTCCTCCCCCTTGCGGGGAGGAGTTGGAGGTGGGGGTGGAGCAGAAGGCAACGCCGCACTTTATCCGGCACCACCCCCACCCCTGCCCCTCCCCGCAAGGGGGAGGGAGGATGCACACACCCGTTGAGGGCCCTTAGCCCACCGAGCCTTCCAGGCTGATCGAGATCAGCTTCTGGGCCTCGACGGCGAACTCCATGGGCAGCTGCTGCAGCACGTCCCGGACGAAGCCGTTGACGATGAGCGCGGTCGCCTCCTCCTCGGAGAGGCCGCGCTGCTGGCAGTAGAACTTCTGCTCCTCGGAGATCTTCGAGGTGGTCGCCTCGTGCTCGAACACCGCCGAGGCGTTCTTCGACTCGATGTAGGGCACGGTGTGCGCGCCGCACTGGTCGCCGATCAGCAGGGAGTCGCAGTTGGTGAAGTTCCGGGCATTCGAGGCCTTCCTGTGGGCCGAGACGAGGCCCCGGTAGGTGTTCTGCGAGCGACCCGCCGAGATGCCCTTCGAGATGATCCGGCTCGTCGTGTTCTTGCCGAGATGGATCATCTTGGTGCCGGAATCGACCTGCTGCATGCCGTTCGACACCGCGATCGAGTAGAACTCGCCGCGGGAATCGTCGCCGCGCAGGATGCAGGACGGGTACTTCCAAGTGATCGCCGAGCCGGTCTCGACCTGCGTCCACGAGATCTTCGAGCGGGCGCCGCGGCAATCGCCGCGCTTGGTCACGAAGTTGTAAATGCCACCCTTGCCCTCGTTGTCGCCTGGGTACCAGTTCTGAACGGTCGAGTACTTGATCTCGGCATCATCGAGGGCGACGAGCTCGACCACGGCGGCGTGGAGCTGGTTGTCGTCGCGCTTCGGGGCGGTGCAGCCCTCGAGATACGAGACGTAGGAGCCCTTGTCGGCGATGATCAGCGTGCGCTCGAACTGGCCGGTGTCGCGCTCGTTGATGCGGAAATAGGTCGACAGCTCCATCGGGCAGCGCACGCCCGGCGGGATGTAGACGAACGACCCGTCGGAGAAGACGGCGGAGTTGAGCGTCGCGAAGAAGTTGTCGGTCGCCGGCACCACCGAGCCCAGGTACTTCTGCACCAGCTCGGGATATTCCTGCACGGCCTCGGAGATCGGCATGAAGATCACGCCGGCCTTCGAGAGTTCCTTCTTGAAAGTGGTGGCCACCGAGACCGAATCGAAGACGGCGTCGACGGCGACGCGGCGCTCAGGGGCGATACCCTCCAGCACCTCGACCTCGCGCAGGGGGATGCCGAGCTTCTCGTAGGTCTTCAGGATCTCGGGGTCGATCTCGTCGAGCGACATCGCCGCCGGGCGCTTGGGCGCCGCGTAGTAGTAGATGTCGTTGTAGTCGACCTTGTCGTAGGCGACGCGCGCCCACTCCGGCTCCTTCATGGTCAGCCAGCGCCGATAGGCGTCGAGGCGCCACTCCAGCAGCCACGCGGGCTCGTTCTTCTTCGCCGAGATGAAGCGGACGACATCCTCGGAGATGCCCTTCTCGGACTTCTCCATCTCGATGGTGGTCTCGAACCCGTACTTGTACTGGTCGAGGTCGATCGAGCGGACCCGGTCAATGGTTTCCTGCACGGCAGGCATCAGCGTCTCCTGGGCATCTCCGGCGTCAAGGACCGGGAAGCGTCTGGCGGAAAGCGGGGGATGCGGCCCTCAGGCCGCCTGTCCTCGCCGTCTATATAGGGGCTGCAAGGCCCGTTCGAAGGCGTCGAGGAAGCATGCCACCTCCTCGTCCACCGAGTTCCAGCCGAGGCTGACGCGCAGTGCCCCCCCGGCGAGATCAGGATCGACGCCCATCGCGGCGAGCGTCGCCGAGCGCGCGACCTTGCCTGACGAGCAGGCCGAGCCCGACGATACCGCCACGCCGGCGAGGTCGAGGGCGATCAGGGCCGCGGGGGCGTCGAGCCCCGGGACCGAGAAGCTGAGGGTGTTGGGCAGGCGTGCGGCACCGGCGGCGAACACCACCGCATCCGGAGCCAGGGCGCGCACGCCCGCCTCGATCCGGTCGCGCAGGGTCGACAGGCGCGCCGCCTCCCGCGCGAGGGATTCGCGGGCGATCCGAGCGGCCTCGCCCATCCCGACGATCGCCGGCAGGCACTCGGTGCCGCAGCGCTGCCGGCGCTCCTGGCCGCCGCCGCGCAGAAAGGCCCTCTCCAGAGTGACGCCGTCGGCCAGCACCAGGGCGCCGACGCCCTTCGGCGCCCCGAATTTGTGGCCCGACAGGGTGAGCGCGTCGACGCCGAGGCCGGCCATGTCGAGGGGGATCTTCCCAGCCGCCTGCACGCCGTCGCTGTGAACCAGGATCCTGTCATGCTTTCGGGACAAGCCGACGATATCGGCGAGCGGTTGCACCGCGCCGGTCTCGTTGTTGGCGGCGTGGACCGAGAGAAGCACGGTCTCATCCGCCAGCGCGGCGAGACGCGCCTCCAAGACGGCGAGGTCGACCACGCCGTCGGCCTTGACCGGCACCTCCTCCGCGGCCGCCTCGGGGAACCTATGGCCCGCCGCGACGCAGGGATGCTCCGTCGCCGAGTAGAGAAGCCGAGTCGGGGCCGGCGTGCCTCGGCGCCGCAGGGCGCCTGACAGGGCCGCGTTCGCTGCCTCGGTGCCGCCGCTGGTGAAGACGACCTGCTCGGGCCGTGCATGTACCAGGGCCGCGACCTCGGCGCGGGCCGCTTCGAGAGCAGCCCGGGCCGCGCGGCCCTCCGCGTGGATGGAGGACGGATTGCCGGGGAGCATCAGCGCGCGCGCCACTGCGTCCGCGACGTCAGGGCGGACTGGCGCGGTCGCATTGTAGTCGAGATAGGCACGTGCCCGGCTCATCCGCGTTCCGTTAGCCCTCTGCTGCGGCGCGTCACAATTCCTTGCCCGCGCACCGGCTCGCCGTGCTAAGGCGCGCCGAGAGAATGAGATCCCGCCGACCCAGCCCGGTCGGCGTTGCAGCCAGCGCGGAGCTTCAAACGGCTTCTTTAGAATAGTTCTAATCATCTAGAACTATTCTAAGACTGCTTTTATGGGGCGTGCGCGACGAGTCAAGGTTGCCGCGCCGCCGCGCCGATCGCCCGGCGGGCGGTCTCGAGAGTGAGAGACGAGCGATGCCCGAAGTCATCTTCACCGGCCCGGCCGGCCGCCTGGAAGGTCGTTACCAGGCTCCCAAGAAGCGCGGTGCGCCGATCGCCATCATCCTGCACCCGCACCCCCAGTTCGGGGGCACGATGAACAATCAGATTGTGTACAATCTTTTCTACACCTTCGCCAATCGTGGGTTTGCAGCGCTGCGCTTCAATTTCCGCGGGGTCGGTCGCAGCCAGGGTTCCTTCGACCACGGCTCGGGTGAGCTGTCGGATGCCGCCGCCGCCCTGGACTGGGTGCAGTCCGTCAACCCTGAGGCGAAGTCCTGCTGGATCGCCGGCGTGTCGTTCGGCTCGTGGATCGGTATGCAGCTGCTGATGCGCCGTCCCGAGATCGAGGGCTTCATCTCCATCGCCGCAATGGCGAACCGCTACGACTTCACCTTCCTGGCCCCCTGCCCCTCTTCCGGATTGTTCGTGCACGGTTCCGAGGACCGGGTGGCCCCTGCTCGTGAAGTCATGCCGGTGATCGAGAAGGTGAAGACCCAGAAGGGCGTCATCATCGAGCACCAGATGGTCGACGGCGCGAACCATTTCTTCGACGGCAAGGTCGAGGAACTGACGCAAACGGTGGATACCTACCTCGACAAACGCCTCGGCAAGCGCGACGAGGCGGCCTGACCCATCCGGTCCCTGCGCCTTGACGCGGGGAGCCCCGGAGGAATAGGGCGCGGACTTCGGAATTAGGACTCACCTTCGCAGGTCTGATGTCAGATAGCCCGTCCGACCAACCCGTGGTGCTCCTGGTGGAAGATGACGGCCTCCTGCTGATGGAGGCGTCTGACACCCTTGCGGATGCGGGCTTCACCGTCGTCGAGGCGACGCATGCCGACAAGGCGCTGAAGGTCTTGGAGAACCGGGACGATGTCGGCGTCCTGATGACCGACGTCGACATGCCGCAGGGCTCGATGGACGGTTTCGCCCTCGCCCGCCTCGTGGCGCATCGCTGGCCGTCGATTCCCGTTCTGGTGGTATCCGGGATGGGCACGCCCGGCCCCCACGACATGCCGGATGGCGCTCGCTTCATTCCGAAGCCCTACGAGCCGACGACCCTGGTCCGAACCCTTCAGGCCTTCATCAGCCGCGCGGCTTGACCCACAGATCCGCTCGGGTTCACCCACGGTCCGGGCACCGAACACCCGACCGAGAGCCATGACGGATCAGACCCGACCCTACCGCTTCGCGACCCGGGCCATCCATGCCGGCGCGGCGCCGGACCCCGCCACGGGCGCGCGGATCCAGCCGATCTACTTCACGAATGGCTTCGTGTTCGACTCGACCGAGCAGGCGGCGGATATCTTCGCCGGCCGGCGGACCGGCTTCTCGTACTCCCGCGGCTCCAACCCAACGGTCGCTGCGCTGGAACGCCGCATCGCCGACCTTGAGGGCGCCAAGGGTGCGGTGGCAGTCTCCTCCGGGCAGTCGGCGATGCTGCTCGTTCTGATGACTCTGATGAAGAGCGGCGACGCGTACGTCGCGTCGCCGCGCCTGTTCGGCGGCTCGCTCGGCCTGATGCGCCGCCTCGACGGCCGCTACGATCTGAAGCCCCGCTTCGCCGCCGGCATGCGCCCTGAGGATTTCGAGGCGGCGATCACCCCGGACTGTCGGGCGATCGTCTGCGAATCGATCGTAAATCCCTGCGCCTCCGTGATGGACCTCGACGGAATCGCGGCGGTGGCCCGGCGCCACGGCCTGCCGCTGGTGGTCGACAACACCCTCGCCTCACCGGCCCTGATCCGCCCGATCGAGCACGGAGCCGACATCGTCGTGCACTCGACGTCGAAGTTCCTGGGCGGATCCGGCCAGACCATCGGCGGCGTGATCTGCGATGCCGGCCGCTTCGATTGGTCGAAATCCGGCGGCTACAACCTGATCACCGAGCCCTGGCCGGATTACGACGGGCTCGTCCTGACTAAGGCTTTCCCGGCGACCCCGTTCGCGGCGGCGTGCCGGTTCTTCGGCCTGCGCGACCTCGGGCCCGGCCTGTCACCGATGAACGCGTTCCTGACGCTCATGGGCATCGAGACTTTGCCGCTGCGCATGGAGCGCCACTGCGCCAATGCGCGAGCGGTGGCGGCCTTCCTCAAGGATCATCCGGCGGTGGCATGGGTGAGCTACCCCCTGATGCCGGGACAACCCGGGGAGGACCTCGCCCGGCGCTATACGCCGAACGGGCCGGGCTCGATCTTCACCTTCGCGTTGAAGGGTGGCGAGCCGGCGGCGCTCACGTTCATCGCCGGCCTGGAGCTGATCTCACACCTCGTGAACATCGGCGAGATCAAGTCGCTGGCGATTCACCCATCCTCGACCACGCACCGGCAGCTGCCGGAGCACGAGAAGGCCGCCGCGCAGGTCGGGCCCGAAACCGTCCGCCTCTCGATCGGGCTTGAGAACGAGGCCGACCTGATTGCCGATCTCCAGCAGGCGCTGGACAAGCTGGACTGAGCGGGACGTTCGTGCTCGGGGAGTGCGTGGGCTCCCGCGCTCGCAAAGACGCTGACGGCGAGGCGATGCGCCCCGCACTCGATCCTCTCCCGCGAGAGAGAGGAAAGCTGTGATTGGTGATCACCGACGGTGCGTGGGACCGCTGCTCAGCGCCGCCGCTCCAGGATCGACACGTAGTTTGCCACCGCCGCGCCGCCCATGTTGAAGATCCCGGCGAGTTCGGCCCCAGGCACCTGCATCTCGCCAGCCTCGCCCATGAGTTGGAGGCAGGCCATCACGTGCATCGACACGCCGGTGGCGCCCACCGGGTGACCTTTGGCCTTCAATCCGCCGGATGGGTTGATCGGTAGCCGGCCGCCCTTCTCGGCCAGCCCCTCGCGCACGACGCGGTAGCCCTCACCGGGAGCGGCGAGCCCCATGGCCTCGTACTCGATCAGCTCCGCGATGGTGAAGCAGTCGTGGGTCTCCACGAAGGACAGATCCGCGTTGCTGAGCCCGGCCTGTGCGCGCGCCTTCTCCCAGGCCATCCGTGCGCCCTTGAACTCCGTGGGGTCGCGGCGGGACAGGGGCAGGATGTCGTTGACGTGCGCCCGGGCGCGAAAGCCGACCGCCCGATCGAGCCCCTCGGCCAGCTCGGCATCTGCCACCACCAAGGCCGCCGCGCCGTCCGAGATCAGCGAGCAGTCGGTGCGCCGCAGGGGCGCTGCGACGTAGGGATTCTTGTCCGAGACGCGGTTGCAGAAGTCGAAGCCCAGATCCTTGCGCAGCTGCGCGAAGGGATTTCCAACACCGTTGCGGTGATTTTTGGCGGCGATACGGGCGAGCTCCTCGCTGCGGTCTCCGTAGCGCTGGAAGTATCCCGCCGCGATCCGTCCGAACACGCCGGCAAAGCCCCCTTCGATGTCGGCCTCCTCCTTGCGGTAGGAGGCGCCGAGGAGGATGTCGCCCGTCTCGGCGACGGTTTTGGCCGTCATCTTCTCGGCGCCGATCACCAGGGCTACCCGGCCGCGGCCACTATCCACGAAGTCAAGGGCAGCATACAGCGCCGCCGAGCCGGTGGCGCAGGCATTCTCCAGATGGGTCGCCGGCGCGTGGGCGAGGCCCGGCCGGTTCACTGCCACCAGCGAGCCCTCGAAGCCCTGCTTCGAGAAGCCGGTATTCATCGAGCCGACATAAATGCCGTCGACCTGGGATTCCTCGATCCCGGCATGGGCCAGCGCCTCGCCCGAAACCCGGGCGATCAGCCCTTCAACATCCGGCTCCTCCAGCTTGCCAAAGGGTGTGTGGGCCCAGCCCACGATGCAGGCGCGCGTCATCCGGTGACCTCCCGAGTCTTGCGCGGACGATGGGCCCGCCGTGGCCGGCGATCAAGCCGTCCCGAGCGACCTCACCGGAGGTGGAATGCGATCCACGCGGCCGCGGTGAGCGCCAGTGCAGTCAGGAGGCCCCGGACGAGCCCACGATAGCGGCGTCTCACGTCTCAAACAGCTCCGGATGCCGCGCCCGGAGCGAAAGAACCAGGGTAAGTGTCTTCAGATCGGTGATCTCGGCGCGGTCGGCTCGGCCGGCGAGTTCGGCCAGCGGCATCTCGACGACCCGGATATTCTCGTGCTCGCCCTCGGCCCCGCCGCCGGCCTCCGCCCGATCCGCCTGGCCGTAGGGCGCGAGATAGAGGTGGATCTTCTCGGTGGTGAGGCTCGCGCAGGAATAGGCGGCGGCGACGAATTCCAGGGCGTGCAGCTGCAGGCCCACCTCCTCCATCGCCTCCCGGCGGGCGTTCGCTTCCGGGCTGCCGTCCTCGATCAGGCCGGCCGGGGCCTCTAGCTGGACCTGCTCGCCAGCCACGAATAGCGGCGGGACCCGCAATTCGCGAACAAGCGTCGCGACCCTCCGCTCGGGGTCGTAGGGCAGGATCCCCACCGAGTTGCCGTGATCCTCGATCTCCCGCTCGACCACGGCGCCGTCGGCGAGGCGGACCTGAGCGATCCCGAACCGGCTCCAGCCCTGGTGGAGGAAGCGGATATTGAGGATCTCGGCTTTCATGCGCATTTCCATCTCTGATCGCCCTACACGGAAGCGTATCTTCGAGTTCCGGGAACGCCGACGCCCGCGGCGAAGTTTGGTCGGATATGCGCATCGCCACGCTTCCGCGGGGCACGCCCCGGTCAGGATCGATGCGGGCAGGACCGATCAGTGGGATCAGGAGGCGCTCGCGACGCGACGGCGTCGCGATCTGGCTCGTCCTCGTCGTAACCTACATGGTCTTCGCCGGGTCGGTGAGCGCGAACGAGGGCCTCGCCGCCCTCGTCTGCGCCAGTCTCGGCACGTTTTGGTGGTGGGGCGTCGGCCGGCGCGGCGGCGTGCTGTTCCGCTTCGACCGAGGGACGCTGAGTCCAATCGGGCCTGCGCTTCGTGGCATGCCGCGCCAGACGGCCCGAGTGGCCCTCCACTTGGTGAGGGCGCTGCTCGGTGGCGTCGGTGGCGGGACGATCCGTGAGCGGAGCGCGGCCGAATTCGCCTGGGCAAGGCCCGAGGGCCGGACGGCGCCGGCCGCGCGGGCTACCGGGCTGCTTGCCGCCTCGCTCGCCCCTGACAGCTACGTGCTCACTCTCGACCGCGAACACGGAACGGTGGCGACGCACGTCCTGGAGGATGACGCGCCATGACCATCTGGACGGCCGCCATCCTGGCGCTGCTGCCGCCACTCGCGCTCGCAGCGGCCCTGGCGTGGCGGGGCCCGCCTGGCCAGCGCTTCGCCGCCTACCAGCTCGTCGGCAGCGTCACGGTCCTGATCCTGACGCTCATGGCCTTCGCCACCGATCAGGCCTCGATCACCGACCTCGCCCTCACTCTGGTCCTGCTCAACCTGCCCGGCACGATGTTGCTCGCGGTCTTCCTGGAGCGCTGGATATGAGCGTCGTCATTGGTCTTCTGCTGACCCTCGCGGTGGCGGTGACGTGGCTCTCCGCACTCGCCCTGTGGCGTCTCCCCCGCGCCCTGGACAGGCTGCACGCGCTGGCCTTCCTCAACGTCTCGGCCTCTGCCCCCATCACGGTGGCTGCCTTCCTGGCCGACGGCCTCTCCGGGCGCTCGCTCAAGATCCTGCTGATGATGGTCATCTTCCTCGGCTGGGCGGCGGTGCTGTCGCACGTGTCCGGGCGGGCCGTGCTGATGCGCGAGGGCCGTTCGGCATGAGGAAACTTCGATGACCGTGATCCTGCCGCTGCTGTTCCTGTTCACCGCGATCTCCGGCACCGCCGTGGTGCTCGTGCGCGATCCCGCACGACAAGTCTTCGCGATCGCGGTCAACGGGCTCGTCCTGGCCATCCTGTTCGATGGCCTTCAGGCCCCCGACGTCGCCCTGTCCGAACTGGCGGTGGGCTCGGCGGCGGTGCCGCTTCTCTTCCTGGTGGCGCTCATGGCCGTCCGAACCCAGTCGCCCGAGGAGAAGCCGTGAGCCCGCGCGTCCGCATCGCGCTGCTTGCTCTCGCGGCTCTCGTCCTGCTCCCCGGCGCAGCCGAGGTGATCGCCGGACTGCCGCCCTTCGGATCAACGATCGCCCAGTACGGCGAACGCATCAACGCGATCACCCCGGAGGCGCGGCACGTCGCCAACATGGTCAGTGCCATCAACTTCGACCTGCGCGGCCTCGATACCCTCGGCGAGGAGTTCATGCTGCTCGCCGCCATCACCGGCACCGTCGTGCTGCTGCGAGGCCGACGCGGCGAGGGCAACACAGGGCACGCCATGCGCCGGCCCGGCCGCGCCGTCATCCCCCGCTCCGAAGCCGTGATTCTCGCGTGCCGGATCGCCGGTCCGCTCACGGCCCTGTTCGGCCTGTACGTGGTTCTGCACGCCACCGTTACCCCCGGCGGCGGCTTCCAGGGCGGCGTCATCCTCGCTTCCGGTACTCTGCTGATCTACCTCGGCGAAGGCTATGCCGGCTGGCGGCAGGCTATCCACAGTCACTGGCTTGACGCTCTGGAGGGCGGCGGCGCGCTGCTTTTCGCTCTGTGCGGACTGGTGCCGATGCTCACCGGTGCTGCCTTCATGCAGAACATCCTGCCGCTCGGCACATTCCGCGACCTGTTCTCGGGAGGGCTGATGCTCGTCGAGAACCTGGGCGTCGCTCTGGCCGTGACAGGCGGGTTCACGCAGCTCTTCCTGGAATTCATGGAGGAGACCCGCGCGGCGGACGAGGCTGAGGAGCCGGGGGAGGAATCCGCGTGAGTGTTCTGCCCTATGCGGTCGCCGCGTGGCTGTTCGGGATCGGCCTCTACGGCATCGCAACCAGCCGCAACTTCATCCACCTCGTCGGCTGCCTCGGCGTCTGCCAGTCGGCGACCTACGTGCTCCTGCTCGGCCTCGGCTATCGCTGGGGCGGCATCGCGCCGATCTTCTACGATCACCCGCCGGGCACGCCCGCGGTCGATCCGGTGATGCAGGCGCTGGTGCTCACCGACATCGTCGTCGGCGCGACGCTCACGGCGCTGCTCCTCGTCCTGACGATCCAGGCTCACAAGCGCGGCGGGAGCCTGGATCCGGAGAAGCTCCGGCCGATGCGCGCCGGCGGAACATCCGGGCGCGGCCAAGGGGCAAGCCGAGTGAGCGACCGGGAGCAGAGCACCTCTTGACCGCTTTCCCCGCGGCCCTCCTCCCGCTGCCGGTTGCCATTCCGCTCGTGATCTGCGCGGCGATGCTGGCAACGGCGCATCTCCTGCCGGCTCGCCTGCCCGACATCCTGGCGACGCTGTCGGCGCTCACCGTCGCGGTGCTCTGCGGCGTCATCGCGGTGCGCGCCGCCGACGGACCCCTGGTCTACTGGTTCGGCGGCTGGGAGCCGCGCGACGGCCTCCATCTCGGGATCGGGTTCTCGGTGGACGAGGCCAGCGGCTGGGTCGCGGCCTTCATCGGCCTCCTCTACGCCCTGACCTTCGTGTTCGCCTGGGGCTTCTTCGACCGCACGCACGGCCACTTCCACATTCTGATGCTGCTGTTCCTGGCCGCCATGGTCGGGTTCTGCTTCACCCGCGACATGTTCAACCTGTTCGTGTGGTTCGAGGTGATGAGCGTCGCAGCTTTCGCGCTCACGGCCTACCACTTGGCGGAATCGGGCCTCGCGGGCGCCATCAATTTCACGGTGGTCAACAGCCTCGCGGGCTTCCTGATGCTCGGCGGCATCGGGCTGATCTACGCGCAGACCGGCACGCTCGATTTCGAGGGCATCGCGGCTGCTGTTGCCCGGGGAGGCCGCGATCCGGTGGTAGCCGGGGCTTTCTGTCTCGTGGCGGGGGCCTTGATGATCAAGGGCGCGATCGTGCCGTTCCAGTTCTGGCTCGCCGATGCCCACGCCGTGGCGCCGAGCCCGGTCTCGGTGATCTTCTCCGGAGCGATGGTCTCGCTCGGGCTGTTCGGCTTGGCGAAGGTGAGCGCGGTGGTCTTCGGGGCCTCTGATCAGGTCCAGCATGCCTTGCCGGCGCTCCTCATCGGCCTCGGCTGCTTCACCGCGCTGTTGGGCGGCTGGATGGCCCTCCTGCAGCGCCATCTCAAGCGCATGCTCGCCTTCTCGACCATCTCCCATGCCGGGATCATGCTCACCGGTCTCGGCGCCCTCTCAGTCGACGGGACGGGCGGGATGCTGGTCTACGTGGTGGGGCACGGGCTGGTGAAGGGCGCCCTGTTCATGGTCGCCGGCATCCTGCTCGCCACCCAGGCCAGCATCGACGAGATCGCCCTGCGCGGCCTGGGCCGGGGGATCTGGCCGGCCGGGATCGCCATGGCTCTCGCCGGGCTGCTGCTCTGTGGCTTGCCCCTCGGCTTGCTCGACCAGGGCACGCGCCTCATCCAGGGGGCGCTGGCGCAGCAGGGGCACGGGATCGCGCTGGTGGCCGGCGTCATTGGCGCCGCTCTGACCGGCGCGGCGGTGTTACGGGCGGCAGGCCGCATCTTCCTCGGGCTCGGGCCCGATCCCGGAGACGAGGCCGGGGCGCCGAGCGAGGACGAGCGGGAGAAGGCCAATCGGCCGCTCTGGCTGATGCTGGGGCCGTGCTGCGCTCTGCTCGCGCTCGATATGGGCGTGCCGGCGGGTCTGATCGAGCACGCTCTTCCGCGGGCGGCGTCGGCCTTCATGCACCGGCCGGTGGTTGATGCGGTGTCGGAGGGACCAGGCTGGCTGCCCTGGGCGTCCGTGGCCGCCGCGCTGGCTGGGGCCGGCTACGGCCTGTTGCGGAACCACCTGCCGGCGCTCCTCGTCCTGCCCGTTCGTGCGACGCAGTCGGCGCCGACGCGGGCGCTGGAAGCCCTCCACAGCGGCTTGATCGGCGATTACGCGGCGTGGCTCGCGGTCGGGGTGGCGATGATCGCGGCTGTGCTGGCCATGGCATGAGCGAGCCACGCGCCGCACGACCCTGAAAACACAGCCCCGGCGGCTCGAAACCGGCGCAGGATACCGGGCAGAGGCTCGGCCGCCACAAAGCTTCCGGGAAGAGGCTTAAGTCATCGGGGAAAGTGGTGCCGCAAGAGGGATTCGAACCCCCGACCCCCTCATTACGAATGAGGTGCTCTACCAGCTGAGCTATTGCGGCCCTGGTCCCGATAGGACCGTCAGCGAGGCGCGATATCCGGCGCCGCACGTGGCAGGCTCATAGCGGCCCGGCCCGCGTTAGGCAAGGCCGCAGCCGGACCTTGCGGACGTCAGATGCCCGGGTCCGAGGCCAACTCGTCGCGCAGGAACGCCGCCACCTCAGCCCGGTCCACGCCCGGTGCGATAAAGCTCTGCCCGATGCCACGAGCGAGGATGAAGGTCAGGGCGCCGTCGCGGACTTTCTTGTCCTGACTCATCGCGTCGACGAGCGCCTCGGCGTCGCCGCATCCGCCCGGGACGGCCTGCAGACGGGTCGGCAGGCCGGCGAGCGCGAGGTGGTTGGCGACGCGGCCGGCATCCTGGCCGGCGCAGAGCCCGAGGCGGGCCGAGAACCGGAAGGCGAGTGCCATACCGATCGCCACACCCTCTCCATGCACCAACCGGGCGGAATCGTAGCCCGTCAGACGCTCGAGGGCGTGGCCGAAGGTGTGGCCGAGATTGAGCAATGCCCGCTCTCCGTCCTCGCGTTCGTCGCGGGTGACCACCGCGGCCTTGGCGCGGCAGCAGGCGGCGACCGCCTGCTCGCGCTCCGGACCGCCGGCGAAGATCCCGCGCCAATTCGCCTCGCACCAGTCGAAGAAGCCGGGATCGGCGATCAGCCCGTATTTGGCGACCTCGGCGTAGCCGGCGCGCATCTCGCGCTCGGACAGCGTGTCGAGGGCGGCCGTGTCCGCCAGGACGAGGCGCGGCTGGTGGAAGGCGCCGATCAGGTTCTTGCCCAGGGGCGCGTTGATCCCGGTCTTGCCCCCGACCGAGGAATCGACCTGCGCGAGCAGGCTCGTCGGCACCTGCACGAAGCGCACGCCCCGGCGCAGGGTGGCGGCCGCGAAGCCGGCGAGGTCGCCGACCACGCCGCCGCCCAGCGCCACGACAAGATCGCCACGCTCGACCTTCAGGGCCAGCAGCCCATCGCAGACCTCCGCGTAGCCCGCGTAGGATTTGGAGGCCTCGCCCGGTGCCACCGTCACCACGCCCACCTGAAGTCCGGCGCGCTCCAGGCTCGTCCGCAGTCGTGCGGCGTAGAGCGCGCCCACCGTCGCGTCCGTCACGATCGCCGCCCGGCGGCCCCCGAGCGCGGCCAGGGTGGTGCCCGCCGTGTCGATCAGCCCGCGCCCGATCAGGATGTCGTAGGCGCGGCCGGCGTCGAGGGGCACGTGGACGGTCAGGAGGTCCGGATGGTGTGTCGGCTCGGTCATAGGTCGGGTCGCTCGGGTGTCACTGGGCGGCAACGGGGATGGATCCTTCCCCGCTGAGATGCGCGTCCAGGGCCTCCAGCACGTCCTGAACGACCCGGTCGTGCGAGACCTCCCGGGAGATGACCATCACGTCGGCTGCGGCATAGACCGGATGGCGCACGGCCATCAGGTCCCGCATCGTCGCCTCGGGATCCTCAGTCTGGAGCAGCGGGCGGTTGCCGCGCTTGCGCACGCGCCGCATCAGCACATCCAGATCGGCCTTCAGCCAGACCGAGACCGCCGACTCTGCGATGCGGGCGCGGGTCGACTCGCGGAGATAGGCGCCGCCGCCTGTCGCCAGGACCAGGGGGCCGGCTCGGAGCAGCCGCGAGATCACCCGCTCCTCGCCGTCGCGGAAGCTCGGCTCGCCGTAGATCGCGAAGATGTCGGGGATCGTCAGGCCGGCTGCCGCCTCGATCTCGATATCGGCATCCTTGAAGATCAGCCCGAGGCGGCTTGCCAGGCGTCGGCCGACGGTGCTCTTGCCCGCGCCCATGAGGCCGACGAGCACGATCGAGCGCAGACCGAGCGCGCGGCGCAGACGCGCCTCGACCGGTTCACCCGCCTCCTCGCCGCTCATGGCCTCCTGCATCGACTCCTGCATCGCATCCGTGTGGCGTCCCCGCCTCCTCACCGGCGCCCGAGCGTCCGTCGCCAGGCAGCCTCACATCCTGCGGCAGGCTCTTAGCGCGATTCAAGCGCCCTGCGAAACGCATCGCTGTGTCGTTGTGGGCCTTGTCAGCGCCGCGATCACGTGGTCGAACCCGGGCACCGGCGGCGGCTCGGAGAAAGCCTTCGCCCGCCCCCTTCCCGCCGCCAGCGCCCGTCTGCCCGAGGTTCGACCGACGTGCCGACCCTGTTCCGTTTCTTTGCCACCCTCGCGATCCTGGCGGGTTTGGTCTTTGCGGCGATGTTCGCGCTCGCGAACTTCGTCCAGCCGACGCCGCGGGAGATCAGCGTGACCATCCCGGCCTCAAAGCTCCAGCCGGGCAACCGTTGAGGGAGTCGCAGGGCAGCGGCGAAGCCGCCCCGGCGCCCTGCCCCGAGGTCGCCGAGTACCTCGACATGCTGGCCGCGGAGCGGGGCGCCGGCCTCAACACCCTGTCCGCCTACCGGCGCGATCTTGAGGATTACCTCGACTACCTCGCCCGCTCGGGAACCGCGCTCCGCAACGTGGACGCCGGCACGCTCCGGGCCTTTCTGATCGACCTCGAAGCGCGCGGCCTCAAGGCGTCCTCGGCGGCGCGGCGCCTGTCATGCGTCCGCGGTTTCCACAAGTTCCTCTACGCCGAGGGCGGTGCCGAGAGCGATCCCAGCGTCGCGGTCTCCGGTCCACGCCGGGGCCGGGTTCTGCCCAAGGTGCTGTCCATTGCGGAGGTCGACCGGCTGCTCGCGACCGCGCAGGCCGCCGCTGTCGCCGATCAGGCGCCGGGACCGGCCTGCCGTGCGCGCCGTATGGTCTGCTTGCTCGAATTACTCTACGCCACGGGCCTGCGTGTCTCCGAGCTGGTCGCCCTACCGCGCGCGGCCGGCGCGAGCCGCGAGCGCTACCTCATCGTCAAGGGCAAGGGCGGCCGCGAGCGCCTCGTCCCCCTGACCGAGGCAGCCCGCGTAGCCATGGCGGCACATCTTCCTGCGGTGCCGGAGGAGTCAGCCTGGCTGTTTCCCGCCGACAGCGACAGCGGATATCTCACCCGCCAAGCCTTCGCCCGCGACCTCAAGGCCCTGGCCTCCGCGGCAGGTCTGCATGCGGACCGCGTGAGCCCGCACGTGCTCCGCCACGCCTTCGCCAGTCACCTCCTGCAGAACGGGGCCGATCTGCGCGTCGTCCAAGAGCTGCTCGGCCATGCCGACATCTCGACGACGCAGATCTACACGCACGTGCTTGATGAACGCCTGAAGGCGATGGTCCGGGATCTGCATCCATTGATGGATGGCTGAGGTTCACCGCGCAAAACGCGTGGCAATCCCGGCCGCGCGCCCCAATTGTATACGTATAGCGAACTGCCTAAGAGTGGCCCATCGCCGTACCGGTATGCGAGCCCGTCTTTACCAGAGAGAGTTTTCCTATGTCCGGCCCAACGGCTTCGCAGATCGGCGCTGAGCCGGATCGGGCGGGGCATTCGCCTGCCGACCAGCTTTCGCAGCAGGAGCGGCAGCGCCTCGACAATCAGCTGTGCTTCGCGGTTTATGCCGCCGCGCACGCGTTCGGACGCGCCTACCGTAATCTTCTCGGGCGCCACGAACTGACCTACCCGCAATATCTGGTCCTGTTGGTGCTGTGGGAGCAGGACGGTTTGTCCGTCAAGGAGATCGGGAACCGGCTGTTCCTGGATTCGGGGACGCTGACGCCGCTTCTGAAGCGCCTCGAAGCCTCGGGGCGGGTCCGTCGCGCGCGGGACCGGGTCGACGAGCGCCAGGTCAGCATCTTTCTCACCCCGGCCGGCGAGGCCTTGCGCGGCGAACTGGCCTGCATTCCCGACGAGGCAGGAGGGCTGACCGGCCTCGATGTGCAGGGCCGTAAGGACCTGCTTCATGATCTCGTCACCCTCAGGCTCGGCCTTCAGGCAGGACTTATTCCCGAATAGGGCCTTCCCACAGGGCCGGGAGCGGCTCGGTTGCCGCTCCCAGTTTCGGCGTTAACGCGTCGATGCCTCAGGACTGCGTCTTGAGATAGGCGATGACGTCGTTGATCTTCTTGTCGTCGGGATAGCCCTGGAAGATCATCTTGGTGCCCGGGACCTTCGCCTTCGGGTTCTTCAGCCACTCGTGCAGGTTGGCCTCGTCCCAGGTAATGCCGGAATTCTTCAGGGCGGCGGAGTAGTTGTAGCCCTCGTAGGTGCCCGCCTTGCGGCCGACGACGCCCTTCAGGTCGGGACCCACGCCGTTCTTCTGGAAATTGTGGCACGCCTTGCAGGGGGCGAACGCCTTCTCGCCGGCGGCCGCGTCTCCGGCCTCCTGGGCCTGTGCCGCGAGCGGCATGGCGACGGCAAGGACGGCGCCGAAAACGAGTGAACGCATGGATTTCCTCCTGTTGGCCGCCCTCGCGGCAGCGATGCGGGCAGAGCTTTCCTGCCTGGAATAGCTCTAAATGAATCTGCCCGCCCGGTGCAACGGCCTAGTCTGGCAAAGCCGCTACCGGTGTGCAGGTCAGCGACGTTCCTCGGTCGCCGCTTCCCTCAACACGGTGCGGCCGAATTGGCTCCCCGGACCGTCGGCGGTCCCTCGGAGCCCTCGCCGGGTATGCCTCAAACGTCGTGATAGCTTCGATACCAATCGACGAACCGGTTGATCCCCATCTCCAGCGGCGTTGCGGGCCGGAAGCCGGAATCGCGCACGAGATCGTCGATGTCGGCGTAGGTTGCCGGAACGTCGCCGGGCTGCATCGGCAGCAGAATTTTCTCCGCCTTGCGGCCCAGCGCTGCCTCGAGGAGCGCGATCATATCCAAAAGCGCCACCGGCTCGTTATTGCCGATATTGTAGATGCGGTAAGGGGCGGCGCTGGTCCCAGGATCTGGGGCGGCGCCGCTCCAGGCGGGGTTCGGCGCAGCCGGATGCTCCGCCAGCGCCAGGATCCCCGCGACGATGTCGTCGATGTAGGTGAAGTCCCGCAGCATCTGCCCGTCGTTGAACACGCGGATCGGTTCACCTGCCAGGATGGCGCGGGTGAACAGATACAGGGCCATGTCGGGCCGTCCCCAGGGGCCGTAGACGGTGAAGAAGCGCAGGCCCGTAGTCGGAAGGCCGTAGAGGTGGCTGTAACTGTGCGCCATCAGCTCGTTCGCCTTCTTGGTCGCGGCGTAGAGGCTGAGCGGATGGTCGACGTTCTGATGCACCGAGAACGGCATGGCGGTGATGCCGCCGTAGACGGAACTCGAAGAGGCGTAGAGCAGGTGCTCCACGCCGCCATGGCGGCAGGCTTCCAGGATGTTCAGGAAGCCCACGAGGTTGCTCGCCGCGTAGGCATGGGGATCGGTGAGTGAATGGCGCACGCCGGCTTGGGCCGCGAGGTGGACCACCGTCCGGAAGCGATGCTGGCGGAACAGAGCGTCGAGCCCGTCCCGATCCGCGAGGTCGAGACGCTGGAAGCTGTGGCCCGCGAAGTCCGCGAGGCGGCGAAGCCGCGCCTCCTTGAGCCGCACGTCATAATACGCGTTGACGCTGTCGAGGCCGACGACCTGACGGCCGGTCTCGAGGAGGCGCAGGGCAAGCTGGTTCCCGATGAAGCCGGCGACGCCGGTGACCAGAACTGGAGGCTGGGACATGCGCGGTCCGTCGGGCGGATCGGCCCGCCGACGGCCAGCTGTAGCATGGGGCCGGAACGCCACCAATCGCATGCGCGAGGCGGTCGCGATGAAGGGCCGGATCCGGCCCACACGGCTTGTCGCCCGGTTGCGACGCCCTCTAGACTCGCGCCTGCCGTGCAGCCCAAGCCCGCACCGCTTCCGGAGAGCCTGACGCGATTGCTCGCCACGCCGGAGCGGCGCTCAGCCGGAGCGCAGAAGGCGCCTCCGCCGAGAGACGGCGCGCTGCGACCGCCGGATCGGTGCTCGGCGCACGCGGCGCTCGAGACAGCAATCCTCCGCGCCTTCGTGTTCGGCCTGTCGGCACTCCTCCGGATCGTCGTGCTGGTGCTGTCCGTCCGGCACGTCATGCGCTGAGCCCGAACGTTTCACCAGGGGCTGTGGATATCGGTGGTTCGCCTGTTCGTCGGCTTCTTCAACTAGTACGTTAACCGCCAAGTTCGCTATTGAAGCGACCGAGACGGGGCGGCTCGGCGGCAAGGATTGACGATGTCTCTGACGGGGCGTTTCTGGTTCCGGAAGACCTGGACGGGCCGGCTGGTGTTGCTGGTCGAGGAGGAGCGCCCCCGCTGGTTCCGCCGCGGATCTGGCAAGCCACGCTGGCGCAACGCCAAGCTCCTCGACTTCGCGGAGCCAGAGTTGCGGCCGCTCATGGCGATGGAGAAGCAGCACCGTGCGGGCGGCGTGACCGGGCAGCTGCGTACCCTCCGCCCCGTGCCATCCGCGCCGGAGGCGCGGTCGGCGCACGGTTGAAGGGCGCAAGCGGCTCCGCGCGTCGCCATCCTGGTCCTGTGACCGGCGATCACCACCTGTACGGATCGCTCCACCCCGGAGCGGCCCCTTGAACCGGTGATGGCCATGCCACGCTACTTCTTCCACACGCAGATCGGTGAGGATGTCATCTCCGACCCGACCGGGATCGAGTTGCGCGATCCGGACGCAGCCTGGGAGGCGGCCCGGGATACCATCCGCGCCGCCCTGCACGACCCACAGGATCAGGCCCGGCTGATGACCGCATGCCTTGTGGTCACGGACGAGGCTGCCGAGGTCGTGCTCGAATTCCCGTTCAGCGAGGCCGTCGTGCTGCCGCCGTTGGATGATCCGACGCGTCACTGAGTTCAGCGACGCGCGCGATCCGCGCCCTACATCGCGGCGCAGCCCATCGACGAGGAGCTGCGCCCGAATGGATTCGCCCCCCAACGATCTCGATGCCCACGCGCTCGGCCGAGCCGCGCCCGCCAAGGGGCTGGCCCGAGAAGCCTGTCCCTATGCGGAGGGCACGCAGGCACACGCGCTCTGGCTGTCCGGATACGAGGAAGCCCTTGCGAACGGCGCAGAACCCGTGACCGGCGGTCTCGCCAAGCACCCGGTCGACGGGTCGGACCGCTGATGGACGCCCGGACCGCGCCGCATCCCGGCGCGCATCATCCGGCCCTGGATCGCAAATCCGTCGGGGCGGTCGTCCTGGGCAACGCCCTCGAATTCTACGATTTCACGGTCTACGCCTTCTTCGCCAAGCCGATCGGCGAGGCCTTCTTCCCGGCGAACGACCCGACCCACAGCCTTCTGGCTTCGCTGGCGCTGTTCGGCATCGGCTACGTCATGCGGCCCATCGGCGGCGTGCTCATCGGCGCCTTCGCGGATCGCGCGGGACGCAAGCCCGCGATGCTGATCACCATCGCGCTGATGGCGGTCGGGATGCTGATGCTGGCCGCCTGCCCGTCCTACGCCATGATCGGCGGCTGGGCGCAGGTGATCGTCATCGCCGGGCGTCTGGTCCAAGGTCTCGCCCTCGGCGGCGAGGTCGGGCCGTCCACGGCCTTCCTGCTGGAAGCCGCTCCGCCGGACCGGCGCGGCTTTGTGACCAGCTGGCAGATTGCCAGCCAGGGTTGCGCCGCCCTGTTTGCCGGGATCGTCGCGACCGCCTTGGCGCTCGTGGTCGGCGACCAGGCCATGGCGCGGTGGGGATGGCGGCTGATGTTCGCCCTCGGCCTCTGCGTCGTGCCGATTGGGCTCGTCATCCGGAGCCACCTGCCGGAGACGGCCGGCGCTTTGGAGGATCCGGACGCGGCGGCCTCGACCCTGGCGGTGATCGGCCGACTCCTGCGCGAGCACGGCCGATTGCTGGGTCTGACCTTCCTGGTCATCGCAGCCTCGACGGTCTCGAACGCGGTCGGGACCAACATGCCGGTCTTTGCCGGCGCGACCCTTGGCCTGAGCGAGACGGCGGCCACGGCCGTGCCGATTGCCCTCGGGCTCGCCTCGGTGATCTTCCCACTGCTCGGCGGCTGGCTGGCCGACCGGTTCGGGCGGCGACCCGTGATGATATGGCCACGGGCGATGATCCTGATCCTGGCGGTTCCAGCCTTCGCCTGGGTGGTGCAGGCGCCGAGCGCTGCCAGCGTCTACGCGGTCACCTTCCTGCTCTCGGCCCTGTCGTCCATCAACGCCGCGGCGGTGATCGTCGGAATCCCTGAGGCGCTCCCGCGGGCGGTGCGCAGCGCCGGGTTGTCGATCGTCTACGCGGTCTCGGTCTCGGTGTTCGGTGGCAGCACCAACTACGTCGTGAATTGGCTGATCGCCGCGACCGGCGACCGGCTCGCGCCGGCTTATTATCTCGCGGCCTTCAGCCTGGTCGGCACCATCGCCGCCTTCCTGCTGCCCGAGACCCGCGAGCGCGATCTCGACGCTGAGGGTTGAGCCGGCCCGGTCCAGCGCATGCGTTCGGAGCATCGCGGCGGCGCATCCATGCACCCGCCGCGGAGCAGGAACGGGGCACATGTGCGCTCGCGCACGGCTCTCGCCGTGATCGGGACGGTTGCACGTTCTCAACACTAGGTCGGTGCGCATGCCCGGCCTAGACGGGTGGCATGCCAACGCCCCCAGAGACGCGTCGCCCGCTGGTCCTCGCCGCGGTGATGGCGGCGATGTTCATGATCGCCATTGAGGCGACGATCGTCTCGACGGCGATGCCGCAGATCGCCGGGCAACTCGGCGACCTTCACCTCTATGCCTGGGTGTTCGCCTCCTTCCTGCTGACCCAGACGGCCACCACGGTGGTGTTCGGCAAGCTGTCCGACCTGTATGGGCGTCGACCGGTCCTGCTCTTCGGGATCGTGGTGTTCCTGGCGGGATCGCTCCTGTGCGGGCTCGCGTGGTCGATGCCCTCGCTGATCCTGTTCCGTCTCGTGCAAGGCATCGGCGCCGGGGCGATCCAGCCTGTGAGCCTGACCGTCGTCGGCGATCTGTATTCGGCGCGGGAGCGCGGCCGGATCCAAGGTTATCTCGCGAGCGTCTGGGGCATCTCCTCGGTCGCCGGCCCGCTGGTCGGCGGGCTGATCATCGGCCATCTGAGCTGGCCCTGGATCTTCTGGATCAATCTGCCGATCGGCGTGATCGCGGCCGGCCTGTTCCTGCGCTTCCTCCACGAGGGCGTCGAGCGCCGTCCCCGGCAGATCGACGCGATCGGTGCGGCCCTGTTCACCGCGGCCATCGCGGCGCTGATGATGGCGCTGACCGAGGCGGGTGAGTCGTTCGAAGCGGCCCTGTGGCCGGCGCTGGCCTTCGTGGTCGCCGCGCTCCTGTTCGTCGTCCAGGAGCGGCGCGCCCCGGACCCGATGCTCGACATCCGGTTGTGGATGCAGCGTCCCATCGCAACGGCCAACACCGCGACGCTGCTCTCCGGCATGACGGTGATCGGGCTCACGGCCTTCCTGCCGATGTATGTCCAGGGCGTGCTGCGGCAATCTCCTCTGATCGCCGGCCTGACGCTGACCCTGATGGTGCTCGGCTGGCCGATCGGCGCCACGACGGCTGCGCGCAGCTTCGTGCGGTTCGGTCTGCGCCCGATCCTGCTGGTCGGCGCAACGCTTCTGCCGCTCGGGGCGGTCGCCTTCGTGGTGCTCGGGTCGGACACCTCCCCGGTCGTGGCGGCCTGCGGTTCGGTCGTCATGGGGCTCGGCATGGGCTTTCTGTCCACCGCCGCCATCGTGATCATCCAGGACAGCGTCGCCTGGGCACAGCGCGGCGCGGCGACGGCCTCCAACATCTTCTCGCGCAATCTCGGCTCGACCCTCGGCGCCACAGTCCTCGGGGCCGTGCTGAATTACCGGCTCGCCAACCCGTCGAGCGGCCCGGCGGTGAATTCCGACCAGCTCCGCCGCCTGCTGGATGATCCGGACAGCCTCGGCACCGGCGGCGAGGCGATCCGGGCCGGCCTGCAGCACGCGCTGCACGGCACCTTCTGGACGGTCTTCGCCGTGGCGGTGCTGACCCTGCTCCTCTCGCTCCTGGTTCCACGGGTGGCGATCTCGGATCGTCCGCGCGAACTCGCCGTGGAGTAGGCCGCGCCGGCGCCGGTCAAGCGTCGTCATCTCCACAGCGGCCCTTTGACTGTCCCGCCGGAGCCCCCTAGCGTCCGGCGATGCCCCTCGTGCCGCCCCCGCGCCCCGCATCCCAGCCCGCGGCGGATATCCCGCCGACCAGCGTGCTCAATGCCAACCAGCCCGAATGGTCGGTGGGCGAGCTGGCCGGCGCCCTGAAGCGCACCCTTGAGGACGCCTTCGGGCATGTGCGCCTGCGCGGCGAGATCTCAGGTTATCGCGGACAGCACGGTTCGGGTCATGCCTATTTCTCCCTAAAGGACGGGCAGGCGCGCATCGATGCGGTGATCTGGAAGGGCGTGTTCGGACGCCTGCGCCAGAAGCCCCAAGAGGGCTTGGAGGTCGTCGCCACCGGCCGCATCACCACCTTCGCGGGAAAATCATCTTACCAGATCGTCGTGGAAAGCCTGGAACCGGCGGGCCTCGGCGCCTGGATGGCGCTGCTGGAGGAGCGCAAGAAGCAGCTCGCCGCCGAGGGGCTCTTCGCTCCCGAGCACAAGCGGGCGATCCCCTACCTGCCGCGGGTCGTCGGCGTCGTCACCTCGCCGACCGGCGCTGTGATCCGCGACATTCTCCACCGACTGGAGGATCGGTTCCCGCGGCCCGTCCTGGTCTGGCCGGTGCGGGTCCAGGGCGACGGGGCGGCCGAGGAGGTCGCGGCCGCGATCCGCGGTTTCAACGCGCTCCGGGCCGGAGGCCCGATTCCGCGTCCGGATGTGCTGATCGTCGCCCGCGGCGGCGGCTCGATCGAGGATCTCTGGGCCTTCAACGAGGAATGTGTCGTCCGCGCCGCCTTCGAGAGCACGATCCCGCTGATCTCGGCGGTCGGACACGAGACCGACACCACGCTGATCGACTACGTCTCCGACCGGCGCGCGCCGACTCCAACGGGTGCTGCCGAGATGGCGGTGCCGGTCCGCGCCGATCTGATCGCGACCGTGGCGGATCTGTCTGCCCGCGGCAGAGGGGCGGTCGGGCGCCGGATCGACCGCGACCGGTCGGACCTGCGCGCCCTCGGCCGCGCCCTGCCGAGCGCCGACGCCCTGCTGGCGGCCAAGCGCCAGCGGCTCGATCTCGCCGAGGCGCGTCTCGCCCCGGCCCTGGCAGCGGGCGCCAGTCGCCACCGCGCGCGGCTTCAGCTGCTCCTCGACCGGATGGCGCGGCGCTCGCCCGACGTGGCGCTCGCCAATGCACGCGCACGGCTGGCGCGGATCGACCACCGACCGCTCCACGCCCTGCGCAACGACGTCCAGCGCAAGGGCGAGGCGCTGGTCCAGCTCGGGCGCCGCCTCGTCGTCGCGCGGGATGCCAGCCTGGAGCGGGCCCGGGCCCTGCAGGCGCGCCGTACCGACCGTCTGCTCGCTCTCTCGGAGCGCCTCGCCCAGGCGGGCGGGCGCAGCATCGAGCGGCGCCGCGACCGGCTGGACGGGCTGGCCGGCCTGCTTGGCTCGCTGAGCTACCGCGCCGTGCTGGAGCGCGGCTACGTGCTGGTGCGCGATGCCGCCGGGCTGCCTGTCCGCCGCTCCGCGGATGCGGTGACCGCAACCCGCCTCAGCCTGCAATTCGCCGACGGGACCATGTCGGCCGTGCCCGATGGGACGTCCGATCCGTCGCTCCCGGCCAAGCCCGGGCAGCGCGGGAAAGCACTGGCCTCATCGACCTCCGGCAAGCGCGCCCCCCCGCACGCCGCGCCGACGCGGCAGGGATCGCTTTTCGACGCCTGAGGCGGCCGCCACCAGGCGGCGAGACGCTTCGGCCGTCCGCATAAGCAAGGCGGTCCCGGCACAACGAAGCTGACGTCACCTGACACGGATGCCCGTCGCTGGACGCGTGACCACTGTTCGGTGAGGTTCGAGCGCCGGAAGCACGTCGCGATCGGCCGTTCGGTTCACTCCGGCTCCGGACCGACCCGATAGTGATAGCGGTACAATTCCCGCTCGAAGCCGAGGGCGCTGTACAGCGCCCGCGCCGGCGTATTCGCGGCGACGACCTGAAGGCAGGCGGCCTCGGCGCCCTCCGCCCGGCCCCAATGTAGCAGTGCGCCAACCGCGCGCCGGGCGTGGCCGTGGCCGCGTAGGGGCTCGGGCGTCGCCACCGCCTCGATCACCAGCAACTCGCGGTCGAGTACCCCGAAGGCGATGGCGCCGATGCCGCTTTCGGCCGCGGCCGCCGCGAAGGCTCGCGGCAGTGCCAGGGCGGCGATGGTGTCGCGGAACACCTTTGCGGCGGCGGAGTCGGCTCGGTTCACCGTATCGCGCAGGGCCAACCAGTCCGGAGCCGGGGCTGCGGCGACCGCCACGCCCGGATCGGGCGCCGCCGGGAGGCCGTCGAGATCGCGGATGAGCGTGCAGGTCTCGTCGACGACGATGTCGTCTCCGTGGGCGAGGAGCGACTCCATCTGAGGTGCGATCGCCGGGATCCGGAAGATCGCGCGCTGTCCAAGACACCCGTAGATCCTGCGTGCGGCCTCGATTGCGGGTTCAGGCGCACCACTCCCGCGCATGGGAGTGATGGAATTCTGCCGCTTCGAACGGCCGCCCGCGGCCCGCAGCAGATAGCCCTGCACCAGGAGCTCGCGCGGGCTCGGCCAGGCGTTCAGGCACGCTTCCTCGACGCGCCAAGCCCGTTCCAAATCCGACATCCCGGCCTCCTTCCGTCGCCGTGATCGCACGCGGTCACGACTTAGCCAACGGGTCCGCCCGCAAGACTTTGACCATGCGGCGTCACGTACGCTTGAAGCATTCTGGCGCCGCGCGATGTCTCCGCGATGTCCGAACCTGAAGTCCTGTTCTGCCTGCACTTTCTGGGTGGCAGTGCCCGAAGTTGGGAGCGTCTCGCACGCACCCTCGACGAGGCGCCGTTGACTTGCGTACCAGTCGATCTGCCCGGATTTGGCGATGCCGCCGGCACGCCGGGCTATTCCGTTGCCGCGATGGCGGATCACGTGGCCGGTGCCATCCGGGCCTACGCGCCCGCGCGCTTCGGGATTGCCGGCCACAGCATGGGGGCCAAGGTCGCCCTGGTCCTCGCGCGGCGCTCCGAGGATGGCGAAGCGGGCTTGGCCGGGCTCACCGATCTCATCCTCGTCTCCGGCTCGCCGCCCAGTCCGGAGCCGATCCCGGACGACAGGCGGGCCAAGATGCTCGCCTGGATCGACGCGGATCCCGAGACCCGGCGGCGCGAGGCGCAGGCCTTCGTGCGCGCGAATGTCGGCGACCGGCTGGATCCGGAGAGCGAGGAACGGGCGGTGGCCGACGTTCTGCGCGCCGCGCCGGCAGCCTGGAAGGCTTGGCTCATGGGGGGCGCGAATGAAGATTGGTGCCGCCGTGTTGGCGTCCTGCGCACCCCGGCGCTGATCCTGGCCGGATCCGAGGATGCCGACCTCGGAGCTGATGCCCAGCAGGCCCTGACGGCGCCCCACCTCGCGCATCACCGCTTCGTGACCGTGGACGGAGCCGGCCACCTCCTGCCGCTGGAGCAGCCCACATTCCTGGCCGCGTGTCTGCGCCGGCATATCGGCGACAGGCCCCGCCGGCCGGTCGAGGCTGCTCCTGAGGTACCGCCGGACTACGCGGCGCTGATCGCCTCCGACCGGGTGAACCGCCGCCTGCGCGCAACACTTGAGGAACGCGCTGCACCGGACGATCCCGCCTATCGGCCCGTCGCTCTCGACGTGGTGGAACTCGCCATCCTGCGGGCCGCTCTCGCTCGAGTGATGCCGGCGCCGCGCCTCGATCTGGCCGCCCGCCTCGACCGGCGACTGGCATCCGGTGATGGTGACGGCTGGCGCTTCTCGGTGCTGCCGCCGGACGCCGAGGCCTACCGCGCCGCCCTGCGCACCCTGGATGCCGCCGCGCGGGCGGCCCATGCCCGTCCATTCGTGGTCCTCGACGCGTCGCAGCAGGATGCGCTGCTCACCCTCAGCCAGCGCGGTGATCTGAAAGTGCCGGACGCGCTCGGTGGCCGGCTGGACGCCGACCGGATGCGGTTCTGGTTCGAGGACCTGCGTGCCGACGCGGTCCGACTCTGGCTTGGCCATCCCGCAGCGCTGGCGCGGATCGGCTTCTCGGGCATTGGGGCGGGCGGCGACCGACCGGGCGAGATCGCCGACGGATTGCCGGGCTTCCACGCCGTCGGGCTCGACGCGCCCGAGCCCTGGGAGCCCCGAGTGCCGCAGGCGGAGGCGGGACGATGAACCTCGCGGGAATGCGGACCTACCGCGCGGACGAGGTCGTCGACGCGGTCGTGGTGGGGACGGGTGCGGGCGGGGCGCCGCTCCTCGCGCGCCTCGCCGCTGCGGGCCTCAAGGTCGTGGCGCTGGAGGCGGGGCCGAACTTCACGCCCGCGCACTACGCCTTCGACGAGACACTGGCAGACGAGATCTACTGGACCGATGAGCGCCTGAGCGGCGGCTCGACTCCGGAGGCCTTCGGCGCGAACAACAGCGGCACGGGCGTCGGCGGCTCGACGCTGCACTGGGGCGCCTTCGTGCCCCGTGCCGATGCTCGAGACCTGCGGCTCCATACGGAGACCGGCGAAGGAGTCGACTGGCCGCTGAATTACGGCGATCTGCTCCCGTACTACGAGCGGGTCGAGCGGTTCCTCGGCGTTTCGGGCCCGCAGAGCTATCCGTGGGATGCCGGCCGGCGCTATCCCCTTCCCCCGGTCCCTCGGAACGGCCCGGCCCAGATCATGGCGCGGGCCTGCGAAGCCCGCGGCATCCGGTGGGCGGACGCGCCCGCCGCCGTGGTCTCGCAGGATTTCCAGTCCGAGGACGGACCCCGCCGCAACGCCTGCATCAACTGCGGCTTCTGTCACCAGGGCTGCCGCACGGGCGCCAAGGCGAGCATGGATGTGACCTACCTGCCCTACGCGGTGGCGCGCGGTGCCGAGATCCGGGCGGAGGCCGTCGTCCACGGCCTGGAGCGCGGCGCAGACGGCCGGATCACCGGCGTGGTCTACCGCCAGGACGGGGAGGACCGGCGGCAGCTTTGCGGCGCGGTCTTCCTCTGTGCCGGAGCCGTCGAGACGCCGCGCCTGCTGCTCCATCTCGAGCTCGCCAATTCCAGCGGCCAGATCGGGCGCAACTACATGGGCCATGTGGCGACCCAGGTCTGGGGCACCTTCGCGCACGAGGTCCGGATGAATCGGGGCTATCCGTCCTCGCTGATCACCGAGGATTTCATCCGCACCGACGCCGACTTCGCCGGTGGCTACCTGATGCAGAGCCTCGGCGTCGTGCCGGTGACCTTCGGCAACTCGGCGGCGCGGGGGCGCGGCCTATGGGGGAAACCGCTCCTCGACTACCTCGACCGCTACAACTACCTCGCCGGAATCGGCATCAACGGCGAGACCCTCCCTTGCGACGCCAACGTGCTGACCCTCGCGGACGAGACGGACAGGCAGGGCATGCGCAAGGCCCAGATCAGCTTCGGCTACAGCACCAACGAGAACCGTCTCAACGCACACGCCACGAAGGTCATGCGCGACCTCTGGGAGGAGGCCGGCGCCGAGGACATCTGGGTGCTGGAGCGCGTTGCCCATACGCTCGGAACCTGCCGGATGGGCCGCGACGGGACGAGTGCGGTGGTCGACCCGCAGGGCCGCAGCTTCGACATCGACAACCTGTGGATCTGCGATGGCTCGACCTTTCCGAGCTCGCTCGCGGCAAACCCGGCGCTGACCATCATGGCGCTCAGTCTGCGCAGTGCGGAGGCGTTCCTGGTAGGCAGTCTCTGAGGCGCCTCAGCCCGCAGCGGCGCGCAGATCCGCAAGCCCGCGCCGCTGTCGACCCTCCGCGTCGAAATTGCCGGGATCGAGCCAAGCCGCGAAGGCGGCGCGGACCCGCGGCCACTCGGCGTCGGTGATCGAGAACCACGCCGTGTCGCGGGAGCGACCCTTCACCACGACGGCGTTCCGGAAGATGCCCTCGAAGGTGAAGCCCAGTCTCAGGGCCGCCGCCCGCGACGGGGCGTTGAGGCTGTCGCACTTCCACTCGTAGCGCCGATACCCGAGCACGTCGAAGGCCCGGGCCATCATCAGCGCCATCGCCTCCGTGGCGGCGGGCGCGCGCTGCAGCCGCGGCCCGAAATGGAGATGGCCCACCTCGATCACGCCGTTGCCCGGATCGATGCGGAGATACGAGGCGATCCCGAGGGCGTCGCCGCTCGCGGGATCGAGAATCGTGTGGAACAGCGGGTCCTCGCTCGCCTGCTGCGTCGTCAGGCGCGCCCGATAGATCTCCGCGCTCTCGGGCATCTCGTCGCCGAGATAGGTCCAGCCGCGCGTGTCGGGGGCGGCGCTGTAGGTGGCGTAGAGTGCGTCCGCATGGGCGGCTGCGTCGAGCGGGACCAGCCGGCAGTGACGGCCCTCCAGGGGCGCGCGCGGCGGCCGCGGACGCGTGCTCCAATCTGGAAGTGCCGGACCGATGGGCTGGCCGAAGCCGTTGAGGCGCGCGCTCACAGGCCGCTCCGCTCGGCGACTAGACCGGCGAGATCCGCCTCGCCGTCGGCGCGCAGCCCCGCGACGACTCCGTGGCGGTCGGCCTCGGGCCTGTTCTGGCTCATCTTCCATTTCCCCTCGGTTCGCGTGATCGAAATCTCGATGCCGATGATTCCCCGCACCTGCGCGGTCACGAAGGGCTCCGGCGCGTCCGCGACCGCCCACGGTTCGGTCCGGGGCGCCTCGCGCAGGGCGGTGAGATCGGCGATCTGGCGCCTGAGCCAGTCCGCATCCTCGATCACCCGCGGCCGGCCCCAGGCGTGGACGGTGGCGTAGTTCCAGGTCGGGACCACCCGGCCGTGCTCGCGCTTGCTGGCGTACCAGCTCGGCGTGACGTAGCCCTGCGGCCCCTGGAACACCACCAGACACTCTTCCGCGGCGACGAGATCCTGCCCCTGCGGGTTGGCGCGGGCGAGATGCGCCCGCAGCACCCCGTGGGAACCGGAATCGTCCAGCAGAAACGGGATCGGGTTGGCGGTCAGGCCGCCCGCGCCCGCGGTAACCAGCAGGCCGAGGGGATAGGCGCGGATCAGCGCGTGCTGCGCGGCTCGCGAATCGTCCCGGAACTGTGGCGGCTGGTACATGGGCCTGTCCTGCGGCGGTCTTGCAGGACCGTGCTTGACCATTCGGCGGTCCAGGCGAAAGGTCCAGTTTTCCAACTGCCGCTGGACCACTTTGCGCCATGGCTCGGCTCCCCCTGCCCCTGACGCTAACCCTCGACGCCGCGGCCGCGACGCCGCTGCACGCACAGCTTCGGGAGGGTCTGCGCGCGGCGATTCTCGATCGTCGCCTGCCGCGCGGAGCACGGCTCCCGGCCTCGCGGGTCCTGGCGGCCGATCTCGGCTGCGCGCGCGGGACTGTCGTCCTGGCGCTGGAGCAACTCACCGCCGAGGGTTATCTGACGGCGCGGCAGGGCTCGGCGACGCGCGTCGCCGCGACCCTGCCGGACGACGCACTCCCCGCGCCATGTCCGATCCGGCGACCGGGTGTCGAGCCGGCCCCGAACCTGTCGCGCCGGGGCACCCGGCTCGTGGCTGCCCCGGTACGGCGCTACATGGCGGGGCCGGGCGTGCCCGACGCCTTTGCCCTCGGCCGGCCGGCTCAGGACGCCTTCCCGTTCGAGATCTGGGGCCGCCTGCTTCAGGCCGAGTGGCGTCACGGCCCGACCGAGCAGCCTGATCCGCGCGGCTCGCCGTCCCTGCGCGGCGCCATCGCCGCCTATCTGGCGCAGGCGCGCGGCGTCGCCTGCGAGGCCGACGACGTCATCGTCACGGCGGGCATCCGCCAGAGCCTGCGCCTGTTGGCCGAACTGCTTCTCGACCCCGGCGAGACCGCGCTGGTCGAAGAGCCCGGCTTTCCCGGCATCGCACAGGCCCTCGCCACCGCCGGCCTGCGCCCGATCCCTGTCGCGGTCGGTCCGGGCGGCCTGCCGGTGACCCTGGCTGCTAAGCCGGCGCCCGGAGCGCGGCTCGCGGTGGTGACGCCGGCACATCACTACCCCCTCGGTCACGCGATGAGCTTGGCGAACCGCCTCGATCTCCTGGCCTGGGCCGAAGCAGTCTCCGGATGGATCGTCGAGGACGATTACGACGGAGCCTACCGCTATGCCGGGCGCCCACTGGCGCCGCTTCGCACTCTCGATCGCGGCGGCCGGGTAATCTATGTCGGCAGCTTCTCGAAGCTGCTGCTCCCCGCCCTCGGCCTGAGCTATCTCGTGCTGCCGCGCGGCCTCGTGGCGCCCGTCAACCAGGCCCTCGCGGAGACGGGGCCGGCCC
>Ga0316227_1000774_pt1 | contig 40737 bp, 57 predicted proteins | sample TBH18019metaG_FD_206012 | JGI IMG/M metagenome (GOLD analysis project Ga0316227, IMG submission 206012) | Freshwater microbial communities from Trout Bog Lake, Wisconsin, USA - TBH18019 | ecosystem: Environmental > Aquatic > Freshwater > Lake > Hypolimnion/Profundal zone | place: USA: Wisconsin... | reverse complement strand
CGGTGGCGGGCCCGAAGGCGTGCAAGGCCGTCCCTGGCCTAGGAGGAACAACCCGATGATTTCGCATAACGTGCTCAACCGCTTTTCCGGAGCCGTCCAATTCACGGCCTGCATCGACTGCGCTGAAGACACCGCGCCGGGCGTCAAGCTAGGCCTCAGCGTGAAGTGGGCGCTAACGAACGGCGCCAAGCTGGCCGGCGCCGATCTGGCCGACGCCGATCTGACCGGCGCCAATCTGGCCCGCGCCGATCTGGCCGGCGCCAATCTGGCCCGCGCCGATCTGGCCCGCGCCTATCTGGCCGACGCCTATCTGGCCGACGCCTATCTGGCCGGCGCCTATCTGGCCCGCGCCAATCTGGCCGGCGCCAATCTGGCCGGCGCCGATCTGGCCGACGCCGATCTGACCGACGCCTATCTGGCCGGCGCCTATCTGGCCCGCGCCAATCTGACCGGCGCCAATCTGACCCGCGCCAATCTGGCCGGCGCCGATCTGGCCGACGCCGATCTGACCGGCGCCAATCTGACCGGCGCCAATCTGGCCGACGCCAATCTGGCCGACGCCAATCTGGCCGGCGCCAATCTGGCCCGCGCCGATCTGACCGGCGCCAATCTGACCCGCGCCAATCTGACCCGCGCCTATCTGGCCGGCGCCAATCTGGCCGACGCCAATCTGACCCGCGCCAATCTGACCGGCGCAAATCCGCCTCATGGATAGCGGCGCCCGCCACAGCGCGCTCTAGCGCCCAAAGGCCCGGACCGGCAACGGTGGCGGGCCCGAAGGCGTGCAAGGCCGTCCCTGGCCTAGGAGGAACAACCCGATGATTTCGCATAACGTGCTCAACCGCTTTTCCGGAGCCGTCCAATTCACGGCCTGCATCGACTGCGCTGAAGACACCGCGCTGAGCATCAAGCTAGGCCTCAGCGTGAAGTGGGCGTTAACGAACGGCGCCGATCTGGCCCGCGCCTATCTGGCCGACGCCTATCTGGCCGACGCCAATCTGGCCGGCGCCGATCTGGCCGGCGCCTATCTGGCCGACGCCAATCTGGCCGGCGCCAATCTGGCCGGCGCCAATCTGGCCGACGCCGATCTGGCCGACGCCAATCTGGCCCGCGCCAATCTGGCCGGCGCCAATCTGGCCGGCGCCGATCTGGCCGACGCCGATCTGACCGACGCCAATCTGGCCGGCGCCAAAGGCGCAGACGTCGAGAGCGGAAAACCCCCTTTGCAGCTTTTCGGATTGCAGTGGCCTGTGACGGTCACCGATTCTCATATGCGGATCGGTTGCCATCAGCACACATTCGCCGCCTGGCGAGATTTCACCCCGGCGCAAATCCGCCTCATGGCTAGCGACGCCCCCGCTTTTTGGACGGCGTACAAGTCGGTTCTGTTCTCTCTGATCGAAGGAAGCGGGCGAACCGTCTAAGCGTTTTCTACCGCCGCCGCAGCGATGCGGCGGCCATGGTGAACGCTTAGGAGGAACGAAAATGGCCCTAGACCCTACCGATTGGCGATCGTCCCGAATGAAACCGCCCGACCGCCATGCCTGCAGCCGATGCGGGACTGAAAAGCCTTTCGACGGCGCCCACTTCAAGCCCATGGAGGGGCGCCGCTGGGGCTTGGACAAGATATGTCTGGCCTGCCGGCGCACACAGAACGCCGACAAGCGCCTGAAGGCCGTCACAGGCCTTTCCCGCACCGACTACGCCGCGGCCCTGGCCGGCGGGTGCTGGTTGTGCGGCGCCGAGGCCAAGCGCCGGGACCGGGATCCTGTGACCGGCAATAGCCGCGGGCCCGTGTGCCTGCCCTGCGGCAATGGCCTGGCGCTCCTGGCGAACGATCCGGACCGGCTGGAGAAGGCCGCCCAGGTCCTCCGAGCTCATCGCCGGGCTTGGTTTGTGGGTTGACACCCCTTATTCTTTTCTCTAATAGCTAGCTACCACAAGGAAGGAACACCCTTATGCGCCAATTCATCACCACCAAGTACCTCGGCCCGACAAATTCCCGCGGACCGCGCCTCAAAGCCTTCGCCAGCGGGTCCTTTTCGGGCTACCGCCCGACATTAACGGTGGGCTGGGACCACGGGTTATCGCCGGACGAGAATCACCGGGCTGTCGCCTTTGCCCTGGCGAAGCGCCTCGGATGGTCCGGCCGATGGATTGCGGGCGGAAGTGTGGACGGCAACGTCTACGTGACGGACTGCGACCCGGAAGACGGATTCACCGTCTCCGAGTCGGAGGCCTGAACGATGCGCGAGCCCTACATGCCGCCGCAGCCCGGCGAAGACGACTATCAGCCCAGGGACGGCCGGGCACCGATGTGGGTTCCCTTGGCCCTTGGGGCGGCAATCTGGGCCGTCATCATCGGGACCGTCCTCATTCTGGCCTGTGGAGGTTAGGATGGACCCTTGGGAGCAGGAGGCGGCGCAGCAACGCGCCGCCGACCGGGCGGAAGGCCTGTGCCAGGCTGCGGACGATCGCGCCAGCGAGCCCCGCGGCTTCTATTGCGATGCGTGCGGCGCCCGCCAGGCCGGCGCGCATCGCTGCATCATGTGCCACGCGAGAATCGACGATGAAGCCTAAACCTCTCCTCCGTCTCGCTTCCGAGGCAACCAACTGGACGGACCTCCAGCTGTCGGATTTGGTCGGCAAGGCCGAGAGCACCGTCCAGGCCATCCGGTCCGGCCGGATCCCGGAGCATTTGACCGCCGAGCAAAAGCAGCGCCTGGCCGACGAGATTCGCGGTTTCCTGCAGGACGGCGCCGAGGCCCTGGCGGAAATCGAAATGCGCTCTTGACCCCGTCGCGCAAGCGTCTAGGCTCCTAAGCCACACAGGAGCGAAAATGCGCTACGTCACCTTCTGCATCCCCGGCGAAGCGCGCGGGAAGCCCCGCCCCCGGTTCAACCGGGCCGGCGGGGCTTTTAATGCGCCGATCGTCAAGTTCTACGAGGGCCTGGTGCGCGAGATCGCCGCCGAGGCCATGGCCGGCGGCGAGCCCCTGGCGGGGCCGCTGAGTGTGTCCGTGGCGATGTGGCGGGAGCCGCCCGCATCGTGGACGTCCAAGCGCAAGGCCGAGGAGCACTGGTGCGTGTCCAAGCCGGACGCCGACAACATGGTCAAGATGATCTTCGACGCGATGAACAAACTGGTCTACCGCGACGACGCGCAGATCACGCACCTCGAGGTGACGAAGAAGTACGGCGGCGAAAACGTCGTGGACGTCATCGTCCGGGAGCTCGAGGAGCAATGAACGGCCCGCGAGCCTTCGCCGAGTGCGTGGCCCTGGCGGTGGTCTGTGGGCTGCTGTGCGCCGGGGCGAGCCTGTGGGTCGCCGATGGCCTGAATCGCCGCCAGCCGCTTCCCCCGTGGCGCCACGGGGTCGCTTTTCACCTGCATCAGAAGGACCAAGGGCGATGACGGACGAAGAACTGGATGAGGCGCGAGTGTCCGAGGCGCTGAGGCTTCATTTGATGCAAAACCGGCCACTTCCCGGCATCGCCCTCATCGCCGCCCCCAAGGAACAGGGGGGATGGACAGAACGGACTATCGACATCGGTTCAACGTCAGGCCCAGAGCCGTCTATCCGGCATATCGTGCTGCACTACTACACGTCGCACGATGTCCCGTTAGAAAAGGCGCTGGTCTGGACCGATCAGTATTTGGCCGCCCTCCGCACGTCAGGAGAACAGGGATGAGTCGCCCAAAGGCAGACGAAGTGATGCTTTCCGCACTCAAGGCCGATATCTCGGCGATGCTTGAAGAACTCGGAAACCCGCCGCTGGTCGCGCGCATCTTTCCGAATGGTTGGGAGAACGAACAAATCCCGAAGCTGCGCGACCTTCACGCTCTGTTCCTTCGCACGTTCTCATCGAGGACCAACCCATGACCGACCTGAACCCAGAAGACCTGGAAGCTGTGGCGCGGGCGATCTGCGACGCTGAATGGGAAGGCTCGCAGCCGCCATTTAACCAGAAGCCCCCAAGTTTCGGTGAGCGATATCGAGCCATCGCCCGCGCCGCCATCTCTGCCCTTCCCCCCGCTCCGAACCCCATGGATACCGAACAGAAGGGAGAGGGGTGATGGCGATCCAGAAAGGCCAGCGGCTGAAGGACTGCGCGATCGAGACGCTGGTCCAGGCCCTCCTGGAGGGCCCGCAGACCCGGGACGCCCTGATGAAGCGCACCGGGATTTCCAGCCCCAATTCGTTCTACAGCACCTGTTATCGCATCGGCCCGGTCAAGAGCTACAAGACCCGGATCGCCGGGAAGCTGGTGCGGCTGTTCTGGCTCGACAGCCGGCCGCAGTTCCGCAAGGACAAGACCACAGACCACCTGGAGGAGATCCTGGAGATGCGTCGGCAGTCCGTACCCTACAAGCAGATCGCGCGGGATCTTGGCCTGGCGGTCCACGCGATCGAATCGATGCAGCGGGCGGTCCAGCGTGCCTCTTGATCTGTTCCCCTACCAGGAGGAAGGCGCGCGGTTCTTGGCGCCGCGAGACCGGGCCGCGCTGTTCGATGAGATGGGAGTGGGCAAAACCGCCCAGGCCATCCGCGCGCTGGACCTGGCGGACGCCCGCCGGATCGTGATCGTCTGCCCGGCCGCCGTGCGCGAGGTCTGGGCCGGCGAGTTCAAGAAGTTCGCCCAGATCAAGCGCCGCGTCATGAAGGGCCGGGACATTCAGGACCTGAACGTCTGGATGCGCGGCAAGGCCGACGTGCTGCTGCTGTCGTACGAGATGGCGGTGAAGTGGGCCCGGCGCATCGAAGGCGATCTGATCGACGCCGTGGTGTTCGACGAGTGCTTTCCCTACGACACCCCGGTTTTGACCGAGCACGGCGATATGCCGATTGGCCGCATCGTCGAAGAACGGCTGCCGGTCCGCGTCTGGTCACAGGGGAAAAACAAGCTTGAGCTTAAGTCAGTGTCGCGTTACATAAAGAAAGAAGTTTCGTCGCCGCTTGTTCGTGTAGTCCACGCGCACGGCGTCTTGACCTGCACCGGAAATCACAAGGTTTGGGTAGATGGCCGAGGTCTTACGCCCGCGGAAGAGATCCTGGCGGGAGATACCCTGCGAATGGTGCCGAGGAGTCTTCCTCACCTTGGTCGCCGAGCGCCGGTTCTGCAGCAGAAGTTGCTCGGCAAACTGGCGGGTCCGCGCGCTGCCGGACCCCGACAAGTTGCGTCGTTTTTCCGAAGCGGGCCGGGCGGCCCGAAAGGGAAAACCCCGGCCCGACGCTTCGGAGAGGATGCGACGGCTCAATTCCGATCCGGCGTTTCGCGCCAAAGCGGATGCGGCATCCAGGTCGCGGAAAGGATCTTCATGGCTGGGGAAGAGAGGCGGGAACGGTTTTGTCACCGAGCCGCAGCGGCGGTTATGCAAAGCCCTGGGCCTTCCCGAGTCCGCTATGGAGTTCCCGGTCCTTACCGCGTCGGTCAAGGAGCGTTTCGAGAGCCTGCCTCACGCCTACAAGGTCGACATCGCGATCCCCGACATCCGATTGGCTATCGAGGTCGACGGCAAGAGCCACGACACCCGACGCTGGCGATTCCTGGACGCCCGGAAAACTTCCGTACTGTCGGCTCTCGGGTGGACCGTGTTGAGGTTTCGAAACAAGGAAGTGGCGAACGAACTGCCGTCTATAATATCGAGGTTGTCGATAACCATAACTACTTTGCGGGCGGCGTCCTCGTTGGCAACTGCCACTACCTGAAGTCCGAGGAGAGCGCGCGGACCCGGGCGCTGCTGGGCTCGGGCTGCGGCGGCAAGGACGGCCTGGCGCGCTGGGGCGCCCACGTCTGGTTTCTGACCGGCACGCCGAACCCGAACGACGCGGCCGACGTCTGGTCAATCATGCGCTTCTGCGAGGGCACGACCCTCAGCAAGAAGGTGTTCTGCAACCGGTACTACAAGGCCAAAGTCGGGGCCTACTCTCTCAGCCACAGCCCGCGGAAGGAGACCCTTCCGGAGCTCAAGGACGCCCTGGCGTCGTTCAGCCTGCGACGGACCAAGAAGCAGGCCGGCCTGCAGCTGCCGCCGATCTGGCTGACCACGACCACGGTCGACGGCGACACCGCCGAGATCCGATCACTTTTGCGCGAGCACCCCGGCATGGAGCAGGCCGTGCTCGACGCCGTGGAGAAGGGCGGTCTGTCGTTTCTGGACGCCCAGCACATCGCCACGCTTCGACGCCTGGTCGGGGAGGCCAAAGCCCCGGCGTTCTTAGAACTCCTGAAAGGTGAACTTCATGACGGACTTGATAAGGTTGTCGTTTTCGGCATCCATCGGCGAGCACTCGACATCATTCAAAACGGCCTTCACGCCGCAGGAGTGGGCTGCGTTCGGGTCGACGGACAGGTTTCTGAGAGCGATCGAGCCGATGCTGTTGCATCGTTTCAGGGAAGCGACGAGGCTCGCGTTTTCCTTGGCAACATCCGAGCCGCCGGAACAGGATTGACCCTCACGGCGGCGGCTGACGTCATCATGTTCGAGAGTGACTGGTCGCCCGCCGGCAATGCCCAGGCCCTAATGCGCGTTCACCGGATCGGCCAGGAGCGGTCGGTCCGGGCGCGCTTCATCTCCCTGGCGGGATCGATCGACGAGCACGTTTCGAACGTCGTCGCGCGCAAGACCGCGGCCATCGCGCAGATCCAGGGCGCGGCGGATTATGCTTGACGCGCGTTAGCGTAACGCTTTAGGCTCCTAAATCGTCAACACAGGAGGAGCCCACGATGGCCCACATCAATTTCCGCGTCGAAATCTATTCCGCCGACCCCGACGAAGTCTTCGACATCATGTCCCGACTGCGCGGGATCAAGTCCGATCCGCCCGAGGTCCTGAACCCGGTCCTGAACCCGGTCCAGGAGCAGCCCGCCCCCGACACGCAGGTCCAATCGGTCGAGCAGCCGGCGGCCGAAGCCTCCAAGCGCACCCGCCGCACGAAGGCCGAGATGGAAGCCGACGCCCGGGCCGCGCAGCCCGCCGAGCCAGTCAAGACCGATCTGGTCGGCGACACCTTCAGCAAGCAGATCCACGAAGCCAATGCGGCGTCCGCCGCGGCCAAGGCGACGCCGGTCGAGGAAGACGATCCGGGCGACGTCGTCACCCTGGACGTCCTGCAGCAGGCCTTCGCCAAGGCGACGGCGGCCGGCGGAAAGCTGTCCATGCAGGACGCGCAGAACCTGCTGAAGTCCAACTTCACCACCGCCGCCGGGGAGCCGGTCCGCCGGATCGCCGAGATCCAGCCGAAGGACTACGCGGCGGTCCTCCAGCGTCTGGGAGGCTGACGTGGCCGGCGCGCACTCCCGCTTCGGCGGGTCCAAGGCCGACCGCTGGATGAACTGCGTCGGCTCGACGGCTCTGTGCGCCAGCGTCCCGCCGATCCCGGAAGGGCCGTACGCCAGGGAAGGCTCGGCGGCGCACGATCTGGCCCGCATAAGCCTGCAGAAGGACCAGCACCCGCGGGACTTCATCGGCCTGGCGTGGACGCACGACGGGGGCTTCGCGGAGCCTCTGCCCGATCTGCCGGGGCTCCTGATCGTCACGCAGGAGATGGTCGACGCCGTCGTCGTCTATCTCAACTGCGTCACCCACGAGTTCGCCCGGACCAAGGACGCCGAGCTCTACGTCGAGCAGGGCTTCGTTCTGGACGTGGCTTCAGCCGACGAAGGCGAGGTGTTCGGTACGAATGACGCCATGGTCTACCACCCGTCCACGGGCCGCCTGGTCGTGTTCGACTACAAGCACGGCGTCGGCGTCTCCGTGTCGGCCGAGGACAACGCGCAGCTGAAGTTCTACGCGGCCGGCGCCGTCTTCTCAAAGCCGGAGTGGCGGATCGGCGAACTGGAACTGGTCATTGTCCAGCCCCGTTCGCGCGATCTGCAGTTCCTGCCGGACGACGCCGACCCGGAACTGAAGCGGGGGATCAAGCGGTGGCCCATGGACCCGCTCGCCCTCATGGACTTCCAGGCCGACGTGGACGATGCGATCGCCAAGGCGAAAGACGTGATGCTCGGGTTCTCAGGAACGGGGCTCCTCCTAGGGCATCACGACGACCTGTACACCGCGCCTCGGCTCGCCGTCGGATCCTGGTGCAAGTGGTGCGACGCCGCGGCGGTGTGCCCCTTGAAAGAGAAGCAGGTGCTGGAGGCCGCCCACCTGGCGTTCGACAGCATCACGGACATCACCGCCGATGCGCTGCCGGAGCCCAAGACCTTCGACACGGACCGGCTCGGCGACATCCTGAAGGCCGGGAAGATCCTGAACGACTGGCTCTCCCAGATCGAGAGCTACGTCGAAGCGCAGGTCCTGGCCGGCGTCCCGATCAAGGGCTGGAAGGCGGTGGAGAAGATCGGACGCGCCAAGTGGGTCTCGGCCGACGCGGACGTCCTGAGCTACGCCGAGATGATGTTCGGCATCGATCTGTCCAAGACGTCTCTGGAGACGATCACGACGGCCGAGAAGATGCTGAAGTCGGCCGGCGCCACCAAGGACCAGATCGACGACTTCAAGCTGCGCTTCACCATCAAGGAATCCTCGGGACTGACGATCGCCCCGGAGAGCGACCGGCGCCCCGCTGTCAACGCCGCGGAACGGGCCTTCGGGTCCGTCAACATCGACAGCATTTAAGGAATGAATGGACATGGCTGAAAAGACCAACATGACCCAGGAGTGGGTCGACAAGATCGTGGCGGCCTACCCGCCCGAGAAGCTGCCGAACGGCGACATCCGCCTCTTTGGGCGGTTCGCCTTCTGCAACGTGCTGGAGCGCCCCAAGCCCGGCGCCGACGGCAAGGAACGGGCCTACGGCCTGGTCCTGCTGCTGCCCGAGAAGACGGACCTCACGGTCCCGAAGACCGTGGTCAAGGAGATGCTGGAGGAGAAGGCGCCCCTGGCGCTGGACAACCCGGAGGTCTTCAAGAAGTTCAACAACCCGTTCAAGAAGCAGGAAGCCTACGTCGATGGCGAGGGCAAGCCGTACGAGGGCTTCGTGCCCGGCCGTACGGCCATGTCGTTCAATTCGCCCAAGACGCAGCCGCCGGCCTACAACCAGCGCATGGCGCCGATCACGGACAAGAAGGACATCTACTCGGGCTGCTGGGGCTTCGTCTCGGTGATCCCGCAGTGGTTCGACGTCGGCACGAACAAGGGCCCGACCTTCTATCTGCAGCAGGTCATGGTCGTCGCCACTGACGAAAGCCTGGGCGGCTCCGGCCGTCCTGATCCGAAAGCGGCGTTCGGCGGCATCTCGATCGACGCCTCCGTCAATCCGTCCGATGCGTTCGGCGTCTCCGGTCCGCCGGCCGACGAACCTGCCGTGGACATCTTCGGATGAGCCAAGGTCGGGTCCTCCACGTCGACATCGAAACGCGGTCCGCCGCCGACCTCAAGAAGGTCGGAGCGCACCGCTACGCGGAGGACCCGACCACTTCGATCATCTGTGGCTCGTACCGGTTCGACGACGGTCCTGTCCGTCGTTGGATCGGTACGGATCTCCCCGATGAGATCGTCGAGCACTTGAGCCGAAAGTTCGGCCGGATGGCCGGGCATAACCAGCAGTTCGAGCGGGCTCTTCTGAACCGTTGGTTGCCTTGTCTTTTAGAGCCCGAGCAACAGGACTGCACCATGTCCCGCGGGCTGGCGCTTGGCCTGCCGGCGTCCCTGGAGATGATGGGCGCCGCCCTTGGCGCTTCGGTCCAGAAGGACAAGGACGGGCATCGCCTCATGATGCAGATGTGCAAGCCTCGGTCTACCGAGCCCCTGACGTGGTGGGAAGATGCGGATCGCCTCCAACGACTGTCTGCCTACTGCGACCAGGACGTCGCTTCCGAGTGCGCTATCGACGCACTTCTGCCCAAGCTGTCGGAGCGCGAACGTCGCGTCTGGGAGCTTGACCAGCGGATCAATGATCGTGGTGTCGCCATCGACGTGCCGATGGTGCGACGCGCCCTGGCTGTCGTGGACGCTGCTTCGAAGAAAGCCGACCGCGAGATCTGGAAGCTGACCAACGGCGCGGTGAAACGCTGCACGGAAGTCGCCAAGATCGTCGGCTGGATCGCCAGTCAGGGCGTGCCCTGCGAGAGCGTGGCGAAGGGCGAGATCGACGACCTGGTCGTGGGCGCCGATCTGTTCGACAAGCCGACCGTCGGCGAGGTCGTGAAGCTGCGGCGGGCCGCCGCGCGCTCCTCCACCGCCAAGTACACCGCCATGCTCAACTCCGTCTGCAAGGACGGCCGGGTGCGCGGCTCGCTGAAGTACCACGCGGCCCACACGGGGCGCTGGGCGGGCGCGGGGATGCAGCCGCAGAACTTCCCTCGGGTCGACAACCCCGCCGCCGTGGAGAGCGCCCTGGCGCTCCTGCAGCTGAACGAGACGCCGGACCGGCTGGTCGACATGATCGACCTGTTCGTCGGCCCGCCCATGGAGACGCTGTCCAAGTGCCTGCGAGCCATGATCGTCGCGGCGCCGGGCTGCGAACTCCTCGGCGGGGACTTCTCCAACATCGAGGGCCGGATCAACGCCTGGATCAACGGCGAGACCTGGAAGGTCCAGGCCTTCCGCGACTACGACGCCGGCACGGGCCCGGATCTATACCGGGTGATGGCCGCGGACGTGACCGGCAAGGCGATCGAGGATGTGACGGCGGTCGACCGTCAGGTGCGCGGCAAGGTTCCCGAGCTCGCGTGCGGCTTCCAGGGCGCCGTGGGCGCCTTCCAGAAGATGGCCTACACCCAGGACCCGCCGGTCCATGTGACGGACGACGAAGCCCGGCGCATCGTCGGCGCGTGGCGCGAGAAGAACAGCCGCATCGTCCAGGGCTGGTGGGATCTGCAGGACGCCGCCATCGAGGCCGTGGGCGCGCCCGGGTGTGTCGTCCCGGTCCTCGGCGGCAAGGTCAAGTACGTCGTGACCAAGGGCTTCCTGTTCTGCCAGTTGCCGTCGACGCGGGTGATCGCCTACGCGACGCCCCGGCTGGTGATGAAGGACTTTGAGGGCGAGGATTTCGTTTTGACCCGCCGGTCCGTCGAGTACATGGGCGTCGACAGCTTCACGAAAAAGTGGTCGCCTCAGTCGCTGTACGGCGGCGCACAGTGCAACCACGTCGTTCAGGGCACGGCCCGGGACCGCATGGTCGAAGCGATGTTCCGGGTCGAGGACGCGGGTCTGCCGATCGTGCTGACGGTCCACGACGAACTGTTGAGCGAAGTCCCCAAGGGGACGGCGACGCCCGAACGATACGCGGAGCTGATGGCCGAGCAACCGGACTGGGCGGCGGGTCTGCCGGTCGCGGTGAAGGCCTGGAAGGATGAACGATATGTCAAGTAGCGAACCGAAGTTCGAGGCGCGGGCGACCGCCCAGGCCAAGCTGTACGCCATGCTGAAGCGCAGCGGCGACGTGTCGTTCCTGGACATCTATTCGGAGCTCGGCGGGGATCCGGCCCGGCGCACGGAGATCGATGCGCGCGGCCGGCACTACGCCCAGTCCTGGGTCAGCACCAGCATCCGCCGGCTCAACAAGCGCCTGGCGCCCGTGGGGCTGCGCGTGGTCCCTGGCCGCGTTCGACGGACGTACTGCCTCGCTCCGGCCGCCCGTTAAGGCGTCCCGGTCATGGCGGGGGAGATGTTGCAATGGGCGCTGTGGAACGCCCGAAAAGGATTTCGCGTCTTCCCGCTCAAGCCTGGGGAGAAGACGCCGGCCCACAAAGGGTGGCAGCAGGAGGCGACGACCGATGAAGCGCAAATTCGACGGACGTGGAACGGAACCGAGTACAACGTCGGCGTGGCGACAGGAGCAGGCCTCGTTGTCATCGACATCGACGTCAAGGACGGACGCGACGGATTCGGAACCTACGCTCGACTGGGCCTACCGGAAGCAACTTTTCGAGTCTCGACGCCATCAGGAGGAGCACATGCCTATTTCAAGTCTGAAACAGACGTCCGAAACTCCGTCCAGTCCCTCGGCCCCGGCGTGGATGTACGAGGGTCCGGGGGGTACGTCGTGGCCCCTGGTTCAGTTATCGGAGGTCGACAGTATGATCCTGTTTCCCGCGTCGGGCCTGCCGGTCTACCAGACGGCGTCCGGTCAGCTTTGGCCGACGCCCACCGAGCCGAGCCCGATCGTGACGTGGCAACCCCGCTATCCACGTTGGACACGCCTGCGGCGGTGGATCGGGCGGTCTCTTATCTCACTGGGCCGGCGCCTCTCGCAGTAGAAGGCGACGGCGGCGACCAGACCACCTACCGGGTCGCGTGCGCGCTCAAGGACTTCGGCCTGTCCGAGTTCATGGTGTGGGATCTCCTGGCGGAGCACTGGAACGACCGGTGCTCCCCGCCCTGGGACGCCGAGGAACTGGAGCGCAAGGTCCGCAACGCCTTCGCCTACGGTCTGGAAGCCCCGGGCTCCAAGTCCCCGGAGGTCGTCTTCGGGAACGTGTCCGTAGAGCCGCCGCAGCGCCCTGGGCGGCCTTGGCACTATCACGGCGACCAGACGGCCCTGGATGAGACGTGGCTGTTCCACGGGCTTCTGCCGGCCACTGGCGTCGCCGTGATGGTCGGGCCGACCGGGGCGGGCAAGACGTTCCTCCAGACCGAGATGGCGCGGTGCGTCGCCACGGGCAAGGCGTTCTTCGGCGTGGCGCCGGAGGATCCGGGGTGCTCGATCTTCCTGTTCGCCGGCACGGAGGGCTCGGGCATCGCCCACCGCCTCGCGGCGCTCCAGGAGAAGGGTCGCCTGCCCATCGCCTACACCCAGGTCTTCGGGCTGCGGGAACGCGACGGGCTCGACAACCTCCTGGCGGATCTGAAGGTCCAGCAGGCATTCATGCTGGAGCAGTACGGGATGCCGCTGCGAGTGGTGTTCCTGGAAACGCTGTCGGCCAGTGGGCTTCTGTCGAACGAGAACGACAACGCCGAGGCCGCGCAGGCGATCAGTAATCTCGCCCAGATCGGCCGGGCGCTGGGCGTGCTGATGGTGACGAGCCACCATCCGCCCAAGAACGGCAACGGCGCCCGCGGCGCTGAAGCGATCCCCTCGAACAGTGACTACGTCCTGGAGATCAACCGGGTCGGCAAGGAGAAGGTCCGGTCCGTGGCTTTGACCAAGGCGCGCAACGCCGAGGAGCGCCAGGTGGGGACCTTCAGCCTGGTCCCGGTCGAGATCGGCCGCGACAAGAAGGACCGACCGGTGGTCAGCATGACGGTGACGATGGGGGACCGGCCGGTGACGGCGGCGCGCACCAGCGCCCACACCGAGACGTTCGTCGAGTGCGTCGAGCATAGCCTGCTGGACGCCGACGCCTGGGTCATCGAAGCGAACGGCTCGCCGGCCGTGTGCGTCGACGACGTCCGCAATCTGTTCAAGATGCGGACGGGCATCAAGGACCGCGGCAATCTCAGCCGGTACTTCAACGGGGCCTGGGAAGCGGCGGAACAAGGCGGCGCGATCGAGACGGTCCCGGCGGAAGGCCGGAAATTCATTCGAAGGAAGGAGCTCCTGTGACCCTAGACCCCGAAAAGACCTACTTCGTCCGCGTGTTCATCGTGGACGGGACCTATGCCGACGCGACCTTGACGACGTCGTGGGAGGCGTTCGTCCACCAGCTGATCGCTCACGGCTGCGTCATCACGTCGTCGGTCTGGGTCCACCGTGACTCGATCAACAAGATGGTCCTGATGGAGATGCTGCCGGGCGTCGCCGTCGGCGACAACGTGGTGGCCTTCCCCGAGCCCCAGGGGCGGGCGTGATGGGCTGGAAAAACCCGGAGCCTCGGGAGCCTGGAGCACCCTACAAGGCGCGCAAGAGACGCGCTGTGGGCTTCCCCGGCCGGGCGGGGAAGCGGCGGATCGTCGTCGAGTTCGACCAGGAAACCTTTGACCAGGTCCAGGCCAAGGCCGCGACGGACAACGTCTCCTTCGGGGAGGCGGTCCGCCAATTGGTCGAGTGGGGCCTGGAGGTATGAAGGGCGCCTACTACAACGACGTCGACCCTCGCGCCTGCGCCACGCTCAAAGAGTTGATCGTTGCGGGAGAGATCCCGGACGGCACGGTCGATTGCCGCTCGATCAAGGACGTGCAGGCTTCGGAACTCCGAGGCTTCTGCCAGGTGCATTTCTTCGCCGGAGTCGGTGTGTGGCCGCACGCGCTCCGTCGCGCGGGCTGGCCGGACTGGCGACCGATAGGGTCGGGCTCCTGTCCCTGCCAACCCTTTTCACTCGCAGGAGGCCAAAGTGGCTTCGACGATCCCCGACATCTTTGGCCCGACTGGCGCCGTATCATCCGAGACGCGCGTGCAGAGGGCCAGCCGTGGGCTGACCGCCTGTTTGGTGAGCAGGTTGCAAGCGCGAACCTGTGGCTCGATCTTGTACAATCTGACCTGGAAGCAGACGGTTACGCCTTCGGGTCGCCTGATCTGGCGGCTGCGGGCTTCGGCGGCGCGCATATCAGACAGCGATTTATGTGGGTGGCCGACGCCCACGACACCGAGTGGTGGGCAGACCACGCCCCCGGGCACGTCGGCGACGGGCCGCAGGCCCGACGGATCGAAAGCCACCGTGTCCTTGCAGACCGTCGCGCCGCTGGCGGGGTGGGCGAGCCCAGCCGCACGGGATTGGAAAGGAGCGCCGGACGACATCTGGGGCGACAACGCGAGGCCTCTGAACGAACAAGCGGTCTATGCGGGGTATCCGTCGCCCAGGGCGTCGGATGGTTCCAAGAACGTGCGGACGCTGGATGGGGCGCTATCGGAGTGCCGGCGCAAGGGTGGGCCCCAGGACTTGCCGTCAGCGGCGATGTTGACTGGCTCTACTGTCGGGATGGCGCATGGCGCCCGACTAGACCCGGCTCACTCCCGCTGGCTACTGAGGCTCCCGAGCGCATGGGACGACTGCATGGTCTCGGCAATGCAATCGATGCGGAAGCGCTCGTCCAATTCATAGAGGCGTACATGTTCGCGCAGTGCGACATCTTCTAGCTGAAGATGTCGATGGCCGCGTCCGCTCGATCGTCGTTCTGCGCTTGGCGGACAGCCGCCAGGACCGCGTCCATCCCGTCGTTGGTGGCCGGCCGCAGAAGGCCGTCACGGACGCGCGCCGTCGTGGTGAACAGGCTCTGGGCGACCTGCTGCTTGATCTGCAGCACCTTGCCGAAGGTCCGCTCATCTGGATCGGGGATGTCCATGTCCATGACGTCCTCGACAAACTTCATGGCCTTCGCCAGGAGCGACGGGAACTTGTCGGCGGCCTCTAGTACAGCAGCTTCGATGCGTACCCGAGACGCTGGATCTCGGGCAACTGCGTCTTCAACCGCTCCCCGATATCCTTCCGCCAGAACGGCGACGCCGGAGCCTGGATCTTCTCCAGCACCTTCAGAGCTCGCCCGCGGGACTGCCGCACGCTTTCGCCCGTCCCCGACGCCACCAGGACGTAGTCCCCCGCCGTCATCCAGCACGGTTCGTCCACCACCTTGCCGTCCCGGTCCGTTGGCGCCGAGCCCTGCATTACGCTGCACGGGTGCAGGTGGGAGGCCATCGAAGATGTCACACCCTGGATCGGGACTCCTACCATGTCCGCCACCGCTGTCTTGCCGTACGGGAAGCCCGGCAGAGCCATCACCACTCCCGTCGAGATGGTTTCGAGCTTCCAGGGCTTCGCGTCGCGCCCTTCGGCGAGGAGAGCCAGCCATTCTACGGTATCCCCTTGGTTCAAGGCCTGCTGGATGTTGAAGGTCGGCCAGCCCGGGCGCATCGTAAACTCAAGCGGGTACGGTGTCCCGTGCTCGTCGATGATGCAGTTCACGTCGACGTATCCGGTGTGGCCGGTCGCCACGATCTTGTCCTCCAGGGGCTTCAGGACCTTGTCGGCCAGCTTCGACCGATTGGTGAACCGCAGGACCGTGCCCATCTCGCCGACGTTGGGGCCCATGTCGCCGGCCATCAGCTTCTTGAATTCCCAGTTCTCACACCAGCTGGAGTTGAACCCGTGAGGCCCGACGTACGCCCCCACCGCCATTTCGCAGCCGCTCACCTTCTCCTGGAGGATGAAGGCGCCCTTCAGCTTGCTTTGCTTCTTCCATTTTCCGAGCATGTAGATGAGGTCCGCCGGAGTCTTACCGACGTAGGACAGCGCCTTGTCGCTCTCGTCATAGGAGGGCTTCGACACGAACGAGCGACCTTCTCGCTTCACGTAGGCGATCGCGTCGTCGTATCGGGAGAACTCCCGGAACGGCGGTACGTCGATGCCGGCCTTGCGGAAAATGTCCTGGCCCGTCTTGCGATCCAACTCCCAGGTGGCCGACTCTGGCGTGGCGCCGATCACGGGCGTCCCGTGCTCTTTGCGCCAGCGTTCGAGTTCGTGCAGGTACTTCGTGTTGTCTGCCAGGACGACGAGGTCAGCCCAGCGCATGTGGTCCCGCCAGTCGGCGACGCGCTCGACCAGGCCCTTGCCGATCCAAGCGTTGCGGTCGTCCCGCTTGAAGAACCAGCGGACGGAATGGCCGTCGGCCTTCGCGCGCATGGCGAAGTCCAACATGCCATCGGTTCCCCAATAATCCAAAAGCAAGACCTTCATTCGAACAGGGCCTCCACGCGCCGGCCGTAGTCGTTCCAGTCGACGCCCATCTCCGTGGCGACCCACTTCTCCACGGCCTCGGCGAACAGATGCTCCTTGCGGTACGGCGCATCCGGCAGGGAGCCCGGGTCTTCCGCCTCCGGGTTCGCTTCGTCGAAGGCCTTGATATCGGGCTCGGCGATGCCGCGGAGGTCGCACAGCGTCACTTCGACCAGTTCGTGCAGCGCCACCAGGAACTCCAGCCGCACGTCGCCGAGATCCGACACGCGGACCTGGAGGACGCCCTCGGCGTCGAGCCAGTAGTCCCCGCAAGTTACGTACCTTTGCTCAAAATGCGGTATAGTCTCAATCACTATTTTCATGGGGGCAATAGCCTCTTATACCCAAAGAAAAGTTACAGTTGCAGAAAAGAAGACGAAAACGATCTTTAGGCCACCCGTTTTTCTTTAGCCAAGGGGCGAAAGAAGACCCTTTTATTTTCTTTCTATGCTCTGTTCCGCCTCCTAGTATGTGATCCACCTGTAAGAACTCGGGGGTCCGCTCCCCACAACACGCGCACTCTCCCCCGTACTGCGCCAGCATCTCGGACCGTATCTTGTCTTTATGCCTGGCGTTGTTAGCCCGGACCTTATCTTTTCCGAAGGTCCGGGCTCTATTCCTGTCGTAAGCGTTTTTGCACAGCTTACACTGCGTGTCCCATCCATCTACGTAAGCTTTTACCGCCGAGTGGAAGTGGTCTTTGTCTAAAGGTTTTTCTTCCCCGCAAATTCGGCAGGTTCGCAAACCGGTCACTGGTCGGCCTCTCGGGCTTTCATGCGCTGCTCCGTTCGCGTCTTGGCATTCCATCCACGGCGGGCGACCTCCCCCTCCATGGCCTTCACGCCCTGCGGGTCCGTGATGTACCGCGCAGCCGGCCGGATCGCCAGGGCCCGCTCCGGCCCGGACAGCTTGGAGCCCTTCTTCGGCTTGCTGCTCTCGCCGAAGGCGATCGGCGACGCCTGCTCGGCGGCGTAGCCCGCGACCTGCCCGGCCTGGGTCTCGGCCGGCGCGTTGATGTCGCGGATCGGCTGGTTCTTGTAGTCCTTGTTCGTCAGCAGGGACGCCGCCGCTTGCAGGCCGGGGTTCAGCTTGTTCGCCGCCTCCTTGCCCGGCCCCTCAAGCGACCAGGCCAGGACGTCCTTCATGTAGCCCGGCAGCATGGCGCGCTCGGGCTTGCCCGTGGCCGGATCCGTCCCTCCGGTGCGATAGGCGAAGAAGTCGGCGCCCTCCGGGTCCTGGCCGGTGTGCAGCTTCGTGGCGACGGCGTTCTCCAGCATCGTAGTGCCCACCAGGGCCGCGACGTAGGCGGTCTTGTCCGTGACGCCTTTGCCTTCGACGACACCCTTCAGGCTCTTGGGGATCTCGATGATGCCGCCGCCGATCTCGCGCGCCGTGCCGATGTTCCACGACGGGGACAGCAGCAGCAGCTGCGCGACTTGGTAGGCGCTCTTGTTCCAGAAGTTGTTGTTGACGACGAGTTCGCCGAACCGGTTGTCGATCGTGTCCTGGAGCTTCTGGCCGTAGGCGACCTGCTCGGCCTCCGAGGCGTTCGGATTGGCCTTCAGGAAGTCCGACATCTGCTGCGCCCACGCGCCGCGCTTGACGTTCGGGATGTAGTGCTCGAACAGCGGGGCGGCGGTGGACTGGATCAGATTGCCGGCCAAGTCGATGACGCCCTTGGCTCGGGATCCGGCCGATCCGGTGTAGGTCGCCTTCAGCGCGTCCCCGAGGTCCCGCAGAAGAGTCCCGCGGACCGTCGACGCGAACAGCGACGCTTTGTCGCGGGTGGCGTAGATCTTATCCATGCCCAGGCGGGCGCCGGTCTTCTCGTAGATCTTGTTCAGCTTGGCGTCGAACTCGGATGGAGCGGCCTTCCCCAGGATCTGGTCGGCCATCTTCGACCCCCGGCGGTAGGTCGAGATCGGGGCGGCCGGCGATGCGGCCATGGTCTTCAGCCCGCCGGCGTCGCCGCGGGAGACCTGCTTCAGCCCGCGCGCCATCTCGGAGATGATGCCCTCCTGGCCCATGACCGCGCCGTGGAAGGCGCTGAGCCCGAGCTTCAGTTGCACCAGGCCGTTCGCCGCCGCCCGCGCGCCGCGGTAAATCCCGCCGGCCGTGTCGCTGCTCTCAAGCCCCTTGGAGATGTAGTTGTTGTAGACGCGCGCCGCGCCTTCCGGGGCGTACATGACCTGCTCGCCCTGGCGGCCGATCGTACCCTTCCCCTTCTGCACGATCAGGCGCTCGGGCGTGCGGGTCTTAACCCCGTTCAACGGAACCCATCCCTCGGGCTGCTTGCCTGGGGCGAAGAACTTGGCGCCGATGGCCTTCTCGGACTTCATCCCGTCAAGGATTTCGTGCGTCGCCAGGAATCGGCCCATGTTCTCGCTGTAGGCGGTCATGGCGTCTAGCGGATTGGCGTGGACGGGCGTGAGACCGGCCTTCAGCCCGTCCTCATAGGTCGGCAGAGAGCGGGCCTTCAGGCTCTTTCCAGATCCCTGCTTGGACATCGCCCGGACCACTTCGTCGGGCTTCTGCTTCCACATCCGGGCGTAGTAGTCCTGCACGAAGCTCGGGCCGTCCTTGCCCAGCACGTACTCGATCTGCTTGCGGTATCCCTCGGCCACGGTCCGGATGGCGTCGGCGGCCGGCTTGAACCGTTCGGGCAGCGACACGCCGCCCTTGGACCGGTTCTCCACGTACTGGATGATCCGGCGCTGGTCTTCTGGGGAGGCGTTGCCGACGATGCGCTGGTGCTTGCCCAGATTGTAGGCCGCCTTGTCCGCTTCGATGCCGCGCTTCCCTAGGATATGGCGGTGCATGTTCGCCGCGGCCTTGGCCTCGTCGTTAACGGTGGCGGGGGACGCGATCTTCTCCAGAACCTTGAACGCCGCAGGGACTTTCTCCGCGACGCCCGTGGCCTTGCCGACCGCATCGAGCGGAAAGGCCATGGAGGCTACGTCTCCGATGTTCTTCTTGACGCGCTCCTGGAGCTCGGGAGACGTGCCCTTGCCTATCGCCTTGTCGATCGCTGCGGCGCCGACCGCCACGGGTTCGCCGACCACCGTGCGTGCCGCGGCATCGATCGGGCCCAGGGCGTAGCCCGCGACGTCGACGGCGGTCTTGGCGACCCGCAGGGGCATCCCGTGCTGCGGCTTGGTCGTGACGTCGTGCTTCAGCGCCGCGGTGCGCTCGGCCGCCACGTCGTTCAGGTTCCGGACCAGATGCCCGACCACGGGAAGGTCTTCGCCGGGCTTGGCCGGGCGCGTGGGCGCCGCTTGCGCGGCCGGCGGGGATGCTGCAGCGGGAGGCTTGGCGTACGCCGAGGCGTATGGATCGCTCGCAGCCGGTGCGGCCGGAGCCTGGGTGTAGGCGGCTGCGTATGGATCGCTCGCAGCCGGTGCGGCCGGAGCCTGGGTGTAGGCGGCTGCGTAGGGGTCCGTTGCAGCAGGCTTGGCAGGGGAGGGCGTCTTGACGTAGGCCGCGGCGTACGGATCGTCCGCCATCAGAAGTCAGCCGGTTGTCCGGTCCTCTGCTTGTAGATGTCGCGCACCTGGGCGGGATCGGCTCCGGCCCGGATGTGCGACAGCGCCTCGGCCTTCTCCTTGACCGGATCCACCTTCGGTCCGGCGGTAGGGGCGGCGCCACGCTTCGGCGGGGGCGGAGCGGCGCCCACACGCTGACGAGTCGGAGGCGCCGTCGCTTGGCCCGCGCTCCGGGCCTGCGCCGAGAACACGCGGCCGGCGAAGGCGTCCGACATGCCTTGCTCCTTGAGGCCGGCCTGGACCAGGGTCTGCCAGGTCTTTTCGTCCAGACCGGCGTCGAGAGCCTGCTGGCGGAAATCCAGGAGTTTCCCCTGGCGCTCATCCTGACCGGCCTGCGCCAGTTCGGCGACCTGCATCCGCATGAGGTCCTGCGCGGCGACGGCCTTGAGTTTGGTGTCGGACTGCATCTTGACGCGCTTCGCCGCAGCGTCGAGCGCCGTCAGCCGGTCCGAATGCGCCGTCTTGTCCTTCGTCTCCCGTTCTTGCTCCGACAGGCGCTGCGTCTCGGCGGTGTACCAGTCATGCTGCGCCTTCGCCCCGGCGATCTGAGCCTGGGCTGCGATCTTCTCCATCGGGTTCAGACCGTTCATGGTCTCGATCACCTCGTTGACGGCGTCCAGCAGTTCACCCGGCTTCCACTTGCGGCCGGGGTTGGCTTGCGCGACCCAGCGCGCCGCGCTCTGGAGCGTCTTCTTGCTGTCCACCCACACGTCCCCGGTAGAGCCGGCCGCCGGTCCCGACACGGCCGGTCCTGCCGGGCCGGGAGGCGCTGCGCCGCCGGGGCCGCCTTGCGGGGGTCCGGCCGGCAGGGGAGCCGGTGCAGGCGGCGGGGCGGCGGCCTGGGGCATGAGCTGCGCGCCGGGCATCGGAACGGCCTGCGGCGGTCCGCCAGGGGCAGGGCCGGCCATCGGCGCGGGACCCGCCGGTGGCATAGGCTGCGCGCCAGGCGGACCGCCCGGAGGAACGGCGGGTGTCGGTTGCGGCGGGACGGCGGTCGGCGACGTGGCTCCGGCGTCCGGACCCGCAGCGACCAGGGACTGCAGCACGTTCGATGCGGCCTGATGCGCGGCTTGATGGCGCAGTTGGTCCTGCATGGCGATCTGGCGCGCACGCATCTGCTGGCCCTGTTCGAGCCCTTGGCCTACCCCTCCTGCGAACGAGCCCCAATCCATCTGTTCGTCCTACGTCGCAGAGGGGGCTAGTGGGTTTCCGAAATGGAACATGCCGGTGATGTCCCCGAACAGACTTCCCAGGCCCGCCGAAGACGCTTGCGCGGCTTGGTTGTTGATTTGGGCTGCGCTCTGGTTGAGCCCCGTCGCGCCCTGACCGATATTCAGATAGGCGCCCTGATCGGCCACACCTTGCTGCGTCAAGGCATTGGCGCTGTTCGTCCCTTGGATCTGCTGGCCCAGAGCCGACAACCCCGCTTGCTGCTGCTGTAGATACAGATCGTACGGAAGCTGCGCGGCGGTCGCCATGGTGTTCAGGCCGGCCGTGCCCAGGTTCGACGACGTGGTCGCCGCGCTCCCCGCCGTGTTCGCCAGGGTGCTGTAGTTGTTCGCGGAAGCCCCGGTCAGCGCCGCGATGTTATTCGCCGCCGTGGTCGCCGCGCTGTCATACGCTCCTAGGCCAGTCACTTGCCGCTGCAGCTGCTGGTTCTGCCAGTTGGTGTTGAAGTTCTGCGAGGCCTGTCCGGCGACGCCTGCGCCATATGGCGTTCCTGCCACCCCGCTCATGGCGTTGATCGCGTTCTGCTGGTCCTGCTGCTGCTGGTACTGCTGATTGTACAGCGTGCTCTGCGGATCGTAGGCGGTCTGCAGCGTCTGCAACCCGGCCATGAGTTCCGGGTTGGATGTAATCCCGGTGTAGCTGGCGGGCACTTGCGACAGATAAGGCGCCAACGCCGAAGCGCCTTGGGACAGATTCTGCAAACTGGCGGCCGAGGACAACTGCTGCGGCGCCACTTGCGACGTCGCCACGTTGGCCGCGCCTTGGGCGCCGGTCAGGGCCTGGCCGTAGTAGGGGTTGCTCTGGACGTTGGACGCGATAGACGCCAGCTGCGGCGTCACCGTCGAAGCCAAGCCCTGCCCGGCGGACGAAAGCTGGCTCGCGCCCGCTTGATAACTCTGATCCGCTCCGGCCTGGTTAGCCGGTTGGTAAGCCTGCGGTGCTTGCTGCGTACTGCCGCCCATGGCTATTTCAAGACCTTCGAAAAATGCCGCTCATAGGGATCGCAGCCCCGACGAACCAGGAGAGAAGCCAGATTAGCGGAGCGGCGACCATCTGTCGAATTGGGCTCCTTGACGACATAGATCACCATCTGGACACCGAGGTCCTTGAGCCTTCGTTCGCTGTCGTCCAGGAGCTCCAGAGAGCCCCAGCCTCTGTGCCTGGGCGCCATGTAGACGACGCGATTGACGGCGCAAAGCACCGTCTGGTTCTGGCTGAGAGGTTGGATCGAGTACGAAGCGTACCCCACCAGATTTCCGCCGGCGCGAGCCGCGATCGACCGGAGTTCCCCGCGGCGCTCGGCCATCTGGTAGGCGCCCCAATTGATATCCAGGGGAAAGTGGCCGACGTAGGTTTCGACTTCGGCGTAATTGGCTTCGGCGAGATCGGCCAGGCCTTCGGTCAGAGCCTGCGCGATGGAGCACCAGTCGAACGACAGCCTACTCGACTTCGTGGGCATCCGGCCGCTCCACGTCCACCACCAGGTGCACCCGGGGGAAAGTGCTGAAGTTCGTGTCGCTATGCAGCACGCGGTGTTCGACGACGTTGACCACGCCGACCGCCAGGATTTCTCGGAAGTGGCCCGAGTAGGTAAAAGCATCCGGCGCGGGGATCAGGCACAGCCGGGTCCTGATGTGCGCCTGCGCGTAGTCGTCTTCGTACTGGCGCCAGGGTGTCCCATGCCCTCCGGGGAGCATCTCGATCCAGGCCTCGCCCAGTTCGATCTTGCTGTCCTTAAGGGCGTTTCGTGCATGACTGCGGTAACGGCTCAGCAGCGCGGCGGCGGCTTTCCATTCCCCCAGAATAGGCTCGTCAGCGACCGCCAGGAGCACGTCGGCCGGGTCGCGGCTACGGAGCTTCAGCGTGCCATCTCGCATGTGCTGCTTGTACTTGACGACGTAAGATGCGGTGAAGGCCGCTGCGTCGATAAACCCAATCGGCTGGATCATGAATTCCACAACGCCGTTTCGGAGGCTCGGCGCGCGACCAAGTCGGACAGAACCGTCTCGACGCCGTTGACCTTGCCGTAGACCCACCGGTTAAATTCGATCGACGCGGATGCCAGTTGTCCGGTCTTGATCTTGGCGCACAGGGTCGACGCCTCGAACTGGCCGATGCCTTCGTTGAAGGTGAAGTCCAGGAGCGCGGACCACTGTCCGTCCGAGAGTTCCGTGATCTGCGCGTCGCCCAGAACGGAGGTCAGTTGAGCGCCGGCCGCCGCCAGGTCCTGCTCGGCCAACTCCTCGGCGGCGGCCTCAGAGATCGTCGAAACCAGGAGCGGATCGCCCGGACGCAACTTGTGCCCGTAGCCGATGGTCGGCAGACCGCCCGTATCGGAATAGCAAGACGCGCGAAAGCCCTCGCTGGACTTAACCAGAGCGAGGGCTTGGGGAGGAACCGGACGCATGGATCAGGCTTCGCGCGGGCCGAGCGTCTTGGGCGTGGGCGCCGCGGAGGACCGGGTCGTTTCGGAATTGACCGAAGGACCCTTCGGCAAAACGCGAGACGAGTCCTGCGTGGCGGGCGGGGTTTTGGTCCCGTTAAGCGCGTGCTTCTCAGCCATTGGGTTGGTTCTCCGTGTCGAAGTGTTCAGTCTGGCGATGCAATTCCTGCACGATCGCCGAACCCATCTGCTGTACCGACTGCTGCGTAGCATACGCCGTGTCGTACTGCGACTTCAAGGACCAACCCAGGACCGCTAGGACCGCCGCGCCGCCCACGGCGAACACTCGCCACACAATGGCGAACCGGAAGTTATCCTTAGCGTCGTGATCCGCGGCCCACTGTTTCACGTTCCACTCATTCTCGTTCAACACGCCCCGCCCCGCCTTTAAAACTGACTCAGTTGATGACGAGGAAGCTGTAGGTGATGGTGCCGTTGAAGGCCGTGGACGCGTGGCAATTGAGAATCGTGATGACAGCCCCGAGAGTGTCAGACATTCGTTTTGTCCTCAATTTGAAGGGGCGGATTTTGGCCTATGCCTAAATGGGCTTCGATCCGAGCAAGCCGCTCGCTTTGTTCCAATTGAGCGGAGACATATGCATCGGCCTTTTTGCGGAATTCGTCAATATAGGCGGCGATGACTTCGGGCGTAATTCCAGCCGCCGAAATCAGCGACTTTATGACCCTCAGGATTGCGGGGTTCATGATCGCGCCTCAATACCAATAATGTTCTTCGACAATGATCACGCCGGAGCCGCCAGCGCCGCCAGCATAGCCGCCAGTGCCCGCCGTACCCGCCGTCCCTCCCGCGCCGACGCTATAGGCATAGGTCGCGGAGGGAGCCGTAATAATGGCGTCAACAAATCCGCCAGCGCCGCCGCCCGAACCGGAATAAGCGCCGACGTTGTTTCCAGAACCGCCGCCGGCACCGCCGCCGCCGGTATTAGAAGCACCCGCCGTGCCCGCCATACTGTAAACGACGCTGGGAGCCCCGCCACCCAAGGCCGAATTCCCGCCCATACCGCCCGAAACGACGTCGTTTATGATGCCTTGGGAAACATTAGCGCCACCGCCACCGCCCGTTAGGGCCAATCCGGTAGCGCCAGCCGTTATGCTAGCGGTCCCGCCGCCGCCACCCGGCGCGGCATTTGCCTGTCCAAAAAGGCCGCCATTAGCCGTCAGAAAAGCAGAACCAAACGTCGATACGCCGCCCGTCACACCGTTTCCTGCCGCGCCTGTCCCGCCACCGCCGCCGCCGCCGCCGCCGCCGACCATGCGGACCCTGATCCAAATTACTCCGGCGGGCTTCGTATAGGTACCCGAACCCGTCAGGAAAATTTGCTGAGTGACCATCGGCGACGCTGTCGTAATTCCGGTCCCGCCGTTGGCGAGCGGAAGCGTCCCGGTTACGCCCGTCGACAGAGGAAGGCCCGTCGCGCTGGTCAGGACAGCGGCGGAAGGCGTGCCCAAATTAGGCGTGGTCAGCGTCGGCGATGTGGCGAGGACCGCATTTCCGGTCCCGGTCGTGGCGAGGCCCTGAATTGTCGTCGCGCCGGTCCATTGGGCGATTTGCAAATTCGTGGGTGTCGCGACGTTGTAAACATTGCCGCCGCCCGCAGGCGTTTGCCAGGAACCATCGCCGCGCCAAAATGTTGACGCGCTAGCATTGGTTCCGCTCGCCAAATTGCCGACCGGCAAATTCCCCTGAACGCCGCCCGCCGCCGAGGTGTTCAGATTAATGACCGGCAAGTCCCCACTAACGATGGCGCGGAATGTCGGTTGGCCGCTTGAGCCGGTCGGCGAGGCGAGAAAATTAGCCGCCGCCGGTGACGTGATCGAAAGCGCGACGGTCCCGCTGGTCGTGATAGGATTGCCCGTCACGGTGAAAAACGCCGGGGCCGTTACCGCGACACTCGTCACCGTGCCGGAGGGCGTGATGGTCTGGGCGAACGCCGGAAAAGCCAGGAGCGCCGCGAAGGTGACTAGGAATTTCTTCATTGATAGTTCGCCGAAAATGCATGTCCGGTCGTCGTGCCGGTGACGTAGACGTTATCCGAGACGATCACACCGCCGCCAGCCGAGCAGGACAACGCTGCTCCGGCGGCCAGGGAGTAGACGGTGGTAGCGCCGATCCGGACGTTGAGCGTTTCGCTGGCGGACACCGGGTTTTGGATCAAGCAGCCTTTTCGAGAGGCATTGGACGCGATCACCAATTGGTAGGTGCCTCCTGCGGTCACGGTGCCGGAGGCATCCGTCGACGTCGCGTCGATCACGCTCGGATTAGCGGTAATATTTCCCGCGATGCAAAGCTGGGACGCGGGGTTCATGGTCAGGCTGTAATAACCGCCGACCACGGGAGCATTGTTCGGGGTGCCGCACGTCGCCACGGTCTGTGCCGGAGTTCCGGTCTGCGCCCACGATACCGCCGGGGCGACGGATAGCGCGCAAAGCAGAAGCAGTGCCGCTAGAATTCGTTGGCGCATGGCCTTCTCCAGAGAATTGTTCCGCGAGACTACAGCCTTGGTCGGCTCGCGTCAAAAACGCCTAGGATGTCTTCATGATGTAAGCCAGGGCGTAGTAGGGCGGCAACGTCGGCACGGCCGATGAACTGGCCGTGTGCGTGTGGGAACCCCCGCCCCCGTTGTTTTGAACAGTGATGCCTGTGGTCGAGCTTTGGATGGAGATTCCGGTAGTCGACGTTCCGGTGCTCGATCCCGTCGTGGAGCCCAAAGGGCTGCTGCCCCCTCCGATAACGGCAGTCGGACCCGTCTGCGCTAGTTGGTAGGTATGGCTGTGTCCCGGATCGGTCACACCGTGTCCGTGCCCGGGATCAGTCACACCGTGGTTGTGGCTGGGGATCTCCGCTAAGGTCAGCGTATGACCCGCCACCGTGATCGTCGGCGTGTTCGACGTCGCACCTCCGGTCGAACCCACCGCGTAAGAATTACCGGCGCCGACGACGAACGAATCTTCCAGGTTCGGCGTACCGTGCGTTCCGTCGCAGATGTGCCACCCGGTGGGAATGGACACGATCGATCCACTCCATTCAACGATGGTCCCCACCGGGAGGACCGCGCTGATCGCCGCGGTGACCGCCGTGGCGACGTTAGCGTTCACCTGGTTGACGATGTACTGCAGATTCCCTTGAACCTGATTAGCGTCGGCTGTCGTGCCGTTGGTCAGGGTGTAGGGAAGAACCCCGACGATCTGCGCCGGAGCCGAAGAGGCTAGCCCCAGGCCGGCCATGAAAGCCAGTAGGGCCGTTAATTTTCTGATCCGCACTGAAGACCTCCGCGCCTACTGGAGCATGTAGCCCAGTTCCTGGAAATTGAAGTAGCTGTTCCCGATCTCCACTCCGAAAGCAGAAAGCCCTCGCAGAGATTCAAACACCTGTTTGTACACGATTGGCGCCATCCACGGAACTCGGTGCTGCGTGAAAGCGCCGACGCCTCCCAACCAGGATGCACCACCCCAGTTGAAAGCGTCCCAAGTGGTCGCCGTTCCGGGGATGATAATAGCAGCAGTGCCTAGCGTAGCTCCCGTCTCGTCGAAAGCGGAAACCGTCAGGTTGTACCCGGTGGGCAGCGATGCGGACAAGGTGGACTGCACCAAGGCGTTCATGCAGCCCATTTGATTGTCGGGCATCAGGCAGGACATGCGCTGCCACTGGAGCGGCGTCCCGTTTTCCGTGAAGCTGGACGCAGCGGAAATGTTGGCGTCGCTCTGGAAGATCGTTCCGGGGATACCTACAGGGTGGACGACGAAAGTGTCTCCCCAAGGTTGGATCAGACTGGCCGGGAAAGTGTGCGGTCCGCTCCACACTTTCTTGGCTATATCGAACCAATATTCCTGATTGGGGCTGTTCACCGCATTCCCGTTTTGCGTGCTGATCCGCAAAACGTCAGCCGTCGCTGCAGCGCACACGCGAGTCGGCTGGACGGCGTAGATGAAGGGTATGGTCACGCCTTCACCGTGGAACCCGATGGGGTCGGACACCTGACCGGAGAACTGGATCACACGAAGACCGTCCGGAGAAATGAACGCCAAGCCGAAGTCTGTCGGCGTGATCGACAGCGGCGCCAAGGTCCCTGTCGCTACGTTCATCGCATTGACCGCCAGGTTCGACGTGGCTTGGTCACCAGTGATCTGCTGGATCGCGGAAGCGCCCTGGAACGCCATGACCGCCTGGACGATGCCACCGGTGACCGGAGAGGCCAATAGAAGCGGGCCCAGAGCCGTCACCGCCAAACCATTGGCGAAGGTCAGCGCCTGGTTGGCGTTGGTCCGATTGCACGGAAGCAGAGAGTCGGTGTAGGGCACGCCGTTGATCCCGCAGGCGTAGTACGCCCGGCCGTTGAACTGGACGACGCTGACGGGGATCGACGGCAAGTTGTTGATGTTGGTGTCCCCTGCGCCCCACAGGGGCGTGGTGGAGGTCCCGCCGGCGATGGTGGCGGAAGACGTCGTACTCCCCGTGGCGGCTGCGGAGATGACCGCGGACAGGCCGTTCACCGCGATCGAGACGATGGTCGCGCCGGCCGGGATGTCGGCCTTGGTGATCGTCTGGCCCGGCTGGACGCCGCTGGTCAGGAGGTTTGTCGCGCTGGTGATCGTCGTGGTGCCGTTGGTGACGATGCTGCCGGTGTAACTGAAGCTCGATAGATCGAACCAACCGAACTTGACCGTGCCGCCGGGGAAGCCAGGGTGGCAGACGATCACACGGTTCCCGACCACGGACATGATCGGCGGCGTCCAGGATCCCGTCGTAACCGGGCTGGTAGGGACGTTCGTCGACTGGATCCCGTTGACCGTGAGGAAGGTCCCCGTCAGCAGGTTGTAGGCGTACGGCTGATCCTTGCCGGCATGGAGCCCGCTGGCGATCATGCCGTATTCGATGTTCCCCACCACCAGGGAGGCGGACACGAACCCGGGCGAGGTGAACCCGGAGTAGCTGCTGAGTTCGACGGCGGCCGGCCGGGGGACCCAGGTATCTTGGGTGTCGCTGGACGGGATCAAGTTGGTCGCTATCTTCAGAGCTCCGGGGAACACGTTGGTCCCGTCGACCGCGTCGGAGAGTCCGCGGGGTTTGAAGACCAGGTTCTTGGAGCCTCGGATAGGCATCAGGGCCTCCATCCGCCTTCCACTTTGCCCGCGTACTCCGCAACACGGCGAAGTTCTTCTGCAGACGCATTGTTCCGGAGGAAGTTAGCCCTGTTAGAGATCACGACCACGTTCCCTTGCACATACCCTTTAGCACCTTCGACCCGGTCTAACGAAGGCGAGCTACTGTTTGCTGAAGCTCGACGACCTCGGCTCCACTCTAGCCTGATACCGAGCACCGGGCAAAATTCCGGAATTTTTACGTCCTGCTCGGTTAATGAGAATGCGACCCCCAGCTTTTTAGCCCGCCATCGGGCGTGGTCTAATAGGTACTTCGGTGCGTTCTTGTCTCGGTACCGGTCGGCCAAATCCCGGAACCGATCGGGGTCTTCGGACCGCGCCTTGGCCATGGATAGCCGATTGATCCCCCGGTATTTTTCAGGGTTCTTGGCCTTGACCGAGCGATTTATCGCGTTGACCTTCTCGCGGTTCTTACGCTTCCACTCCCGCATATATTCGTTGCGCCGAAGCCTCTGCTCGTCCGTGAGCATACTGCACCTCCTTGTTGTACAAGGAGCTAAGCACGCTACCACCCAACAGCGCAAGTGCTACCACCCAACCGACGGTCTTCGTGTTCGGGAGCGTCGTGTACGCCCGGCCAAACCGCCGGCGGTCTAGTTTCACGGTCGAAGCCCGGTTGCTACGATTGTCCTTCATCATCAGGTACTCACGTAGCAGCTCGTTAGCCGCCTTGTCCCACTCACCTTGGCGCACGTCATCGGTGAAGCCCATCAGATAGGCCGACAGCTTCATGTGCAGATACCCCTGGTGTGGGAACCAAGGGATCGTCGCCGAAGTTTCCGGCATGTAGATGTCAGGCATCTGAGCGAAATACCGGATCGTCACCGGATAGGCGCCGCTCGGAGGCGCGTAGACATAGCACACCGGCGTATTATCACCTTGCGTCGTCTCATCCCCGAGGCTCATGTCCGTGGCGATGATGTACGGGTAGGACTGCGTTCCGGCCTGCTGCACCATCATGTCGAATTCCGACAGATCGCAAGGGATCAGCGGATAGACCACACCGGTTCCCGGAAGGGTCCAGAAGGCGGACTTGTCGTCCTTGATGCGGAGGAAGTCCGTGGGAAGCGGGTAGGGCCCGGAGCCGTAAATGCTGTTACCGACCAGCGCCGACAGCCCCGGGTTGAAGTTAAAGTACGTCGTCTTGGCGGCGAGTTCGAAGTCCCACGCGCGGCACAGATCACCGAGTATCTGGTTCAGACCTTGTCCGGCCTGACTCGTATAGCCCGGGCACTTTGCGACCTGGGCCGCATTTGTGCATAGCTGCGCCGCGGTAAGAGCCATGTCATCTCCCGACCAGGGCCTGCGCCTTGGAGAGCTTTTCCTCGCTCGCCGAGATCGCTTCCTGATAGTGCTTCACGGAGATGTTCAGACTGCGAAGCGATTGCTCGCGCTCGGCTTCCGCCCGTTCGATCTCGTCTCGCGCCGTCTGGATGCGAGCATCATAGTCGCGATCGAAGTCCTCCAGAGCCCCTTCACGGTTCTCCTTGGCTTTCTCGATCGCGCTTTCGATCTTGGCGATGTTGGTCGCACGAACGCCGGCGGGCTTGTAGCTGCTGGCGCGACCGGAGCGTTGATGCTCCATGGCGCCTTCGTTCCACTGAGCCTGCCGGGCTTCCTGCATCTGCAGGATCGCGGTGTTGATCTCGGCCTCGAACTTCCGGCGCTCCGTCTCACGCGCCGAAACCCGTTCCTCGATCTCCAGCGCCCGCTGGGCCTGCTGCTTGTCATGGTCAAGATTGACCCGCTCCAGGTCCTCCCGGAACTGCGCCAGGGTCGCCCGCTGCTGCGCGAGATCGCGCTCGACATCGGGGATCTGGTTCAGGGCCTTCTGCCGGTGCGCGATGCGGACGATCCTGTCGATACGCGCGTTGACCGCTTCGTCGGTTTCGTCACCCTCAAAACCCGATTGGAAGGTGATCTGGCTGTTGTCGGACAGACCGACGACCAGGGAGAAACCGACCGCGACGTTCTTGCCTTCCTCAGTGGACGGCATCGAAGCGCCTCGGAGCGTTATCGACGATTCCCGTCTTGCCGTCGACCTTACTGTTTCGACGACCTTGGAACATCTGGGAGGTGGACTTGCCGTCCGCCAGATCGTGGGACCGCCACGACGCCTGCATCTGTTCGGCCAAGGACCGCTGAACATGCTTGGGCACGGGGTACGAATGACCGTGGTGGTAGGCTTCGCCGTTGATGGCGATGCTCGCCGCTTCCGGCGGGAGATCGATCGTCACCCACACCATGACGTCCTCGCCGGAGATTCCGGAAACCAGGCCTTCTTCGCGACGCAGACGCTCGGTTTCCTGGTCCTCGATCTGGCGCATGGCCGAAACCTTGCGCTCGTTTTCGATGCGCTTACGAGCCTTGGCCCGAGCAGCGTCGACTTCTTCGGCCGACAAGATGGGATGCGCGGAAGCCGGCGTTTCCGCCGGCTCCAGCCCGAGAAATTCGGCGTCGTCGATGATCTCGTCGACGGGGAGGGATTTAGCCACGGGGGCCTCCGGTTAACTGTGTGTCCATCCGCCGGTAGCGATGGAGTATTTGGACACTAGGATAGGCCACCCATTGGCGTCAACGCCTACCCAATCGCCGGGGAGCACCGTGAGGACGCCCCGGTTAGGAATGAACAGCTGACCGCCTTGAAACGCACCGCCCAGAAGGTTGTGCGCGTTGCCCAGATCGTCCTTGATGGCGTTCTGGATAGCGGCCTGATCGGAGGTCGACATGCCGGACCCGTAGCCCGGCAAGTACGAGACGGCGGTGAGGCCGCTGGTGGTCGAAGTGCCGAGGGTTTTCGTCATGGATTAGCCCCCGCCCGTAGCGAAGCCCTGCAGCTGCCCGAGGTTCGCCAGGACCTGAGCCTCCAGGTCGGTGGTCATCGTGCCGGTGATCGCCGTGTTGAAGTTTGCCGCGGTCGGCGAATCGCCGCCGGGGACCGGGACCAGGGTCGTCTGGAAGAACGACTTCACCTGGGCGCCGCCACCGCCGCCGGTGTTGAGGCTGGTGGTCAGGGCGCCCATCGGGCCAAGGCCGTCACCGATCCAGACCACATCCATTTGATATCGAATAGCGTAGGCCATCTGGCCCTCCTTGTTTGGGTCAAGCTAGGCGGTTTTACCCGCCTAGCCTAGATCAAGTTAGGTGAAAGAGGTCGTGTAGGCGGACACGCTTTCGATGCGGGCCATGAACTGGACGTTGGAGAGCAGCGTACCGTAGAACGCTTTCCACCCGACGATCCGCAGCTGGTTGAGCGGATCGGACTTGTCGGCGTCCTTCAGGTAGGTGAACTTGACGTTGTCGAGTTCGACCTGGGCGTAGGCTCCGCGACCGATGATGAAGGTCGGATACACGGTCAGGCCGGCCGCGTTTCCCGGGAAGGCGGGCGGCACTTGAGCCAGACCGAGGCCGGTGATGACCACAGTCTGGTTTCCCGCCAGCTGCACGGCTTGGCCGGCCATGGGGCCGACCGTGGGGCCGGAGGCCGACAGGCCCAACTGGCTTGGCGAGGTCGTGGTGCCGACGTAGACGTTGAAGGTGAACCCGACCAGGGAGGGCAGCGTCACCGAGATAGAGCCGTTGGGGCCGGTCACGGAGACGGCGTTCGACACGGCATAGATCCGGCTCTCGTATTGGTTCTGCGAGTCGGACGCGGTGACGATCACGTAGTAGTTGGTCGGCGAGCCCGCCAGGCTACCGGCGGTGCCGGCCGTGCCATTGATCTGCGCGACGCCCGTGAAGGACGGAACCATGTTGGTCTTGCAGAAACGAATGCCCGACCACTCGCCGGCTTCGAAGTTGTAGAGGCGGTTCAGGTCCGAGTAGGTCCAGGCCAGCTTCACATCGGACTGCTGGCGGAAGTCCGCGACCACCGCATGGTGGCAGATCGCCACGTAGTGCGGCATCCCGCGCGGATTGTCCGAAGCCTTGGAGGGCTTGCCGGCGTCGATCTTGGTGTCGGTCATCTCGTCGCCCATGAAGCGCGGGGCGCCCAGGACTTCCAGAGCCATGTCGGTGCGGATGACCGTCTGGCCGTCCAGCACATCACCAGACTGCAGGGCGCCGCGCGATCCGCGCGAGTTGACGTAGTTGACCTGGGTTCCGCCCATAAGCGCCAGCATGGTGTTGCGCTCAAGCGTTTCCGACAGTTGCAGGGCCACCAGTTCGGTCGCCTTCTTGAACAGCGGATGCTTGACCGTCATCTCGGCGACGTCCGTGATCGTCACCTTATCGCCCCACTGGAGGGCGGTGGCGGTGACTTGCTGGATCGTCATGGTCTCGCCGACCGGAGGAACACCTTCCGACAGCGGAGCGAAGGGAACCGGCAGGCGCTGGTAGCGCGTGGCGGTGTAGCTGACGCCTCGGCCCTTCGGAATGCCTTCGGACTTGTCGGCGAATTGGAAAGCCACCAGCTGGCGTCGAGCCAGCGGGAGGGTCTTGTCGGCGATATAGCCTTCGATGTCAGCTTGGAACTGACTGGACTGATTGGTGGCCATCTGGCTCCCCCGCTAAAAACGGGGAGCCCAGGCTACCCGTCAGAGATTGTATGACTCCAGCCGCTTCTCGCGCGCCTTCGTCGAACTGTTGTTTCGGCCTTCGGCCGCCACATCGCCTCGCCCCGAAGGAGCTCTGGCGGCCTGGCGGTCCTTGTTCCCGGCGGCGGCGGTCCGCGCTCGGGTAGTAGCCTTGCCGGCGTTCGCCAGGGCTCGATCACCGATCACCCAGCGTAGAACCGTTTCCCTCGGAGCGGTGGTCCCGGCGGCCCGCATATCCGCGAGGCGCTTCTCAACTTCGTCCTTGAGCTTAGCCGCGACCGGCGCCCGTTGAGCGAGCGCGTCGTAGGCAACCTTGTCCGCGTTGTCCCGGGTCTCAAACTCCAGGCGCTGCTGAAACAGGCGGGTTTCCTGGCGCGTCTCTTGGAGTTCGATTTGAAGCCGCTCGTAAGGGTCCAGTGCGGCGAGCCGTTGCTCGCGTTGCTGCGGAGTTTCCTGCGGCGTCTGGGGACGGGTGGAAGCCCGGATTTCCGCCATCTCCCGCTCCAGGCGGGCCAAGGCTTCCTTGGCTTCCTTGGCTTCCCTGGTGGCGGTCGCTACGCGGTTGTCGCCGCGGGACTGTCGGGGAGCCGGCTCGTCTTCGACATCGTCGAGACCGTCAAGGTCTACGTCGGCATCGTCTTCGGGAGTTTCGTCTTGGTCCGGGAGATCCTGATCGACCTCCTCGTCGAGAGAGAAGTCGTCTTCAAGTTCGTCTTCCGGGTCCATACTCACTCCTATGCCCGGTACGTGACGGGCGTCGATTGCCAGGATAACGGTGCTCTGGCTCCGAGACTGTAGTTAAGCCCGGGGTCTAAGACTTTGTCAACTAGCCCATCTTACGGGGCATCGTCGGGGCTCCTGCTTTGGCCATAGAGTCTGGATGAATCGACCCCGCGGGACCTTTGATCTGGCGCGGCATGGCCGGCTGCGATCCCGGCTTCGGCGCTCCTTTGCTACCGCCGGGTTGCGGACGCTGCGATCCGGAAGGAACCATGCCTTCCTGCATCGCGGCTTTCTGCTGCAGCTGAGCGACGTGCTTCTGGATGTGGTCGCGGAAGGTCCCGTGCGGATCGTTGTCGGCCTGGGCGGCGATCAGGTGCTCCTGGATGTGATGGGCGTCGTCGTCGGCCGGATGCACATTCATCATGTACCCGAACTTCATCGCCTCATTCTCCAGAGCCGGATCGACCGTGAGGACATTCTTCCGCTTGAAGATCGACGGCGCGATGCGCGGACCGAACACGTTCTCGGTCCCCTGGATCATCATGGGCGTCAAGTCGAGCTCGTAGTCCGGATACATTTCCGGGGGAATCTCCTTGGCGACGTTCAGCCAGGCAATCTGCTGCTGCATCTGCGCGGCGTTCCGCGCGCTCTCGACGCCGAACCACCGGTACTCGTAGGCCTTGTTCAGCAGCAGGGGCTCGACTTCCTCCTGCGTGGCCTCGATCCCCATCTCGCCGTAGACCTGGACCGTGGTCACGTCGTCCCGGAACTGGTGATCGAGTTCGACGAACCATTGCACCAGGGGCGTGAGTATGCTGTCGCTGATGTTGGTCACGGCGTCGGCGGTCGTCAGCAGATCGACCTGCTGCTCGTTGGCGATCTCCGCCTGACTGCGCTTCTTCCCCGGGCCGCCGGTCTGACCCGGGACCATGGCGGGGTTGACGCCCAGGGTCTGGAAGATCTGCTCCTTGATCGTGCCGGCCCGCTCCATGGCGGACCGCCACAGTTCGGGGAACTCGACGATCTTCGTGTCCGTCGGGCTGGTATCCCACACGGCGCCCAGGCCGAGAACCATGGAGTCGGTGCGCGGGTTCTTCAGCGGATCCGTCATCACGATCGGCATGGCCGAGAAGTGCGCGGTGTCGGCGCCTTCGTTGATCGTGTCGTTGGCGAAGATCTGCAGGTCCCCGACGGCCATGACCGGCGCGACGCCCTTGGCGACGTTGGCGACCTTCTCCACAGGGGCGGTGATGACGGGGCAGCGGTCGTTCCAGAACGGGTTCCGGCGGACGCTCAGGATACAGTCTCCCCCGGCGAAGTAGATCCGGCAGAGCATCACCTTGTCGTCGACCTTCAGGTAGTGCCAGGTCTCATAGACCACGGCTTTCTTGCCGCCGGCCTTGATGCCCGCGACGTCGGCGAGTTCCTTGGCCCGATCGACCTTCGGGTCCTTCTGCTCGGAGGACAGCGCCTCGCACAGCTCGTCGCCCTTGTCCTCGTCGATTTCCCCGTCGGCGATCATCTTCTTGATCTTGCCCTTGGTCCACCGGCGCAGGATCGTCACCGACCCGCCGCAGTCCAGGGCTTCCTCGACGCCGTCGACCGTGACCGGCAGGATCAGCAGATCCGAGTCCGCCAGGACCTCGACGGTGGGTCCGGCGTCGACGACCTCCTGCTCCTCGATGTCCTCGACTTCCTCCGCCGCGGGATTCTCGATGCCGTCGGTGGTGGGCTGCTTCTTCACCCGGTAGACCGCGTGCCGCGTGCGCTTTCGCCAGGAGACCGCGAGGCTGTACTGGCCTTCGATGTCCCCGTTCCGGATCAGTGCGGGGATCACGCGGGTCCGCAGCTTGGCCCGGCGGACGTAGGCCTCGATCAGGGCCTGCTGCGCCCACTGGTGGTCCTTGTCGCCGGTCAGGACTTCGACGCAGCGGTTGGACGCCGGGAAGATCTGGTTGGTGAAGCGCGTGACCCGGGCGTCGACGGCGTCCCGGACGAACGGCAGGAAGATCTTGGAGTTGCCGACGTAGAACTGCTTCTCGCCCAGCTTGCAGTTGTAGAGGTCCCAGTTGTCCTGGCAGTCGTCGGACCGGCCGCGCTGATCGGTGAACCCCTTCTCGACGTCGTCGAACAGGCCGAGGACCTTGGCCTTCAGGCTGTCTTCGCCTTCGCCCAGGGGGATCTCGTCGTCCCGCTTCAGATCCTTTTCCGCCAAGGTCGCCTCACCAGTTGTCTTTGGTCGCCGTCACCGTGCGGGCGCCGCCCAGCATGGATCGGTACGGTCGGCCCTCGGCCGTCTCCGCGTTCAAGGTAGACGATCCGTACCCTTCTGTCGAACCGAGTTCCGTCAGGGCCAGGTAGCTCTCCAGGCCTTCCATCAGCACCCGGTACGGGCCTTCCTCGGCGTAGTCGGCCAACTGGCCCTGCTTCAGCAGGACGCGGCTGTAGCCCCCGGCGAAGGCGTTCATCGTCCAGGTGGCCTTGTCCGACACCATCAGCATCGGGAATCCGCTCTTGTCCCGCTGCAGCATGGCCGCGATCCGGGCCCGGCCCTGGTCGGCCGGCAGTCCTGGGTTGACGCGCCGGGGGATTCGGCCGGCCACCGCGATCAGCCCGACGTTGTTGTGCCGGTCCCAGTGGATCGGTCCGGCCGTGAACTGCAGGTTCGTCCCCAGGTCGGCCTGCAGGTCCGAGACCAAGCCGGGCAGAACCGCGGACGGCTCTCCCTCCCGGACGTAGTCCCGGTACACCCGGGCGCAGCCGTCGAAGACCTGGATGGCCACGGCGGTGACGAGGCTCCGGGTCGCGTTGAGGCACACGACGATCGGCCGGCTGGTAGTCGGCTCCAGGCTGTCCGTGGCGTGCTTGGCCCCGAAGTCGGCGTACAGCGGGGCGCCGGGCCGCATCTTCAGGGCGTAGGCCAGGGCGTTCGGAACGTCGATCTCGCCGGAGGGGAAGCCCAACAGCTGGCGCTCAAGCTCGGGCATCGGCTTGGCGAAGCGCACTTCCCGGCCATGAAAGAACGGCTGCAGCCCGCGGATGAAGTCGTTCTTACCCGTCGGCGCCTTGAGGGCGCGCAGCGGCAGCGCCTCTCCGCGCTTGACCATCTCCTGGCGGATCGGCTGCAGGGCCCACTGGTTCAGGCCGTCTTCCTCGAAGCCGATCCAGACGGGGTGGTAGTCCTGGTGGACCTTGAACAGGGCCTGGATGATCTCGTCGGGCATCAGGCGCTCGCCCCAGGCGTCCCACACGACCAGCTTGCCGTTGACCCAGGACCAGACCGCCATGCCCGTCGTGGCCGACTTGATGCCGACGGTGCGCGCCGGATCGAACATGGCGTAGACGGCCTGCCAGGACCGGACCTGGGGCTCGGTCCAGAACATCTCCCGCTTGAACGCCTTGGTCTCCGGGCTCTCGGCCTCGCACATGTATTCGCAGTTGAACAGGTGGATCTGACCCTTGCGGGACAGGCCGGTCTCGATGTTCTCGATCGACTGGACCTTGGCCTTCTCGCCGCGCTTGTAGGCCAGCCCGCGAAGGTGGGAGGCCTCCTTCTCGGTCAGCGGGAACCGCTCCGGCCACGAGGATTTCCAGTCCCCGGTCTCCAGGTCCCGGTACTTGATCGGGAACTTGTGCCGCTTCCAGGTCGGGTCGCGCATGACGTGCGAGCACAGGTCCTCGGGGTGCAGCGGCGTCTGCGACATGCGGGCCATGAACCCCGGCTCCAGGGCCGGCAGCACTTCGCCGTCGAACCAGTCCTGGGTCTTCTTGCGGAGCTCTGGTCGCACGACGTCGGCGTAGCTCTCGATGTCGTCGAAGTAGACTAGGTCCGGCCGGGTATCGAGGTGCTTGATCCCCCGCAGCTTCTGGCCCTTGCCGCGGGCCTGGATCTTCACGTCGGAGGACAGCACGATCTCGCCGCTGTCGGGCGCCCAGGTGGATCCGGTCAGGTTCCCGTACAGCTGGATCAACCGCTCGTTGGTCTCGAACTCATGAGCGATGGCGCGCAGGCGCATGATCGCCATGTCCTCGTCCGCCCCGATGATGAGGCAGTTGCGGAACTCCCGGTAGCAGCCTTTGATCGTGATCGCTTCCTCGGCGATCGTCGACTTGGCGCCGCCACGGAAGACCATGTCGAGCACGGACATGTCCGACGAGTGCCAGTCGAGGATCAGTTCCCGGTGGAACTCCGGGGACTTGTTCGGATGCCGGTGCCCAAAGAGAACGCGGTGCGCCAGTGGCCGGTCCGTGCCCAGCGTGACCATGGCCTTCTGGACGGGGGACAGGTCCGCCACGTCACTGCTGCTCGTAGGGGAACCGGCCCTTGATGTTCCGGTGGAAGTACGATCCAGCCGACGGCGACAAGGTCAGAGCCCGGTACACGCTGTTGGGGACGTTCATGTAGGTGTACGACGACCCGTCGTTGAACGTGATGTCCAGGTTCTCGACGTCCGGATCGTAGGTCGCTTCCGCCAGGTTCGCGGACCCGCGGAACAGGAACGTCTCGGCGGCCACGGTCACTTACCCTTCTGGGCCTTATGGCCGGGCGGCTTCGACGGAGGCTTGGGCGGGGCTTTGGGCTCCACCTTGTGCATCCCCATCTTGGCCGGGGTCTTCGGATGCTTAGCCATGGGCTGAAGCCTCAGGCGGCCACGGTCTTGGGCGTCAGACCGTACTTGGCGTACAGCGCCGCCAGGAAGGCGTTGGCGATCGCATCGAACTCCGGTTCGGCCAGGCCGCCGATGATCGGGATCTGGCTGACCAGGGCGTTCACGCCGGCGTCGACACCAGAGGTGATCAGGTCCGGCACGGCGGCTTGAACCGAAGCGGCGGCGGTCGTCACATCCGCCAGAGCCGTCTTGGCCGCCGGGGTGGCCGTGGGCGAAGCCGCGGCGCTGGTCAGGAACTTGCCGATATCGGCCAGGCCGACTGAAAGCCAGGACATGAGTTTCTCCAGGATCACTTGTCGAAGATCGAAGCCGGATCGGCCTCGGGAACGGTTTCTTCCGTAATCTCCTCGGGCTCAGGCTGAACCGCCGGAGCCGCTTCGGGCTCAGGCTGAACCGCCGGAGCCGCTTCGGGCTCAGGCTGAACCGCCGGAGCCGCTTCGGGCTCAGGCTGAACCGCCGGAGCCGCTTCGGGCTCAGGCTGAACCGCCGGAGCCGCTTCGGGAACCCCGTACACCAGGGCGTTGAAGGCGGCGCGAACCGCGGCCGACACCGTCAGCAGCTGGGAGGCGTTCACCGGACCTGCGTCGCCGGCCATCCGAGCCAGAGGGGCCAGCGCCACGTCGATCGCGGCCATGGTCTCAGAGGGGTCGGACATTCGGCGGGTCTCCAGGGGGGAAGTCCTCCGGCGGATCGGGTTTGGGACGGTCCGCCGGAGCAAGGTGTAAGCGCAACACAGGAAGGAACGAGGCCAGGATGTATTGGCGGGCCGGTTGTGTCAAGGTTGTAGGTGATGCGGCGTTAAGTTACGGGAAATGCTAGCGATTTTGAAAATCCGTGTCGATTTTTAGGCGTGTGGATCAAAAATTTTTCGCAGAGCCGGCGGTCCGGGGTTTCCCCGAACCGGAGCTCCCTAGCGGCGATGCGGCGGACCAGCTGGAGCGGCCAGGCTCTATTGCCGCGCGTATACGTAGGGGGACCGCTAAGCCGAGACGCCTAGCACTGTATCGGCCGGTGCATAGCGGTATCATAGTACCGCGGTAACGGGTTACCGTGTCTTATGCTCAGGTTGAGCATAACCAGCTATCCGGCCGACACGGCGCAACGCCCGTCACACTCGCGCACGAGCAACTGGAACGGTTACAGTTACCGAGAGCCTTAGCCTTTACGCCAATCCATCCTTATCGCCACGGCGTCCTATCCGGTTATGGTCAGAGGCTGTTGTACGGCCTGGCCGCTGTATGGCGTACAGCGTTTCGGTCCCGGCATCGGCGCACCGCTGTATTTGGGGGTGGCCTAAAGCCAACCCCCTACAACACAAGCGTTGCACCGCTCTAAATGCCCCGCTGTTTTACAGCGCCCATACAGCGCCATACAACCATACAACAAGCACGTAGATACCGCTTGACGTGCAACGCACATGCTGTAAAAGGGATGCATCGGCGCAACGCCGCGGAGGAACACACAATGATCGATCGCAGCGAAGTGATCCGTGCCCTAACGAAAGCCCTAGCCTATTCGGCTTGCGGCAAACAAGCGGAGGCCGAACTCTGGGCGGCCCGCCTCATTCTGCAGTTGCAGCAATCCCGCATTCTTCGGCAAGACGTGGCGGACCGCGCACTGGTCGCCGAGCTCACGGATTAGCCTCTGGCGACCTCGCGCTCTAGCGCCCAAAGGCCCGGACCGGCAACGGTGGCGGGCCCGAAGGCGTGCAAGGCCGTCCCTGGCCTAGGAGGAACAACCCGATGATTTCGCATAACGTGCTCAACCGCTTTTCCGGAGCCGTCCAATTCACGGCCTGCATCGACTGCGCTGAA
>Ga0316227_1000764_pt1 | contig 41288 bp, 31 predicted proteins | sample TBH18019metaG_FD_206012 | JGI IMG/M metagenome (GOLD analysis project Ga0316227, IMG submission 206012) | Freshwater microbial communities from Trout Bog Lake, Wisconsin, USA - TBH18019 | ecosystem: Environmental > Aquatic > Freshwater > Lake > Hypolimnion/Profundal zone | place: USA: Wisconsin... | reverse complement strand
ATCCAACTTGGGATGCATTCGTTGTATTGGCATTTGTAATATTTGAACAGGACCCGGCAGTTGTACTAGCTGCCCAAGTGTAGCAATAACCTGAAGCAGCTCCATTAGTTGCACTAGCACCAATGCTCGCCCCATTTTGTTTGTTCATCTGGGAAAAGTCATAGAAGAAATTGAAATTTGCAGATCCGGTTTTAGAGTAGTTCCATTGACCACCCCCACGAGCATCGCCTTTGTACCATTGGTTACCGGCAGTGTTGTAAGTAATACCACTCTGAAGAAGTTCATGCGCGTTAATTTTTAAGAAAAACTTTGTATCTTCGTCCGGTGTCCAGTAATTATTTATGAGGATATTGTTAGTCTTGGAGTTAGCAGTCTGGTTGGTAGCACCACTTCGTAGATTAACGCCGGATAAGCTTTCCTGGCCAACAGTTGGCGTCAGATTATAACCATCACTATAGATCGTGTTGAGATGTACACTACTTTGCCACAGATCACCGTTATAAAGAGTAGCCTGAGATTCTCCAACCTTGGTGTTGAAACTGCCGTATCGGACCGCTACGTTATTTTCAGTCTTGGCGGGTGCGCGAGTGATGATGTTAATTACACCACCCTCAGCAAGATTGCCCCACATAGCGCCGGCACCACCACCTCGTACAATTTCTATTTTCTCAATGGTGTCTCTTGGGACAAGATTCCAATCGATGGTTTTGAACATTCCATCATTCATAGGAACACCGTCCACCATCACCAGAACCTTTTCGCCATTCGACTGACCAAAGCCTCGCATGCCAATCACTGCTCCGGTTGGATCCTGCTGATTTTGAGGGACATTTGAAGTCCAGATCCCTAGCTCTTTATTGAGCAACTGATCAAGATAAATTTCTGGTCTTTCCTTGATTTGCTCACGAGTGATAACAGTAGTGTGCATATCTTGAACTTTCAGAGAAGCTCCTCTTGAGAGCTGAACAGCCGAAATGTCCACCGTATCTAAAGTGACATCATCGCCATCATAATCTTCACCTACGCTCGCTTTATTGACTTTACTCGGAGTGGCTACACCCGCTACAGGCGATGCTCCCTTGGATACCGGCTCATCTGCCGATACTGATGCAGCAGAAGCTGACATCGACTGTACAGCCAAGAGCGTCAGCAGAACTGACTTCTTATAAAATAAATTTTTCATCGACATCTCTCTGGTCATATTTATAGTTGTTTTGACTACTCACCCGTAGCCAAAAAAAAGCACAAACCATTCATAGACAAAAAACATGCCAGACCCAATTTAAATTATCCATACACCCATATCTATATGATTTTGATCGAATGTATAGGTTTTATGGTATTGGGTCGCGAAAATCTCACATCAATCCACACCTCTTCGTGATGAGCCATTTCCCGCATCAATGCGTGATATGACACACATGGCGGATGCAAAGATAGGCTTAAAATTCATTCATCAAGAACCAGACACTAAGATAAGCCTATTCATTTCAATAGATTAAGATTATTCAGCAGTATCAGCATCGTAACTCTTTCCTATTGGCTTTTTTATTGCTTACTAATAGCCAAGTTTTATTTAGAATTGCAACAAAATTAGACTCAAATATGTTTACGACATATAGAACACACTCAACTAAACACATGAACAATAGAAAAACAGAATCGGATGAAAAATCTAAAAATCAAAACCTTTACAGCACCTTTTGGCGCTGGCATTTCTATGCAGGACTTTTCTGCATCCCCTTTGCTATTTGGCTATCAGCAACCGGAACCATCTATCTGTTCAAACCACAAATCGAGAACTTTCTTGATCAAAGTTATGACACACTCAAACTAACCGGAGAGAGAGCAAATCCAAGCGATCACGTATCTGCAGCTTTGAGCGCTGTTCCGGGGTCAGTTCTACATGCCTATGAGCTCCCTGAATCTGAGAATGCAGCGGTTCGAGTTCTGGTTGGCAAAGGAACTGATGTTGATCGAGTGTATGTTCATCCCCAAACTCTAGAAATACTGAAGGTCATCCCCGAGGAAGACCAATTGATGCGAATAATTTTCCACCTGCATGGTGACCTACTTCTAGGTGACAAAGGCTCCATGATCATGGAGCTAGCAGCATCTTGGTTGATAGTTTTAGTCATTACCGGGCTTTACCTATGGTGGCCTCGGGGCGGTTTTGGCAGCGCTGGAACCCTTTACCCAAGACTAAACAAAGGCAGCCGGACCTTTTGGCGCGACATTCACAGCGTAACTGGCCTTTGGATCTCTTTCTTTCTATTGTTTCTGCTACTCAGCGGTCTTCCGTGGGCTAAATCGTGGGGAGGCATGCTGAAGCAGGTGCGACAAATGGGGCAAACCACCGTCGTTAAGCAGGATTGGTCTACAGGACGCTCTTCAGAACTCGCTGAAAGAAAAGATGCAAACACACAACAGTTTTCTGTAATGAAGACAGGCGGCCATGCGGAGCATGGTGGCCATAACCCTGATATGGAGATGGTTTCTGACTATAAGATAATTGATACCATCGTGACGAACGTTTTCCCACTAAATCTCGCATATCCCGTATTGATATCACCTCCAAACAAGGCAAACACTTCTTGGACCGCCAAATCAGATGCACAGAATCGTCCACTCAGAGTCAACCTAAAGCTTGATGCAAAAACAGGAGAAATAACTGAACGGAAAGATTTTTCCCAGAAGCCGCTTCTCGACAGGATTATAGGAACTGGGGTTGCAGCCCATGAAGGCCAACTGTTTGGTTGGTTCAATCAGTTTTTAGGGGTTTTTACTACACTAGGAGTAATGACCGTGGCCGTTAGCTCTTTTGTTATGTGGTGGGGTAGAAGACCTGAAGGAACAATTGGTGCGCCAAGAAAAATAAACGCCAGACCCGTACCTATTGCTCTTGGTTTAACGATCATCATATTCGGGGCCTTCTTACCCCTATTGGGAATGTCACTGATTACGATTCTTTTACTTGAGTTTTTGATACTAAGACGAATTAAACCTGTCCGTCACTTCCTAGGCTTGTCTCAATAACTCCCCTTACCTTTGTTGCTTAGGGTAACGATTTACCTAAGCAACGAAGAAAGGAAATTCTTGGGATAACCTCTCAGTCGACTGCGGTTTAAAGCCAGCCATTGAAGGCCCACAATTGGTATCGCTGAATCTACGACACCCGATTCAATCCAAGCGAATGCCGCTTCAAAATCGACCACCAGAGCACGAATATCTTCATGCTCCTCTTTCAGACCATGAATTCCACCCACTTCTGAACTATCGATCAACCCACAAAATAAGGTGATCTTTTCAGAAGTTCCACCGGGTGACGTATAGAACTCACCAATTTTAAGGAGCTCTTTGATTTCACAACCCGCTTCTTCCATTGATTCGCGATAGGCAACCTCTTCTGCCGATTCACCCGGCTCAACGGCTCCGGCAACAATCTCAGTTAGCCAAGGAATCGCTTTATCTCTAATCGCACCGATCCTGAATTGTTCAATCAGCACCACTTGATCGAGAACTGGGTCATAGGGAATCACCCCAACACAATGGCCTCTATGAAAAAGCTCTCTTCTAATGGATTCCGTCCATCCCCCCTCAAATAAGGTATGCCTAAGCTTATAAGAGGAAAGATTAAAAAAGCCTTGGTATTCAGAGTCTTCTTCAAGAATCTCAAACGCTTTTTCCATTTAGACGCCTATAAACCCGTTCAAATTAAAGCTAAGCCACTCATGATCAGTGAAGTGTATTTTTAAAGAGTGTTGACTCAGCCAAGGCTTCGCCCACAGAAGCCCCAAAACTTCTGGACAGTCGGTCGAAGAGATTGTCTTCAGGGTTGAAGTTAACGAGCTTCTTGGCTCCGATAATGTCTTCAGCTACATGGCGATCATCGCCAAAATCATCAGCTAAACCCAACTTAACAGCATCATCTCCCGTCCAGATGAGCCCAGAGAACATATCAGGTGTCTCCTTGATACGATCTCCTCTTCCCTGCTTTACCGCGCTGATGAATTGCTGATGTATTTCACCCATCAGACCTTGAAGGTGTGCTTTAGCTACGGGATCAACCGGTGAAAAAGGGTCCATTAATGCCTTATGGTCACCTGAAGTCATGACCCGACGCTCAACACCCAGAAGTTTCATGCTATCTACAAAGCCAAAACCACCCATGATCACACCAATTGACCCAACAACACTCGCTGGGGCCACATAAATTTTGTCTGCCGCTGAAGCAATGTAATAGCCACCCGATGCGCACATATCAGCAACGACTGCAATAATTGGAAGTTGAGGATGAAGCTTTTTCAGGCGTCGCACCTCTTCCCACACATACGCGGATTGGACAGGACTCCCTCCGGGTGTATTCATTCTCAAAATGATACCTTTGGTATTGTGATCATCAACGGCATCACGAAGACCCTGAATGATATTGTCTGAACTGGCGGGCTGTCCCGGAGCGATCATACCTGCCACATCAATCACGGCTGTATGAGGAGAACCACCATCCTTACTCATCCGCCCAGGAAAGGAACCTGAACTTTGCAAGGCACCCAAAACAATCAGCACCAAGAAAACCAGCTTAAAAAAGATACCCCACCTGCGTGCGCTCCTCTGTTCTGAGATGGAGGCTAAAAGAATCTTCTCAATAGTGTCCTTTTCCCAGCCAGGCTTTAAGGAATCGGATGAGTTGGACTTAGGCTCAGACGTCTGTGACATGTAAATACCTTAAGAAAGGAGATGAATAAGTTCCGCAGTGGATTCGAGACAGGCCAATGGATTTAGTTCCAGTAGTTCTTCCATAGAATTCGCGCCACAGGTCACCGCGACCGATGCCACCCCAGCATTGATGGCCAAGTTAAGATCATGAAGGGAATCACCGATGAGAAGCGTTCTATCATTTGAAACACCTATTTCGCTCATAATTTCTAATACCATGAGCGGGTGAGGTTTTGACTTTGTTTCATCTGCGCAACGAGTGGTATGAAAGAAATCTTCCATACCGGTTTCCTTGAGCGCATGGTTAAGCCCTGAACGAGCCTTCCCAGTGGCAACGGCCAAGCTAAAACCACTCGCTTTAAGCTCCTTAAGCATCTCCTCAACGCCATCAAAGAGTCCAAGAGAATCTGACGAACAAGTATGGTAATGCGTACGGTAACTCTGAACCAATCTAGCTTTAAGCTCTTCATCTACTAAATCCGGAAACAGGTTGTGCATGGCCTGCGGAAGACTTAACCCGATGACGGAACGAGCCAAAGCATCGCTTGGCTCAGGAAGGCCCACCTCTCTGGAGGCATGTTTGAGGCAATCAACAATCCAGCCAACGGAATCGAAAAGCGTGCCATCCCAATCAAAAACCAGTAGATCGAAGCGATTTTTCATTTAGGCAAGTGCTCCAGAAACTCAGAAAGTTCTGCATCCAGTGGCGCTTTGAATGTCATGCTGGCACCCGTTCTAGGGTGCTTAAGTGTTGTTTCTCGGGAATGAAGAAACAATCGCTTCAGACCTAACTGTTTGAAGTGACGATTAGCGTTATCCTCACCGTACCGATCATCCCCAGCAAGAGGATGCCCCAAATGTTGGGCATGGACTCGAATTTGGTGAGTACGGCCGGTAATGGGGCTCGCATCAACGAGCGTTGCATTAGAAAATTTGGCGATGCGCTGAAACTCCGTTACCGCTTCCTTGCCGTCCCGCGCCACTTTAACCATCCGTTCGCCACTTTTAAGTACATTCTTTTTTAAAGGGGCATCCACCATCCAGAACGATTTAGCCCAAACACCCGCAAGCAGAGCCGAATAGACCTTCTTGACTTCATCATCTCTGAATTGGTTATGTAAAGATTTAAGAGCGGATCTTTTTTTGGCGATAACAAGACATCCCGAGGTATCTCGATCAAGCCTATGGACGAGCTCAAGCCCTTTCGAGAGAGGTCTTAGCTCTCTGAGCGCCTCGATGACGCCGTAACTAAGACCACTTCCACCATGAACCGCCATACCTGATGGTTTATTAAGGATAATCATATCCTCGTCCTCGAACAGAATTCTTGGTTCTATTCGGGAGCGCACTAAATTAATAGGGATATCAGTGCTTTCGCGTTCTGCGACCCGGATAGGGGGGATCCTGAGCTTATCCCCGGCTTCAACCCGATCCTGAGCCTTGACTCGTCCCCCATTGCGGCGGACCTCTCCTGTTCTGAGAATTCGATAAATATGGCCCTTGGGTACCCCTTTGAGCCGTGCAAACAGAAAATTATCGATCCTTTGACCCGCTTGCTCCGAATCCACCTCGATTATCTGGACGGAAGCGTTGCTTTCTATTGAATTCATGCTTTTTATCATAGCAGTTTCACCGATTAAATTGCTGATTTGCAATTCGATTGTTATAGTTGTCATCGGTGGGTTAATGCGCTTATTTTATGATCAGCGTCCATCCGGCAAAATAGACAGAAAAAGCCAATACTCCTGCGGCGGGACTTGAGCTCTGGGCCGCCGGATTGCAGAACCGTCACCACTAAGAATTCCAATAAGGGCCAGCGAAACCCTAAGTTCAGGCGATGATTACCTGAGGTGTACGCTGAGAACCTGTTTGAATCCCGCACCGTTATCGACTGAACTCTAAAAATTTCAGTGAAATCCATTTTAGATAGCGCGATAACGAAAAAAACAAAAGGGTTTTGTCGCTCGACCCATGACGAGCGAGTAATCCGCGACCCGGATGTAACCAGAGTATTCTCAAGTGACGACCCACGTCGTGACGATACCCGGCCTAAGATAGAGGCCGAATGGAGCACATTGACGTAGCAGGATCATAATGTGATCCAAGAATTTTCTGCGCGTAACCACTGAAGAGGTTACTTCGGGGCGCCAAAGGACTGCAGATGAAAAGAATGTTAATCAACGCCACACAACCGGAAGAACTCCGCGTTGCGTTGGTAGATGGACAGAAACTCTATGATTTCGATATAGAGGTTCCGTCAAGAGAGCAAAAGAAATCAAACATTTACAAAGGGGTAATTAGCCGGGTCGAACCCAGCTTGGAAGCCGCCTTTGTTAACTTTGGCTCAGAACGCCACGGGTTTTTGCCTTTCAAGGAGATACAACCCAACTATATCGGCCAATCAGTTGATCAAGAGGTCAGCCGCCGCGATATCAAGGAAAACCTAAAGGAAGGCCAAGAGGTCATCGTACAGGTTGAAAAGGAAGAGCGCGGCAATAAGGGCGCGGCCCTGACAACCTATATCAGTCTCGCAGGGAGCTATCTGGTTCTGATGCCAAATAACCCTCAAGCCGGCGGTATTTCACGTCGAATCGAGGGTGATACCCGAACCGACATGCGTGAAGTCATGAGCGCGCTTCAAGTTCCTGAAGGTATGGGTCTCATTATCCGTACAGCGGGCGGCGGCAAATCGGTCGAAGAACTCCAATGGGATCTGAATTACCTTCTCCAACTGTGGGAAGCCATTGATCGTTCTGCTAAGGAAAAACCTGCGCCGCTTCTGGTATTCCAGGAAAGTAATGTCATCATCAGAGCTCTGAGAGACCACTTACGTGGTGATATCGATGAGATCCTGATTGATCATGCCGGCAGCTTCAAGCTCGTTAAGAGCTTCTTGCAACAGGTTATGCCCCAATTCATAGATAAAGCTCGTCTTTATCAAGACAATGTCCCACTGTTCAATCGTTATCAAATCGAAAGCCAGATCGAAATGGCTTACGCGCGTGAAGTCGCTCTGCCTTCGGGTGGAGCGATTGTTATCGATCACTCAGAAGCCCTGACAGCGATCGACATCAACTCAGCGCGCGCAACCAAGGGTGGCGACATCGAAGAAACGGCGCTGAACACCAACCTTGAAGCGGCGGATGAAATTGCGCGTCAATTGAGACTTCGTGATCTCGGCGGTCTCTTTGTGATCGATTTCATCGACATGATGGCTTCCAGAAATCAGAGAGCGGTTGAAAACCGCCTCCGCGATGCCGTGAAGATGGACCGCGCCAGAATCCAGCTCGGGCGCATTTCTCGCTTTGGTCTCCTTGAGATGTCAAGGCAACGTTTACGGCCATCTTTGGGCGAATCAAGCCTTCTCACCTGCCCACGTTGTCATGGTCAGGGAACCATTCGCAGTGTTGAATCACTCGCATTGTCTGTTCTTCGAATCATCGAAGAAGAAGCCATGAAAAAGAATACCGGCAAGGTTATTGCTCACCTCCCCGTCGATTCAGCGACCTATCTTCTCAACGAGAAGAGAGCGACGGTTAACGACATCGAGAAGCGACATAACGTTTCCATTCTGGTGATCCCAAGCAAGCACCTAGATACACCGGCCTATGAGATCGAAAGGGTCCGTAGCTCCGATGCGGAGGAAGAAGGTGAAAAGGCGCCAAGCTACCATATTGCAAAGCAAGACTCAGTACCTGATGTTAGAGACCGTTATACCCGTGAAGGCACCATCAGTTCGATCGAACCGGCCGTTAAGGAGTTCCTGCCTGCACAACCGGCCCCTGGACGTGGCGTTATTGCCCCATCTGCTCAGCAAAAGGCAGCCAGTGGTGGATTAATCAAGCGCTTCTTAACTATTTTGACCGGCAATAAAACTGAGGAAGAAGAAGCCTTGGAAAAGGTAGCCGTAGAAAAGACGGAAGCGAATACCAACGAGCCAAATGGCAACCGTCATCGTAACCAACGGCAAGGTGGAAGAGATGGTCGCAATAACGACAGACGTCGAGAGCGCGATAATCGCCCGCCTAGAAATAATCCAACTGACCCATCGGCCAGCCCTGTGCTTAAGGAAGAAGAGGTCAACGCCCCAACACCTCGTCCAGACGAAGAGGCTTTTGACGGCGAACGCCGCCCACGGGAGGGTGGCAGAAGAAATGGACGTCGCCGAAGGGGTCTTAGGAACGATAACCGCGACAACCGACCGCTCGATCAGGAGCAAAATGTATCTGCTGATCTCCAGAATGCACCTCCAGCCGAAGAGACTGAAGCCTTCACACCCAGCGAAAGCTTTGTTGAGCCGATTCAACCTGTCGATGCGGACGAAATGAATGGCTCCTCGAGTCAAGAAGCATCGGAAGAAACGGCGCCTCGCCGAAGGAACAATAGATCCAGGCGCTCTAGACAGAGAGGTAACCGACCCGCATTGGCGGCTCAGTCAAATGATTACGACTCCTCTCCTACAGGGGACTCGTCTCAACTGAGCTTTGCTCCAGAGCCCTATGCTGCGCCTTCATCTACCACTGCACCCGCCGCCGAGGCACCTCCGAGCTTCCCTGCACCCCGTTTTGAGGTTCAGGAACCCGAGATGATGCCTGTGGAGCCACGATCAAGCTCACCAGCAGAGGTTATAGAAAATGAGGGGGGGACTCAAACGACGCGCAGAGTTCCTAGCCGAAGAAGAACCCGTAGCCCTCGCGAAAAAAGACCCGCTTTCCGTCCAACGGATGGTAATGGCGAATCGGGTGGTGACTTTGTTGCTCAACCCTCGCCGACGCTTTCCACGTCGGTCGCAGCACCAACCTCAAACGTCAACGATTCAAGACCTCCATCGCGAGCTGAGTCGGATGCGTATTTGGATGAATGATCAAATCGTCCATACGATCTAACCTAACGCATGCCTCTCAACCCCTTTTAGGATTGAGAGGCTGTTTAGGAGCCTCAAAACCTTTCTTTTGCCAGATGGCTTACACTCCATTAGAGTTCTGCCGTTCGAATGTCTCATCGCTAAAGCCTTAAAGAGCGTCTGCAACGTGCCAAGGAAACCCATCAGACATCGTCAAACGAGCCAAAAAACCTACGGCCGCTTCATAGTGAACGTGGTTCTAGGCTTAGTTGCAGGCTTGATGACCTTGTCACTCCCTATTTTCGGGGGGTATATCTATCTGAAAAGCGAGCTGCCTGATCTTGCTGCCCTGAAAGATGTCCGTTACCAAAGCCCGATGAAGGTCTACAGCCAAGATGGTCTTCTTATCGGTCAGTTTGGGGAGCAAATTCGATATCCTATTGCCCTTAAAGATGTCCCAGAACAAGTAAAACAATGCTTTTTAGCCGCCGAAGACTATCGATTCTATGACCATCCAGGTTTCGACTATCAAGGATTACTCAGAGCATCATTCTCTTTCCTGAAAACCGGTGAAAAGCGTCAAGGCGGCAGCACAATCACCATGCAGGTCGCCAGAAACTTCTTTCTCAGTAATGAAAAAACATTTATGAGAAAGATTAAGGAAATCATGCTGGCCATTAAGATTGAGTCCGAGCTGCCTAAGGATCAGATTCTTGAGCTCTACCTCAACAAGATTTATCTTGGCAATCACGCCTACGGGATAGCGGCTGCGGCACAGGTCTATTACAACAAGACCATCAATCAACTGGATCTTGCAGAAGCTGCTACCCTAGCTGGCCTCCCGAAAGCGCCCTCTACATTCAACCCGATCGTTAATCCAGATCGCGCTTTGATTCGTCGAGACTATATTTTAGGGAGAATGCTGGAACTGAATTTCATTGACAAAGAGGCCTATGAAAAAGCCATAGCCGCTCCGAATACCGCGGCGCTCCATCAACTCAGCCTAGATCAGGACCTTCCCTACATTGCTGAAATTATTCGAAATCAAATGTTCGAACAGTATGGAGAGAATGCATATAGCTTGGGCTACAAAGTCACGACCACGATAGATTCGAAACTTCAGTTACTCGCTGAAGATGTTCTTAGAGTCAGCCTCCATCAATTTGACGAACGACATGCTTTTAGAGGTATCTTTGAACGCATTGACCTTTCGAAGTATCCCACTGAGACTGAGTGGAAAAAACAGCTCTTATCACTAGGTAAAATCGGTGAAACGGAACCCGCACTTGTCATCACCCTCAAAAGTGGAGACACTGAAGTGCTGATGGGTAGCGGCAAGAAGTTGACACTGTCTTCGTCAGACCTAAGCTGGGTCAATGCTTCTTTAACGGCCGTTAAAGACAAGAAAAACCCACAAAACCCGCTGCGACCGCTGAGTGTTGGCGATGTCCTTCGTTTGCGATTGGACGACGGCCATTGGCGTGTCACCCAGATTCCTGGTGTGGGTGGAGCCCTCGTGTCGGTTCGACCACGTGACGGAGCCGTTGTTGCCGTAGCGGGTGGCTATGACTATCGCTACAGTAAATTTAACCGCGCCATCCAATCGAAACGACAGCCAGGATCCGGTTTCAAGCCCGTCATTTATTCTGCGGCCTTGGAAGAAGGCATGACTCCGTCAAGCATCATCAATGATGCGCCCGTCTACGTGGGTGGCTGGCATCCCGAGAACGCCTCCAATCGCTACTACGGCCCAACGCCTCTAAGAAGCGCTCTAATGTATTCACGCAACGTGGTTGCCGTAAAATTACTTCAGAAAGTTGGCATCGATAAAGCGGTAAGACTCGCTAGAGAGTTCGGGTTTGAAGCAGACGAATTACCGCGATTTCTCCCTTTGGCCCTAGGAAGCGGCTCTGCAAGTCCGCTTCGGATGGCGCAAATGTATTCTGTTTTTGCCAACGGTGGCTTTAGAGTGGATCCCTACTTCATTGATCGCGTTGAAACTGATGCGGGCGTGACCATTTATAAATCTACCCCACCCACAGCCTGTCACGAATGTGAGGACGTCAACATAACCCCGGATGGCACAGCAAAACGCGTACTCTCACCCAGAGTCCACTTCATGATGAACTCGATGCTACAGGACGTTGTGCGCCGAGGCACAGCCAGAAAGGCGTTGGCGCTCGAACGAGCGGACGTTGCCGGAAAAACCGGGACCACCAACGACTTTCATGACGCTTGGTTCAATGGCTATGTTCCAGGACTCGTGACCATCACCTGGTTTGGTTATGACTCTTATAAATCGTTGGGTAAGGGTCAGATGGGTGGAGAACTCGCGCTCCCCATGTGGGTGAAATATATGAAGACGGCTTTGAAGGACATGCCCGTATACGAATTTGCTCTACCTACGGGGGTCAATGCAAAGCTAGTAAAAACCCGCTCAGCCACGGGTGAAAGTATGAACGAATACGAATTCCAGCCTGATAAAGACGCCAAGATTCAGGATGACTCGGCCATGAAACCCAAGAAAAAGCCTCAGGATGAGGATAATTTAGAGGAAATACCGAGCACTGGGCCTGCAGACAAAGGCAACACTCAAGAAAAATCTCTTGAATCGCTTTTCTAAAGTATTAGCTAACTTCGTTGAAATAAGGCCTATTGGAATCAGTGTGGCCTTGAGGAAGCAGAGGAAGACCCCCGCTGAAGGGGTCTTTCCAAAACGAATCAGATCCGAAGCAAATGGACGCTTAAGCTCGGCCGTAACGACGGCGGAACTTATCAACACGACCCGCTGTGTCGACGAGCCTTTGCTTACCCGTATAGAATGGGTGGCAAGCTGCACAGACTTCAACATGAAGATCTTTGCCCAAGGTTGACTTGGTTTCAAAGGTGTTGCCACAGCTGCAGTTAACGGTCACTGCTTCGTATGAAGGATGAATTTCCGGCTTCATAAAAAAGATCTCCAGGAAAGCGGTACAGAGAGTTCGGTAAACTCTCCATCCTACCGACATTCAGTTGATTTCGCAAGACAGCAGAACAAATACACGCTCCATGAGCCTATTTACAGCGTCATTAAACAGTCACAATTAACCAGATATATGCGCATCATCTCTTTTAATGCCAACGGAATTCGTTCAGCGGCCAGGAAAGGTTTTTTCGAATGGATGCACGCCCAGGAGGCGGATGTCATCTGCATCCAGGAAACTAAAGCCCAGATTCATCAACTGGATGAAGCGACATTCCACCCTGAACCCTATCGTTGCTTCTATCATGATGCCCAAAAGCCTGGTTACAGCGGTGTAGCTTTGTACTCAAAAAAAGATCCAGATGAAGTCATTATTGGACTTGGCTGGCCGGATATGGATGCTGAAGGCCGCTATATTGAAGCGAGGTTCAAAAAGCTCAGCGTCGTCTCGCTCTACCTACCGTCAGGCTCGTCAAGTGAAGAACGCCAATCCGTCAAATTCAGTTTCATGGAACGCTTTAGGCCCTTCCTCAAAGCCTGCCAAGAGTCGGGGCGTGATTACATCTTCTGCGGCGACTGGAACATTGCCCATAAACCCATCGACTTGAAGAACTGGAAATCCAATCAGAAAAACTCCGGCTTCCTTCCTGAAGAACGTGCATGGCTCGATAGCCTTTTTGATGAGGATGGATGGGTTGATGCTTTTAGAGCGCTTAATTCGAATGCTGACGAATACACTTGGTGGTCAAACCGCGGCCAGGCCTGGGCCAAGAATGTGGGATGGAGAATCGACTACCAGATTACCAGCCAGAACCTTTTGGATTCGCTTCGATCCACTTCGATCTATCGTGACGAACGATTTTCAGATCATGCACCCTTGATACTGGATTATGACTACCCCAAATAAACCAGAAAAACTGTTCAACAGAAGAATTCTCCTCTGCATTTTGACGGGTTTTTCCTCAGGTCTCCCCCTGTATGTCTTAATCAGCCTGATGTCGGCATGGCTTAGGGACGGTGGCGTTGATCTTAAGGCCATAGGTCTTCTTGCCTTGGTTCAAATACCCTATATCTGGAAATTTGCCTGGGCACCTTTGTGCGACCGCTATGGCTTTTCCATGGGAAGGAGGCGAAGCTGGATGCTAGTGAGCCAATTAGCGCTCATCTGTTCACTGCCCCTCTTTGGTTGGCTTAACCCTAAAACCGATCTCTCTATGATCACTACGATCGCCCTAATTGTGGCTTTTTTCTCAGCGAGCCAGGATATTGCGATCGACGCCTTTCGGCGCGAACTCCTGAAGGATGAGGAGCAAGGTCTTGGGAATGTTGTTCATGTGAACGCCTATAAAATTGCAGGACTGATCCCAGGATCGCTTTCACTGATTCTCGCCGACCATGTTTCATGGCAGTGGGTGTACTTCATCACCGCCCTCTTTATGCTTCCAGGGCTATTCCTGACGCTGATCATTAGAGAACCCCATGTCACCAATGAAACACCAAGGACCCTAAAACAGGCTGTTATCGACCCTTTTATGGAGTTCATTGGGCGAAAAGGCTGGGTAAATGCACTGAGTATCCTCGCCTTCATCTTCTTTTATAAACTCGGGGATAGTATGGCGATCTCTCTGTCTACGCCCTTCTATTTGGATCTTGGCTATAGCAAGACTGAAATCGGCGTCATTGCTAAGAATGCGGGGCTCTGGCCGAACGTTTTTGGAGGCATCGCAGGTGGGATCTGGATGGTCAAGATCGGCGTGAATCGGGCCCTGTGGGTCTTTGGCGTTCTGCAAGCCCTAGTCATTCTTGGATTCGCTTGGCTCGCAACCGCGGGCCACAACTTAGGCGGCTTAGCTGCAATCATAGGGGCTGAAGCATTTGGAGTAGGCCTGGGTACAGCGGCTTTTGTGGCCTTTACGGCCAACACCACTCACCCTGGATATGCGGCCACCCAATTCGCACTCTTTACGAGTCTTGCTGCGACGCCGAGAACACTCGCCAACTCCATTACAGGCTTTCTAGTGGAAGGCGGAGATTTGGTAGTCGCAGGAACCCCTTTGTTTCACATTGAGGCGCTCGGTTGGGAGCGGTTCTTTTGGTTATGCTTTATCGCCGCCACACCCGGGATGCTCCTTCTATTTAAAGTAGCACCGTGGGATGGGGAAAGCGTTGATTCAATGGGGAAGCGCTGAAGAGTCTTATTTTTTGATATACAGATCTGTAATAGTGCCTTCTACCATCTCGGCAGCGAAGGCAAAGGTCTCTGAAAGGGTTGGATGGGGGTGAATAGTGAGCCCGATGTCTTCAGCATCTGCACCCATTTCAAGAGCCAGAATCGCTTCACCAATCAGTTCACCGGCATTCGGCCCAACAATGCCCGCGCCCAGTATGCGTCTAGTGTTTTTATCAACGATGATCTTGGTGAGCCCCTCTCGACGACCGATGCCTAATGCACGACCACTTGCGGCCCAAGGGAAAACGGCTTTTTCGAAGTCGACACCTTGCTCAACAGCCTGAGTCTCGGTAAGGCCCATCCAGGCAAGCTCTGGATCGGTATAGGCTACTGAGGGGATCGTCAGCGCCTGGAAGTAGGATTTGTGGCCGGCGATGACTTCTGCAGCAACTTTCGCCTCATGCGTTGCCTTATGGGCTAACATAGGGTTACCCACAACATCACCAATAGCGAAGATATGGGGCACATTGGTCTGCTGTGATTTATCTACTGGAATGAACCCTCGCTCATCTACCTGTAAACCAGCCGCCTCCGCACCGATTAAATGGCCATTAGGTCGACGCCCGACCGCAACTAAAACCTTGTCGAAGATTTCAGAGGAAGGAGCCCCCTCCCCCTCAAAAGACACCCTGAGGCCTTCGGAAAGTGCTTCGATCTTGGTGACTTTGGTTTTGAGATAAATGTTCTCGTACCACTTCTTGATTCTTTGATGGAGCGGTTTCACAAGATCCGCATCGCAGCCAGGAATCAACTGATCCATTAACTCAACCACGGTGATGGCTGATCCCAACCCATGGTAGACGGTAGCCATTTCAAGACCAATGATTCCACCGCCCACAATCAACATGCGCTTTGGAACATCCTGAAGCTCGAGCGCACCCGTGGAATCAATAAGCCTTGGGTCATCATTAGGGAAACCAGGGATTTTCACGGGCTGTGAACCCACAGCCACAATGCAGTGATCAAAATTGACCTGAATCTCACCTTCCGCCGTCGCAACCGATAAAGAATGGCTTGATGCAAAGCGACCCGTTCCTTGAATAACGGTCACGGCGCGCTGCTTAGCAATGGAGGCCAGCCCCATGGTCAAGGTCTTGACCACCCGATTTTTATGCTCTCTAACCTTGTCGAGGTTAATTTCGGGCGGTGCAAAGGTCACACCTGTCGACGCACTTTCTTGGGTTTCGTGAATGACTTGAGCTGTATGCAACAAAGCCTTCGAAGGAATACAACCTACATTAAGGCAAACCCCCCCTAAAGTAGGGTAACGCTCAATCAATATGACTTTCTTTCCTAGATCAGCCGCACGAAAGGCTGCGGTATAACCACCCGGCCCACCGCCTAATACGACAACTTCAGAATGGAGAGGTGCATTGTCAGTCATGAAAAGACGATCCTTGAATGTGAATTACAGATACTCAGGTAAGACCAATCGATGTCTTACAAAAGAATGCGGCGGAGATCAGCCAAAACAGCGCTTAGATGGACGGCGAAACGTGCGGCCTGCGCCCCATCAATCACTCTGTGATCATAAGACAGTGATAACGGCAGCATGAGCCTTGGCAAAAACTCACCACCCTGATAAACAGGCTTCATTTGACTCTTGGATAAACCCAGAATGGCTACCTGCGGCGCGTTGATAATAGGTGTAAAGGCCGTACCGCCGATGCCACCGAGACTTGAGATCGTGAAACAACCACCTTCAAGATCGGCTCCCCGAAGCTTCTTACCTCGGGCTTTTTGACTCAGATCGGCCAACTCCGCGGCTAGATCAAACACAGTTTTCTTATCGACATCACGAAGAACAGGAACAACCAAGCCTTCTGGCGTATCGACAGCCACGCCAATGTGGAAGTATTTCTTAAGTATGAGGCTTTCACCATCGGGTGCTAGTGAAGCGTTGAAGGTCGGGTAGGCCTTTAAAGCATCCGCGACGGCTTTTAGGACAAAAGGCAACAGTGAAAGCTTCACACCACGCTTCTCACCTTCCACCTTCAACGACAACCGGAAAGCTTCTAGATCGGTAATATCAGCCTCATCAAACTGGGTAATGTGAGGAATACCCACCCAGTTTCGATGAAGATTAGGACCAGATAACTTTTGGATTCGGGTCAGCGCTAAATTCTCAACGGGCCCGTACTTACTAAAATCAACCTCAGGCAGAGGTGGGAAACCAAAATTTAGAGATCCGCCCGTAGCATTACCCTGCTCAGTCTTAAGTAGCGCCGCTTTAACAAACTGTTGGATATCTTCCTTAAGAATTCGACCTTTAGGACCCGATCCTCGCACGCGATCAAGAGGAACACCGAGTTCGCGAGCAAATCGACGAATCGCGGGACTTCCATGAGGGGGCATTCCGGTCGTTTCGAGTACCACAGGAGCCGATGGAGTCCTTTCTACCGCAACCTTGGGGGGGGCCACAGGCTCAATCTGAGGTGCGGGATTTACTTCAACTGGAGCAGGCGGGGCGCTCACTTCCCCACTTTGTACTTCAATGACGGCAATAGAGACACCCTTATTGACCCGATCACCCGTCTTAACTTTTATGGACTTTACAACGCCCGCAACAGGCGACGGAACTTCCATGGCAGCCTTATCGCTTTCTAGCGTGATTAGAGAATCTTCGGCGTTAACGACATCACCTGGTTTAACCAGGACTTCAATGACCTCGATATCTTTGAAGTCACCAATATCAGGAACAAAGATTTCTTGCGCCACAGGCTTTCCTGACGGGACTGAGACCTGAGGTGATGGTGAAGGTTTGGGTGGTTCCGCCGCCACAACAGGGGCAGGAGGAGGAGCAACAGGGGTTACCTCTTCAACCACGAGAGGTGCTTCATTCACCTGATCAGCTACCTCAAGGGTCAAAATAAGACCCCCCTGATTAACCCGATCACCCGACTTGACCTTAATGGATTTGACCACACCCCCTAAAGGCGAAGGTACCTCCATGGCGGCCTTATCACTCTCAAGAGTGATGAGTGAATCCTCTGGCTGAATTACATCACCTGGTTTAACCAGAACTTCAATCACCTCAATATCCTTGAAATCCCCAATATCCGGGACAAGAACATCTTTCACTGTAGCTGCCATGAACGCGTTTCCTCAGACCGTGAGTGGGTTTGGTTTTTCTGGATCAACACCCAGTTTGGTCATTGCCTGTTTTACTGTCTTAACTGGAATATCACCTTGATCCGCAAGAGCCTTTAAGGCGGCGATCACGATATAATTCCTGTCCACTTCAAAGAATCTTCTGAGTTCTGATCGACGGTCACTACGTCCAAAACCATCCGTTCCTAGAACGGTATAAGCACGTGGCACATAAGGACGAATCTGGTCGGCTACGATCCTCATGTAGTCAGAAGCCGCCACAATAGGCCCATTAGTCGACGCAAGCTGAGCTTCAACGTAACTGAGGCGCTTGGGCTTATCAGGGTGGAGCATATTCCACCGTTCCTGCTCTATGCCATCCCTACGCAGTTCATTGAAGCTTGTGACACTCCAGATGTCTGCATCGACCTTGTACTCCGATGCCAAAATCTCGGCCGCTGCAAGGGTTTCACGCAAGATGGTGCCGCTACCCAAAAGCTGCACTTTCGCCTTGGTGCCGACATCCTTCAGCTTATACATACCCTTGATAATGCCTTCCTCAACACCTTTGGGCATTTCAGGATGAGCGTAATTTTCGTTCATGACGGTGAGGTAATAGAACACCTGCTCACCTTCCTGATACATGCGTCTTAAGCCATCCTGAACAATGACTGCCAACTCATAGGCATAACAAGGATCGTAGGAGACACAGTTGGGGATCTGCGACATCGAAAGCAAGCTGTGGCCGTCCTGATGTTGAAGCCCTTCACCCGCAAGCGTTGTTCTGCCTGCCGTTCCTCCAACCAGGAAGCCTTTGGCGCGCATATCACCGGCCGCCCACATCAAATCACCGACGCGCTGGAAGCCGAACATCGAATAATAGATGTAGAACGGAATCATCTGCACATTATGGTTACTGTAGGCAGTACCTGCCGCAATCCAGGAACACATGGACCCTGATTCATTAATCCCCTCTTCCAGAATTTGTCCTGATTTATCTTCGCGGTAGTACATAACACTCGCGGAATCTTCAGGCTCATAGAGCTGGCCAACGGATGAGTAGATCCTGTATTGACGGAACAGACTGTCCATACCAAAGGTACGAGCCTCATCAGGCACGATGGGAACGACATAGCGACCGACTTTGTTATCACGAAGTAACAGCGTCAGAATACGTACAAATGCCATCGTTGTTGACATGTCACGATCTTCACTGCTTTTTAGCAGTGCTTCGAAGAGCTCAAGACCCGGAACCTGAAGCAACTGAGCATCCCGGCGACGTTGAGGTAGGGGACCACCTAGAGCTTTACGACGCTCTAGCAAGTAACGCATCTCTTCACTGTCATCGGCCGGGCGGAAATAAGGAATTTCAGGAATTTTCTCATCCGAGATAGGTACCTGGAAACGATCCCTGAAAGCACGAATAGAGGCATCATCCAGCTTTTTCTGCTGGTGCGTGGACATTTTGCCTTCGCCAACAGGCCCCATACCATAGCCCTTAACGGTTTTCGCAAGAATGACCGTGGGCTGCCCTGTGTGCGCGGAGGCCGCATGGTAAGCCGCGTAGACCTTATGAGCATCATGGCCACCACGATTGAGACGCCAGATATCTTCATCCGACATATTGGCAACCATTTCACGAAGTTCTGGATATTTGCCAAAGAAATGCTCACGGGTGTAAGCACCGCCCTTGGCCTTATAGGCCTGATATTCACCATCAACGACTTCTTCCATGCGTTTTTTAAGAAGACCGTTTTGATCTTTGGCTAATAACGGATCCCAGTAAGAGCCCCAAATCACCTTGATGACATTCCAACCCGCACCGCGGAATTCAGCCTCAAGCTCTTGTATGATTTTGCCATCACCTCGTACAGGGCCATCAAGGCGCTGAAGATTACAGTTGATAACAAAGACAAGGTTATCGAGTTTTTCGCGACCCGCAAGGCCAATAGCACCCTTAGACTCGGGTTCATCCATTTCACCATCACCGCAGAAACACCAGATCTTTCGCCCAGCCGTTCCAAGGATGCTTCGATCCTCAAGATACTTCATGAAACGAGCCTGGTAGATCGCCATAATGGGCCCGAGACCCATGGAAACCGTCGGGAACTGCCAAAAATCAGGCATCAGCCAAGGATGGGGGTAAGAACTTAAGCCTTTACCGTTTCCTTCTATCTCCGCACGGAAGTGATCCAACTGTTCTTCTGTAAGACGGCCCTCTAAAAAAGCTCGGGCATAAATGCCCGGTGCTGCATGACCCTGGTAATAAATGAGATCGCCACCAAAGTCTTTAGTGGGCGCTCTAAAAAAGTGATTGAAACCAACGTCGTAGAGGGTTGCAGCCGATGCAAAGCTGGCAATGTGACCGCCGTATTCAGTGGAACGCCGGTTGGCCTTAACAACCATGGCCATCGCGTTCCAGCGGATATAGCTTCGAATACGGTGTTCTAGATTAGCATCACCCGGAAGACGAGCTTCCATGTGCGTAGGGATGGTATTGATATAAGCCGTGTTAGCTTTATAGGGAAGATTCGCTCCGGCTCGTCTCGCTTGATCAACCAGGCTTTCAATAATGAAATGAGCCCTCTCAACCCCTTCTGTACCGATAATCGCTTGAAGTGCTTCAAGCCACTCACGGGTTTCTTCGGGATCTGTGTCACCGGCCTGTGATACAAACTGCGCTAACTGCGTATTATTTCCAACCGCCATATAGTCAAGGTTCCCTGGAAGTGGTTTTAGCCATTCGAACAATGGCCGGAGATTATAGACAAGCCTCGTCGCTTTGTTCCATGTAATTAAATCGACACAACAGTCGAATTCTATCCAAAAGCTCTATTCTCGAAATCGAGTCATTTCGCGAAAATGTAACATATTGCAGCTAATGATCGATAAAATCCGGCGATCCTATATGCTTGTAGCCCAGAATACCTGGAGCGAATCGCCTCGTGCAGCACTCAGCGCCCTACAAGACCATAACCCACATAGAGCACTTTGGCGATGGCATTAGTGGCGTTATAAGGAAATAGTCGATCAACCAAATCAAAATAAAATGAGGCCATTATGTCTATTCTTCATCGGTCATCAGCCGAATTTATCGGGACCTTTTGGCTCGTTTTTGCAGGGTGCGGAAGTGCTATCTTTTCATCGAGCTTCCCGGGAACGGGGATTGGGTATCTAGGTGTAGCGCTTGCATTCGGTCTTAGCCTGCTTACGATGGGCTATACCATAGGCCCAATTTCAGGTTGCCACATCAACCCCGCTGTCTCAATTGGCCTTTGGTCCAGCGGACGATTCCCTGCCAGAGAACTGCCCTTTTATATCTTCTCTCAGCTATCTGGAGCTCTTCTGGCGTCAGGCAGCCTCTACCTGATAGCCAGTGGCAAGGTGGGATTTGAATTATCAACCTCTAACCTAGCCGCTAACGGCTATGGAGATCATTCACCCGGTCAATATACGCTTCTATCCGCACTGATCACTGAATGTCTTCTGAGCTTTCTATTTCTAATCATCATTTTGCGAACCACTGATGAAAGCGCACCCAAAGGGTTCGCACCCATCGCCATAGGGTTGGGCCTTACCGTGATTCATTTAGTGGGTATACCCATCACTAATCTTTCTGTAAATCCCGCTCGAAGCACGGGGCCTGCAGTATTCGTGGGTGGGTGGGCCATTGCTCAGCTCTGGGTATTTTGGCTGGCTCCGATTTTAGGCGGCTTTCTGGCCGGTAAAGCCTATTTCCTTCTAACAAAGGGCACAGAGTGCCGTCAAATTTGAGCACTCTAAGATTGATAATAACCCCTGAGCAATTTGATCTTAGGTATTTGAGAGGGATTCTTGATAATCGCTTTCATTACCATGTCGGTGTGAACAGCCATAGAGAAAACCGACATACAAGGAGGTGTAAAGAAAAATAAAGCCCATCAGGGAGGTCCTTGATGTGATACCACAGAGCTCATGACTTGAACGCGTCTGGTCTTTAGCCTCCTTTCTCGCAATCGGTTTTTCAGTGGCGTTTGTTTACTCCAACCAAACCATAATGGGTACGCTCGGATAACAGCCACAAGAGATGAAGGTCAAACTCTTTTTTTGCCTTAATGCCAGGCGCAACCGTCGAAGGGTACATCGTTTCTCTTGTATTTGTAGCTATGTAACATTCATGAGCAATTCTGTTTCGAGCAACGAAAACATTAAGTGAGCTAGCTTCATTGCTGAGTAAATTGACTATCTGACATCCTAACCGCTCAACCCCGGCTCTGCGATCACTGTTAGGTTTTTGTCGCCTATGACTCAGGACGTTGTCCATCATAGTCACTAGGCACTTAAGTTTTGTAGCGAAATTTTCTGACGTCCAATCACCCATTTTATGGTAGCTGGCTATGGCATCATCCATTTTACTGATCTGCTCTCGTCTAAAGCCGAACTTCGGGGTTGCACTAGCCCTTTTAAATTCATCAAGACTGTAAATTTCAATAGCCTGAGCCCTCATAACATTAAGAAGGCTGGCGTCTCCACCAAGTTCATAGTGATTTTTGAAGGCGCGCGTTTCCATATTGAGCGTGTCTAGCTTTGCTTCAAGCGCCAAAGCTACGTCTCGGACTTCAGAAGGTAGCCGATACATTCGGGCGGATTTGATCGTTGTATAAGCCTCTGCGCCGGCCGCTATGAGGGCGCCCATCATCACGCCCGCACAATTGCTGTCCGTACTTGCGTATTGGTAGCCATTGCGAGGATCGTTTAAGAAAGTAGTCCACCACTTGGCCATTTGGGTTAAATTTAAACCCCACAAAGATCGATCTCCCGCGGGAAGTTTTGTTCCTAAAAGGACCTTATTCATTATCACTGCATCTTTTGGGTCTCCCACCTTAACTCTAATCACACCGTGTTTCTGGTGTTCATAGCGGGCAACGGTTCCAAGAGCAGGTAGATTGATGATATGTGCGGGTTTAGTGACTACGATCGCTTCAAGTAAAGGGTTCCCATTAACGTCCTGATTTAAAGCAATGGCCTGATTTCCTCTTGGGATGAAGCTGGCTTCATCTTCCGCAAATCTGGCACGGGTACGATCACCTGTTTCCGCCAGTTTGTCTTGAAAATAGGTTGCCTTGGGATTGGCTGTTCTTTTTTTAAGCGCACCAATAGGCTGGGCATGCTTATTTCGATCTTGACCTGGCCACCAGCTTATATAGGTCGAAACAGTATCCTGAGTCGGATCAATGGCATCTACATCGGCTCGATTGGCTGACCTAATGAGACCTGCGGCATGTCCAGAACCATGAAGCCAGATTCTGACAAGAAGTTCATCTTCATAATTAATCATAGCCTATACCGAACATACTGTGAGATTGAATGGAGGATTGTGATTAAAAAGCAAAAACCATAGATCTATGGGTATTTCATGGTTCTCAAACTTTGAAAGAGAATTCTCTCATACATTCAGCTTGAGAAAGGCGTTGGCCGGTGATTCTATGCCATCAAACTAACTTTTAGGTAAAGGCCTCTTCCCCGTTATCATAATTGAAGGTTCTTACCTCGTTTAGATGCCATGAAACGTCTCAAACGTTCTAACAATAGTGATCCTTGCTCTTCTGCTAGTGAGTCCCCTTGCTCCGGTGAATACCTTTAAAGACGATAGCCACCTAAAAAAGTAACACCGTGTTGGGCTCTACCTACTTTGAACCCATGGGCTGGAAGCCCGCCAAATAATCTCTTGCGATCTTTTTAATCGCGTTACGCACACAATGACTTAACGTCACCGTTAATGCGTGACAAGCGCCTATTCGTTCGTATTTTCCAAAAACTTAAGGATGGCATGGTTCACCCGATCGGGGTGTTCTGCAATGAGCCAGTGAGTTGCATCTGGGTACCTTTCAACCCATAAGTGAGGTACCTTGGTGTTTAAGCCATCCAACAATCGAATATCTAGGTATCTATCCTTTTCGCCCCACAAAATAAGTGTTGGGCAATCATTGACTCTGGGCATCCGACGAATCAGGCTGAACCCATAGAGAAAACCTGCACGGTAATAGTTGATCGCAGCCGTCAGGGCGCCCGGCATCGAAAGTGCGCTGATATAGGCTTCAATGTGTTCCGAATCGAAGGTATTAGGCAATAATGTGTCTTTCATAAGAACATTTCTGACTCTATTGAAGCGATTCCAACCAATGATTTTTTCAGGAAGCCACGGCCACTGGAAGAAAAAGACATACCAGGATTTGAAGAACTGACGCGTTCTCCAGAGTAATTCAATGTAACGCTCAGGATGCGGTGCATTGATGACGACCAATTGAGTGATCTGTTCTGGATACGTAAAGGCGACACTCCAAGCGATGACACCGCCCCAATCATGCCCGACCAGAGTTGCGGTCTTTTCTCCTAAGGCGAAGATCAATTTACTGATATCTGTAGAGAGAATATCCAGCCGATAGGCAGACACGCCAAGGGGCTTATCTGAACGGTTGTAGCCACGGAGATCCGGCGTAACCACCCGAAATCCCGATTTAACCAAGAATGGGATTTGTCTTCGCCAGGCATTCCAGTTCTCTGGAAAACCATGCAATAGAACTACTAAAGGTCCTGCGCCTGCCTCTACAATATGAAGGGATACCCCATTTACCAAGACCTGACGATGATGGACTTCGATGCCCTCTATAGTCTCTTCTTCATCCTCTCGACGACGTACCTCTGACATTAGAGAGTTCTCCCTTTCTGCTTCTGATCGTTTTCGTTAACGAACCACTATTCATTAAACAGGACATCAAAAGCAGAGCCAAGCGCCACGACTAATGCGTAAGGCATTTCCACGAATCGATGGAAAAACTCAAACAGACAAAAGATTCATCTAAAAAGTTGATCGAGATCAAATTATCTCGATTTATTGGGTTGTATAAATGAAACCGAGAACGTTTCCATCGTTGATATCTCCTAGCCCTAGTAATCCACGGGATTCATAGTCTCGTGGATCTTTTTGCTTCGAAGTCGCATCAACCGTTTATGCGTAGAAGCACACTTTTGGGATTTGGCTACTTGATTTGAATGGTTTGTTGGCAACATGAGGCTGTAATGACATTATTTCGAGGCCATTTTCAGTATCTTCCAAACCTGCTGAAGGGTAAACCGTGAGCACGGAGAGGTTAAGTGCTCCAAAAATGCCGTCTTAAACTGACGGGTCAGCTTGAAGTTGGAACCTAACACCATTACTAATATCGCCCATGGAGTTACAGTTGGGCCAGCCCCAACTCAGGACCCCCGAAGACTCAGACAAAGCGCTTCATTCACCAAACTTTTTTTCACCCTCACTCGAACATTTGTCTCTGAGATAGCCGGCTCTTCTTGCTATGGGCTTTCAAACTATAAATTAGTTAGATCGATCGCCACGGCCGATGGCGTGGTAGTCGAATCCTAACGTTTTCATTCTCGATGGATCGTAAAGATTACGACCATCGAAAATCGCAGGACGAGACAAGGCCTTCTGGACCAGATCAAAATCAGGGCTTCGGAAGACATTCCACTCAGTCACAATCAAAAGAGCATCAGCGCCCTCTAATGCGGCTTCTGGACTCTCGCAGAGCGTCAAATTCGCCTGATCGCCATACAGTCGATGAGCTTCTTCCATGGCTACAGGATCATAGGCCCTAACCGATGCTCCTTCACGCCAAATTGCCTCCATCAGGGTACGACTAGACGCCTCTCTCATATCATCAGTATTCGGCTTGAAAGCAAGTCCCCATAGGGCGAATGTTTTACCCTTCAAGTTGCCGTCGAAATAGGCCGTTAACTTCTCAAAGAGCCTTATCTTCTGTCGATCATTGACGCCTTCAACCGCCTGAAGTAGTTGAGCCTGATAGCCCGCATCCCGAGCAATTCTCTCAAGGGCTTTTACGTCTTTGGGAAAGCAGGAGCCGCCATAGCCACAGCCTGGGTAAATAAAGTGATACCCAATACGTGGATCCGATCCGATACCTACACGTACCTTTTCAATATCGGCACCCAATCGCTCAGCCAGATTTGCAAGTTCATTCATGAAGCTGATCTTGGTCGCGAGCATCGCATTGGCCGCATATTTGGTTAGTTCTGCGGAGCGAATATCCATGCAGACCAACCGATCATGATTTCTGTTGAATGGCGCGTAAAGAGCCCTCAGAAGCTCGGTTGTTCTTGGATTGTCCGTTCCAATGACAATTCGGTCCGGCTTCATGAAGTCTTCAATCGCTGCACCCTCTTTCAAGAACTCAGGGTTAGAAACAACATCGAATTCCAAGGCGGATTGTCGGTCCTGCAATACAGAAGCTATGGCTTCTCTAACTCTATCAGCCGTCCCCACCGGAACCGTCGACTTATTGATAACCACCCGATAATCATTCATGCGCAGGCCGATACTTTTCGCCACAGCCAACACATACTGCAAGTCAGCAGAACCATCCTCATCAGGCGGCGTTCCAACCGCTACGAATTGAAAGAGCCCGTGTGAAACACCAAGATCAATATCAGTAGTAAATTTAAGGCGGTTGGCCACCATATTCCGACGAATGATGTCATCGAGACCCGGCTCGTAAATTGGTATCTCGCCCTGATTCAGTCGATCAATCTTGTTTTGATCGATATCGACGCTAATGACATCGTTTCCGACTTCGGCTAGGCAAGCTGCCGTGACAAGACCGACATATCCCGATCCAAACACTGTAACTTTCATGGAACTCCGATTAGTTATTCTGGCCTGGCAGTTAAACCAAAATGCCCTTTTGTAGGTCTGCTTTAATGTCTTCGATGGCCTCAAGTCCAACCGCAATTCGGATGAGGCCATCACCGATGCCAGCAGCGGCACGCTCCTGATCGGTCAAACGACCGTGCGTGGTGGTTGCAGGATGTGTAATGGTGGTTTTGACATCCCCCAAATTAGCGGTGATCGATAACATCTCTGTGCCATCAATGACCTTCCAAGCGGGCTCCCGGCCACCTTTCACATCAAAACTCACAATTCCGCCACCTGCCGCCTGCTGCTTCAGAGCCAATTCATACTGAGGATGCGACGGGAGACCGGGGTAATTCACTCGTTCAACCCAAGTTTGGGCTTCGAGCCATTGAGCGAGCAAAAGGGCGTTCTCACTGTGGGCTTTCATTCTAAGATTCAAGGTCTCGAGCCCCTTTAAAAAGACCCAGGCATTGAATGGGCTCATGGAGGGACCACCCGTCCTCAAGAATGGATAGATCTGCTTATCTAAGAGTTCATGGGCTCCAACGATGGCACCTCCTACACAACGACCTTGTCCATCGAGATATTTAGTCGCGGAATGGATCACCAGGTCAGCGCCTAAAGATAGAGGCTGTTGCAAGGCAGGTGTACAAAAGCAATTATCGACCGCTAACACAGCGCCATGATGGTGAGCCAAATCGGCGAGACAGCGGATATCAACAATTTCCGTCAATGGATTTGATGGGGTTTCAACAAAGAGAAGCCGGGTTTCGGGTTGGATTGCTTTTTCCCATGCCTCATAGTTTGTTAGATCGACAAAGGTCGTCTCGACCCCAAACTTGGCCAGATAGTTTTGAAATAGGAGCACGGTATTACCAAACACCCCCCTTGAACAGACAACATGGTCGCCTGCCTTTAAAAGACCAAATGCCATACTCGCGATAGCGGCCATACCCGAAGCAACCGCAATACAACGCTCGCCCCCTTCAAGAGCCGCTAATCGTTCTTCAAAAGCTCTGACGGTCGGATTCGTGAACCGTGAATAAATGTTGCCGGGCTCCTTTCCTGAAAAACGGGCCGCCGCCTCTGCCGCACTTCCAAACACGTAACTAGACGTTGGGAAAATCGGATCAGAATGCTCACCTTCAGCTGTCCTTTTCTGCCCAGACCTTATAGCAATCGTATCCGGATGATACTGAGACCAGTCGCGTTCATTCATCTCTAAACCCTCAGCCCCCATTATGAAGGCCGATCACAGATCCACCTTGCTGTCGTCTTGTCTTAGCATCATCGTTGCGATTGCTACTCAGTCTGTCGAGATACTCCTGATTCACATCGCCCGTTACATACTGACCATTAAAGCAGGATGTATCAAATTCCTTGATTTCCGGATTACCCCTCTGCACGGCATTGATCAGATCCTCTAGATCTTGATAGATCAACCAGTCGCACCCGAGTGCCTTTTCAACCTCTTGCTCGGTTCGATCGTGAGCAATCAACTCCTCGGCCGCAGGCATATCGATACCGTAGACATTCGGATATCGAACCGGTGGTGCTGCCGAGGCGAAGTAAACCTTATTGGCACCGGCATCCCTTGCCATTTGGATGATTTGCTCTGAGGTTGTACCTCTTACAATCGAGTCATCCACCAACAATACATTTCTACCTTCGAACTCCATACCAATCGCATTGAGCTTTTGCCGTACGGATTTCTTCCTTAGTTGTTGACCGGGCATGATGAAAGTACGACCGATATAGCGATTCTTGATAAAACCTTCTCTGTATCTAACTCCCAAACGATTGGCCACCTGTAGTGCTGAGGTTCTGCTGGTATCCGGAATCGGAATTACGACATCGATGTCATGGTCAGGTCGCAATCGTTGAATTTTATCAGCCAACTTATCGCCCATTCGTCGACGTGCTTTATAAACCGAAATATTGTCTAGAATTGAATCGGGCCTTGCAAAGTACACGTACTCAAAAATACAGGGTGACAAGGTCGTCTCAGCAGCACATTGCTGGGTATGCAAGGTTCCGTCTTTCTGGATAATGATGGCTTCGCCAGGATCGACATCTCGAACTTTGGTGAACCCTAGGACGTCAAGCGCGACACTTTCTGAGGCCACCATATAGTCGATACCGGTCTCGGTGAAACGCTGACCAAAGACCAAAGGACGAATACCGTGAGGATCCCGGAAAGCGATGATTCCAAAATTGGAAATCATTGCCACAACTGAGTAAGCGCCGCGAATACGGCCATGTACGCCTCTCAAAGCCTGAAAAACATCGCTGACACCAATCCTCAGCTTTCCAAGCTCATGGAGTTCGTGGGCAAAGACGTTAAGAAGCACTTCCGAATCCGAATCGGTATTGAGGTGTCGTTGATCCTGAACGAAGAGTTCTTCTTTGAGATGTTCCGCATTCGTCAAATTGCCGTTATGAGCCAATGTGATGCCATAAGGCGAATTGACGTAGAACGGCTGTGCTTCCGCAGAACTCGTGCAACCTGCTGTTGGATAACGAACATGAGCAATACCCATCGTTCCTCGAAGCTTAAGCATGTGCTTGGTGTGGAACACATCGCGAACCAATCCACTGTCCTTTCGGAGATGAAATCGACTGCCATCACACGTCACAATACCCGCGGCATCCTGACCTCGGTGTTGAAGAACTGTCAACGCTTCATAAAGCTCTTGATTGACCTCTTCGCTGGAAACAATACCCGCGATACCACACATACGATTACCCTGTGAGTCAGTGGGAGATAATTTGAGAGCCTAATTGGCTCGCATAACCCGGTGGAATCTGCTGAGACAGCCAGATTGCCATTGATTGGAAAAGTGGAACCAGTCTCGACTCTAGCCACCATGGATCCTTTGGGAAAGGCGTTTCTTTTGCCAAAAACACTAAAACGGTAACCACCAGGGCGCCTCTAGCTATGCCAAAAAGAAGCCCTGCCAGCCGATCTACGCCAGATAGACCCGTTGTTTCAATCAGCCTGGCCAAAATGTAGCCAAATAATCCTGCAAACATCAAAACGACCAAGAAAACTAAAGTAAAACCAACAGCTGCACGGGCAGAAGGCAGAGGAATCATATTCTGAAGGTAATCGGCCACCTTTCCCCCATAATGAAGACCGGACCAAATAGCGACGGCCCAAGCGGCCAGAGAGAATACTTCGCGCACAAGCCCCCTGACCAAGCCAACAAGACCTGAAATACCCATCACGCCAATGATGCAAAGATCTAACCAGTTAAACGGCGGCATCAGACTTCCCTTATCTTAATCGACAAACCTAATCCATCCAGAGCATTAATGACCCTGCAATATCATGCCCTTTACTCCATCCTGATCCACCATCTCTTTTTGAATCTGTTCAGCTCGTGCTCGGTTTAAATTAGGGCCGACGGTCACACGATAAACGGGGCCAGTGCCTGTCTGGCTAATCGACATTTGGGCGGGAAGATTCCGCTTACGAAGCTTTTCAACGAGACTTTTCGCATTGGTTTCGGTTGAGAAACTCCCTGCCTGAACGACCCATGTCTGAGTCTCAACAGGAGCTGTAGAGGGTTTGGGTAGTTTAGGCGCGTCTTTGACAACCGCAACAGGCGGAGCAAGCTTAGTTGAAACGGGCTGCGTCTCCACCGCACGAGCTGGTGGGGGCGTTGCAACAGGTGCGACTGAGGATTTGGGTTTTGGTGCAACCACGACTTGAGGTTTTTTAGCGTTCAGATCAATAGACTTTGCCTTAAGCGCTTCCTGACCACTCACAACCGGAGCCGCAGTGATCGTTTTGGGAACTAGGGAACGGGGGGTTGGCGCATTGATCTTAGTAGCCTGTTTTTCGGGCACTTTAAGAGGAGCGCCTTCATCCTCTGAACTTTCCGAGGGTGCTTCTAACTCTTCCTGAGCACTCCGATCTGGCTGTTGAGATTGTAAAACGGGCTCTACTTCCGCCTTAGTGGGCGTCGATTTGACTTTGGGCGCCGAATCATCAAGAGGAACGACGGTATATCCTTTTTTTACAATCGACTTTTTCTCAGACTGAACGGATGTCGACTCCTCAGACCCGCTCGTCTTGGGCAATTCAGCCGAGCGTTCCTCTATGGCTTCTGGAAGCGCTAAAGCTGCCTTCTCAGACGCCGGCTTCGACTTATCTTCAAAGAACATCGGAATAAAAATGACCGCAAGCACGACAAGAATCGATGCGCCCATTAATCTTCGTTTCAATTGCTCATCCATTTTGAGATAACCCCCAAGTCAAACAGCGTTTGCCAGAAATTCAGACACTAGAAAAAAAGACCCGAAAACCAGAACTAAATCGCCAGAACGGGCAGAACTTTTGGCCGCATCAACGGCCTCCATCACATTATTGAATCCGCTATACACTTGATCGACACCCCCTTTACGCATCATCTTTGCCAAGTCTTCTGGCTGTGCTGCACGTGTCATTTTAAGCGGGGCAAGATACCAGTCATCAACCTGGTCCTTAATTTCATAGATTATTTCAGCTATATCTTTATCGCGCATCACTGAAAAGACAGCATGTATCCTGCTTTCCGAGAACCGTTCAAGCAAATAAGCTTTGAGCATTCTAACGGCTTGTGGATTGTGCGCCACATCAAGCAATACGGGTACAGTACCTGGAAAAAACTGAAACCGCCCTGAAAGCTTTACATTAGATAAGCCACTCCGTATAGCCTTTTCATCGACGGGTCGCTTGGCGAATGAGCCATTAAGCACCTCTAAAACTGCAGACGCATTCATGAATTGGTGGGCTCCAGGGATGGAAGGAACGGGTAAATCCTTCAGAACCCTAGTACCATGGAACCATGTCCAGCTAAGACCCCCATGTTCATACCCAAAATCCTTCCCCAGAACGCTCAGTTTGGCGCCTTGTTGTTCTGCAATCGCCACTACAGAACATGGAACGTCAGGATCACCTAGGACTGCGACTTGCCCAGACCTAAAAATACCTGCCTTTTCTGCCCCAATTTTTTCACGAGTGTCTCCCAACCATTCCCGGTGATCAATATCGATACTCGCCACCAAGGCCACATCGGCTGTGATCGCGTTGACGGCGTCCAACCGCCCCCCTAAACCGACCTCAAGTATCCTGACGTCCAAAGGCTCATCATTGAAAATATCGAGCGCTGTGAGTGTTCCAAATTCAAAAAAGCTTAAGGAATTATCACCCCTAAGCCGATCAATCCGATCGAAACTCTGAATGATGCGTTCGTCCCCTACCGGATGACCATCGATACAAATCCGTTCGTTGTATTTGAGAATATGGGGTGACGTATAGGTACCGACCCGATATCCTGCTGCGCGAAAAATGCTATCCAGCATAGCCACACAGGACCCTTTACCGTTGGTCCCCCCAACGGTAATCGTAAAGGGAGCTTCAGCCCCTAGATCCATACGCTCCAAAACACTTTTTACACGCCCAAGACCAAGATCTATAGCTTGAGGATGCAGGGTTTCCTGCCAAGCCAGCCATTCGGCTAGCGTTTGAAATCGCATGAATCAGTCGTCGCTGGTTATGTCTTTGGGGAGATCCGCTGCAGGTTGCAGCTCCAACTTAGGCACCTCTTCCGTCCCAAGCTTAGCGGTTTTTGGTTTCTTTTTAACCACCGGTGTTCGTTCAGAAATCAAAAGACTTATGAGAGAGGCAACCGTGGAGCGCATTTCGCGCCGATCAACGATCATGTCTAGTGCACCGTGGCGCAAAAGGAATTCACTTCGCTGGAATCCTTCTGGCAGTTTCTCACGAACCGTTTGTTCAATAACACGCGGTCCCGCAAAGCCAATCAAAGCCCCTGGTTCACCAATATTGATGTCCCCGAGCATGGCAAGACTTGCCGAAACACCACCCATGGTCGGATCCGTCATCACCGAGATGAAAGGCACGCCGGCATCCGCTAAAGCAGCGAGTGCCGCGCTGGTCTTTGCCATTTGGAAGAGAGAAAACAAAGATTCCTGCATTCTGGCACCGCCACTCGCACAGAAAATCACAAGAGGTGCCTTATGTTCGATGGCGTAGTTGACCCCGCGGACAAAACGCTCGCCTACCACAGAGCCCATAGAGCCGCCCATAAACTCGAAATTGAATGCGGCGGCCACCACTGGACGCCCCTCAAGCTTACCTGCAACCACAATGAGGGCATCTTTTTCATTGGTGGACTTTTGAGCCTGAACCAATCGGTCCTTGTACTTCTTACTGTCTTTGAATTTGAGTGCATCGACAGAAACCAGCGATTCCCCTATCTCAATGCGGTTACCTGGATCAAGAAATCCATGCAACCTTTTTCGTGCGCTTAGGCGCATATGATGAGAACACTTTGGACACACCGCCAAGTTTCTATCAACTTCAGAGCGGTAAAGAATCGCGTTGCAACTAGGGCATTTACTCCACAAGCCTTCCGGAACCGTCCCTTTGGTGGACGCTTCAGTGCGAATTTTTGAAGGAACTAGCTTTTGAAACCAACTCAAAGTATTGCCTCGCCTTTCTTTATATTCTTTTAGACCGCATCCAGTCCTGAACGCATTGATTTTAACAAGTCAACGATATCCACTAAAGCCTTATCTGGATTAGCCTCAGACAATTCAATCTTACTAACCAGAGCGCTACCCACTACGACCGCATCGGCAACGCGCCCAATCGCAGCCGCGGTTTCAGCATTTTTCACACCGAAGCCAACGCCTATTGGGAGATCGGTCAGCCCGCGAATCTCGGCTAGTTTACGTTCAACATCAGCCAAATCCAGATTACCCGCACCTGTCACACCTTTGAGCGCCACATAGTAAAGGTAACCCTGCCCCAGTTGACCCATTTTTTTGATTCGAGCCGCCGTGCTGTTAGGCGCCAAAAGATAAATAGGATCTATACCGTGTTTTTGTAGAAGCGGGAGTAAGGCTTCTGATTCTTCGGGTGGAAGATCCACCGTCAAAACACCGTCAACACCCGCTTGGCCGGCTAGGCTCGCGAATTCGGAATACCCCATGGCCTCTATTGGATTGAGATAACCCATCAAAACCACAGGAGTTTTAGTGTCCTTGGTACGAAACTCCTTAACTAACTCAATGACCTTACGCAAACTCATTTTGTGGGCAAGGGCTCTTTCACTGGCTTTCTGAATAACGGGACCATCGGCCATGGGATCTGAAAAAGGGACACCAATTTCAAGAATGTCGGCACCGGCCTCAACCATAGCGTGTAGGGCAGGCACCGTAAAATCCGGCGTCGGATCGCCCGCCGTGATAAACGGTATGAGTGCCTTCTTTTGGGCGTTCTTCAATTCAGCAAACGTCTGCGTCAATCGACTCACAGCTTGATACCTTCTATTTCTGCAATGGTGTTGATGTCTTTATCACCGCGACCCGACAAATTGATAAGAATCACCTGATCCTTTTGCATGGTCGGCGCCAACTTCATGGCATAAGCCACAGCATGACTCGATTCAAGAGCCGGAATGATGCCCTCCATTCGAGTAAGGGTGTGAAAACCTTCCATGGCTTCTTTATCGGTGATCGCCACGTAATGGGCACGATGGGAATCCTTCAGCCAGGCGTGTTCTGGTCCAACACCCGGATAATCAAGACCCGCCGAAATGGAGTGGGTTTCAATAATTTCGCCATCATCGTCTTCCATGAGGTAGGTGCGATTACCATGCAAAACACCCGGACGACCCGCACTCAGAGGCGCTGAATGACGCCCCGTCTCGATACCATCGCCAGCGGCTTCAACCCCATACATTTTTACCCCCACATCATTGATGAAAGGATAAAAAAGACCTATGGCATTGGAACCGCCTCCAACACACGCAACCAGGGCGTCTGGAAGGCGCCCCTTTCTCGACAGCATTTGCTCACGTGCTTCACGACCAATAACAGCTTGAAAGTCCCTCACCATGGCTGGGTAGGGATGGGGGCCTGCAACCGTTCCGATGATATAAAACGTATTGTCTACATTCGTCACCCAATCACGCATCGCCTCGTTCAAGGCATCCTTGAGCGTTTTGGAACCGGAAGACACCGGCACTACTTTGGCACCCAGTAATTTCATTCTAAGAACATTGGGCGCCTGACGAGCAACATCGACCGCTCCCATATAAACCACACACTCAAGACCTAACCGGGCCGCCACGGTGGCTGTTGCCACGCCATGCTGGCCAGCGCCCGTTTCAGCAATGATCCTGGTTTTACCCATGCGCTTCGCCAGAAGTGCTTGGCCTATGGTGTTATTAACCTTGTGGGCACCCGTGTGATTCAGATCCTCACGCTTGAGATAAATCTGTGCTCCGCCTAGGTGACGACTGAGGCGCTCCGCGTGATAGATCGGCGAGGGTCTACCAACATAATCTTGAAGATCGAGATCCAACTCTTTGAGGAACTCTGGATCCTTCATATATCGCTCATAGGCAAGCTTCAGCTCGTCAATGGGCTCCATAAGGGTTTCTGCAACAAACACACCACCGTAGGGTCCGAAATGGCCACGGGCGTCAGGCAGATCGTAAGGCTTATTCACTGAATTGTCGGTAGTCAAATTGGTATACCTCTTGAAAGAAAGCCGACATTTTTTCGGCATTCTTGATCCCTTTCTGTGTCTCTACCCCGCTAGAGACATCAAGCCCGAAGGGCCTGACCGTTTCCATGGCTTCAGCCACGTTTTCGGGCAACAAACCACCCGCCAGTATTAGGGACTCCGTCATATTTTTCGGAACGCGAGCCCAATCAAATCGCTCTCCCGTTCCACCTTTTTCATCCGGATGCCACGCATCTAACAAGAAACCACTAGCCCCACGATAAGCCTTAAATGCAGCATCAAGATCTAGATCTGGACGCATGCGGAACGCCTTGATGAAAGGCCTTAGAAAGCTTTCACAGTATTCTGGACTTTCATCACCATGGAACTGAAGCAAACCGATGTTCACACGATCAAGAACGGCCTGAACCTCTGAAGGACTTGCATCAACAAATAAACCCACTACAGTTACAAACGCCGGTAGCGCTTTAACCACTTCCTGCGCTTTCTCAATCTCTATAAAACGTGGGCTCGGACGATAGAAAACAAGCCCAATCGCATCCGCTCCAAAACTTACGGCATCTAAAGCATCCTGGGCACGTGTCAGACCGCAGATTTTAACGCGAGTTCGATGCAAGGGGTAAGGCAATTTCACACACTATCCGGGGGCGAATATCGACGAGCTCCTGGTTTCAGAAACTCAAACACGGGATGCCGAGGCAAGCCGAATGATTCTGGGTAACAAACGCCTGCGAAGTATAACCCGTCCGGGGGCGCCGTAACACCGCCCTGAGTACGATCTCGCCTGGACAAAACCTCGCCCACCCAATCGGGAGATTGCTTACCAAGACCGACATCAATCAAAACACCCGCAATATTTCTCACCATATGATGAACAAATGCATTGGCACAAAGATCGATCATGACACGATCCTCATCTCGACTTACCTTCAGAAAATGCATCAAACGATTGGGACTTTTTGACTGACATCCCTGGGCCCTAAACGAGGAGAAATCGTGCTCACCCACAAGACATAGCGCTCCTTTTTGCATCCAATCCTCATTCAAAGGACCAGGCACCCACGTCAATTGATCTCGTGCCAGAGCCGATCTCATAGGGCGATTCAAAATGATGTAGCGGTAGTAACGTGCAATAGCACTGTAGCGAGCATGGAAAAGATGATCAACCTCCCGAACCCATAGAACACGAATATCCTTAGGCAGTTCCGAATTAACGCCCATGAGCCATGAATAGGGCTTTCGATAAACGTCCGTATCGAAATGGGCTACCTGCCCCGTTGCGTGAACACCCGAATCCGTTCTACCCGCAACCATGACTCTAATGGGTGTATTGGCTACTCGGCCAATCGCCTTTTCCAATTCAGATTGAACCGTACGACATCCTGTCTGCCACTGCCAGCCCGCAAAATCTGAGCCATCGTATTCAACTCCTAGGGCAATCCGCATGCTTTGCTACTTAAAATAAGGTTTCAATAAACTCCAAGTTTATGGGCAAAAAAACACCGCTCCATGACTTGAAAATCAATTAGGGTGATTCTAACGGTATCTTGGGTCTTTTGGACTAGCCCAGAACCCAGTATTCCCGATACACTGACCCCATAAAAAAACATTCAGCCAAGATTAGCCAGAAACTTATGACTGACATTGCAAAGCTAGAATTAGGTGGGATCGCCTATGAACTCCCCGTATTGACCGGGACTGAAAATGAGAAAGGTATCGATGTTGGCAGCTTGTATAAAGACGCAGGTCACATCACACTGGACCCAGGGTTTGGAAATACAGGCTCTTGTAAGTCAGCCATCACTTTCGTAGATGGCGATAAAGGCATATTGCGTTACCGTGGATATGATATTTCCGAGTTGTGCGAGAAATCGACTTTTATGGAGGTTTCATACCTTCTTATTTATGGCGAACTCCCAACCGCCGAACAATTTAGCCAATTCAAAGAGAAGGTACTCGTACACTCACTGATACATGAAGACATGAAGAGCTTCTTCACGTCCTATCCTGGCCATGCTCACCCAATGGCCATCCTATCTTCCATGGTTTGCTCTTTGTCGGTTTACCATCCAGAGCTCTTAGCACCTAACCCAGGCCCCAAAGAAACCACGCAAACCATCACGCGATTGCTATCACAGGTAAGAGTGCTGGCCGCCTTCGCCTATAAAAGATCAGTGGGTGAAGCCTTCGTCTATACTCGGCCGGAATTGGATTATGTATCCAATTTCTTGCACATGATGTTTACAACCCCAATGAAGCAGAATGAGCCAAGCGAAATCATTCGGAAGGCGCTTGATGTACTCTTTATTCTGCATGCGGACCACGAACAAAACTGCTCGACCTCAACGGTTCGTATGGTTGGGTCTTCCCAAGCGAATCTCTTTGCTTCTATCTCGGCGGGTGTTTGCGCCTTGTGGGGGCCCCTCCACGGGGGTGCGAACCAATCCGTGATCGAAATGCTGGACATGATCGCCAAAGACGATCGGAACTATAAAAAGTATATTGAGAAAGCCAAAGACAAGAATGACCATTTCCGATTGATGGGCTTTGGCCATAGAGTCTACAAAAGCTATGATCCTCGCGCGGTCATTCTCAAGAAATACTGTGATCAGGTTCTCGAGCAGCTTGGCATTGATGATCCGATTCTCGAAGTCGCCAAGGGGCTTGAAGAGGTGGCTCTAACTGACCCTTATTTTATTGAAAGAAAGCTCTATCCGAATGTTGATTTCTATTCGGGTATTCTCTATCGAGCCATGGGCATACCGACCAATATGTTTACCGTCATGTTTGCCTTGGGCCGACTCCCAGGTTGGATTGCTCACTGGAAGGAAATGATTGAAGATCCAGGCACGCGCATAGCAAGACCCAGACAAATCTACGTGGGACCTCCACTTCGTGACTACGTGGACCTCCGTGGCCGATAGTTATTCGTTCTGGCAATAGAACACAACTTTAGACCGTGTAAAGACGAAGAGTCGTTTACTCTACCTCACTTTTTTCTAGCGTTTATACAAACCTCATGGCATTACTGTCTCTTAATAAAATCCACTTGGGTTACGGCCACCCCCTTTTGGACGGCATCAGCTTTTCACTAGAAAAAGGTGAACGAGTTGCTCTGGTTGGCAGAAATGGCACTGGTAAATCGACCCTACTTAAGTTGATCGATGGCCGTATTATTGCTGACGATGGCGACGTCATTTACTCAGAAGGCGCTCGTGTTGCTCGCCTTGACCAGGAGGTTCCTCTGGACACCTCTGGGAGCGTATTTGATGTGGTTTCAGGAGGGCTAGGCAAAATTGGTGATGCCGTTCGGCGCTATCACCATTTAACCCATCACATGACCGGTGATTTTGATGATGCGGCCATGCGTGAAATGGAAGAGTGCCAAAGAATCATTGAGGCCGCGAATGCATGGGATGTTGAAAAAACGGTTGAGAACCTTCTGAATCGTTTAGGCCTTCCAACCGATGATGATATTTCGACCTTGTCAGGTGGACTTAAACGACGGGTACTTCTCGCCCGAGCATTAGCCTCGCAGCCCGATATCTTGCTTCTAGATGAACCAACCAACCACCTCGATCTTGAAGCGATCCTCTGGTTAGAAAATTTCCTTCTCTCATGGTCTGGAACGCTGATTTTCATCACTCATGACCGCGTCTTCCTGCAGCGTCTAGCGACACGCATTATTGAGCTGGACCGCGGACTCTTGACCGATTTCCCTGGAGACTACCCAACGTACCTCCAGAGAAAACAAGAACTCCTCGACGCTGAATCCAAATCAAACTCTGAGTTCGATAAGAAATTAGCCCAAGAAGAAGTTTGGATTCGCCAAGGCATCAAAGCACGACGGACAAGAGACATGGGACGAGTGAAACGTCTGGTTGAAATGCGAAAAGAACGCAGCGATAGAAGGGCACGCACGGGTCAGGTCAAAATGCAGACCCAAGAGGCTGAACGCTCAGGTAAGCTCGTCATTGAAGCCCAAGAGGTGGGTTTTAGTTATGAGAACCACACCATCGTAAAAGGTTTTAGCACTACGATTATGCGTGGTGACAAGGTGGGCATCATCGGACCAAATGGTTGCGGCAAAACAACCTTGCTCCGCCTCATGCTTGGGGAGCTTCAACCCACATCAGGAACCGTCAAAATCGGAACCAACCTTCAAGTTGCTTACTTCGACCAGTATCGACTTACCTTGGATGAGGAAGCCACCGTGATTGATAACGTGGCTCAAGGCAGTGATCGAGTAACTGTTAACGGCCGAAACACTCATGTGATTGGTTACCTTCAGGATTTCCTGTTTACGCCTGATCGAGCAAGACAGCCAGTTAAGTCGTTATCAGGTGGTGAACGGAACAGACTGCTTTTAGCAAGACTGTTTACCCAACCTGCCAATTTATTGATTTTGGACGAACCGACGAATGATCTGGATGCTGAAACTCTAGATTTACTCGAGGAATTGCTCATCGACTATACGGGTACTGTATTGGTTGTCAGCCATGATCGAGCCTTTCTCAATAATTTAGTCACGAGCGTATTGGTCTATGAAAGTGAAAATACGATCAATGAATATGTGGGTGGCTACGACGATTGGCTTCGACAAAGATCGTTTTCAAATATAGCGGAGAAAGAACCTGAGCCAACGGCAAAAATAGAACCGCAAAAGGCACCAGCGCCAAAACCACAAAAAAAGATGAGTTATAAGGAGCAACAGGAGCTTATAAATCTACCCATCAAATTAGAACAACTTGAAAAAGAGATCTCATCTCTTACGAAGCTCATGGCTGAAGGCTCCTTCTATCAAAAGGATAAATCGGAGGTTCTAGCAGCGCAAACAAAGTTGGCTCAGCTACAGACAGCGCTTGAAACGAGCTTCAATCGCTGGGAAGCACTTGAAGCCATGCAGACAATATCTGGATAATCGGCGTACAAGATCATTAAGGACTCTATAACAGCATGAAGCCTAACCATCTAATCACCGTTTTTTCCTTACTCATTTTAACCGGTTGCAGCGAGAGCTTTCTAAAGTACACCTCCACACCCGGATATGCAGATGGGTATAAGCAAGGCTGCCAAAATGGGACAGCGGCTGCCAGTAACCTCACAGGACAGAAGGTCAGAAACGACAAACGTTATTATTCTGAGCCTGAATACGCCAAAGGCTGGCAGGCCGGTAACCGTGAATGCAATGGCTCAAACTTCAGACAGAATCCGAACAACCCAATGCAACCCATTGACTTAAATGGCCCTAGCACCGTCAATCATGAAGACTGGTAGCACATCCTTCAAGAAGTACATATAAAATTCAAGTTCACTGAGCAGCCAAAGTAGAACCCCAAATCCTTTAGATTATCCCGTCAAAATATTCCTGACAGTTCAAAACTAAAGAAGAGCCCAGGTCTCTTCTTTAGCTCAAGCCTTTTTATGGCTTTAAAGCACATCCATCGAAATCAACATATACCTTTTTGGAATATTCTTCTTCCAATTATGTATTTTTTGTTTTGTTGTTGCGTTGATACCATTCAATGCAACAAAAGTCCGCAACAGGCGTTGCAGATACACAACAGTCAACTCAGAGTAACAAGGAACCTTCGCTTTCATGGCCCCAAAAACTGATAAACCCTCTGAAAAGCCAAGCGATGAAACTGGCCTCGTAAGCCGAAAGATTCTTGGCGCACTTCGAGGACTTAAATATGGATCGGTAGAAATAACGGTTCATGAAGGACGAATTGTTCAAATTGAGCGAAAAGAAAAACAACGATTGAGCATCAACTGCCCAGAGAATATTTCGACCATCGAAAACCAGTGAATTGAGTGTGCTTTTGGGAACCACCAAAAGAATCTAGAAAATTAAAAAGATCTACCGAAACATCGGGGATTAAAAACATAAAAAAAAGGATACCCGACCAGATTACTGGAGGCTCCATCGAGAAAATTGCCAAAAGGGGTTCTATGAACAAAAGATTTCGAAAAAACCGACTAGGCGCGCTCCTAGTAGCAGGAACGACGCTCGTTTCTGCCGCTATTGCGTTGCCAACCAACTCATTTGCCAACCCGGCAACTGAGGTATCAACCACGGGTGAAACCGTGAAGAAAGTGAAGAAAAAGGCCCATAAAGCGCATAAGAATTCGAAGCAACTCGCTCAAGCAACCGCTCCAAACCAACCAGTAATTGTAGCCGCTGCACCCGTAGCTACGCCTATTGCTTTGGAT
>Ga0316227_1000753_pt1 | contig 41660 bp, 43 predicted proteins | sample TBH18019metaG_FD_206012 | JGI IMG/M metagenome (GOLD analysis project Ga0316227, IMG submission 206012) | Freshwater microbial communities from Trout Bog Lake, Wisconsin, USA - TBH18019 | ecosystem: Environmental > Aquatic > Freshwater > Lake > Hypolimnion/Profundal zone | place: USA: Wisconsin... | reverse complement strand
GTCATGATTGCAGAACTAGCAAAATCAGTCGGTACTGCAGTGGGTTATCAAGGCACTATTAGCTTTGATGCAACTAAGCCAGATGGAGCGCCTAGGAAGTGGATGGATTCAGGAAGATTGAATCGTTTGGGGTGGAAGGCTGCAGTTGATCTAGAGCAAGGCCTGCAGAAAGCCTATCAAGAGTTTCAATCCCGGTGAATCATACCCAGGCTATTATTGATCAAGTCATTTGCGTCTGTTGCAAGAGGGATGCGCAGACCTGGCTCATTGCATCCGCTTACGTAGTGCGCAATATCGATTCCAAGCAATACAAGGTATATGTTCCGGATGCGGAGATTGATCTATTTAGGTCTATTTCTGCAGAGCCTTTCCAGGTGATTGGAGAATCCGTATACACCAAGCAACTTTCTCATGAAATTAAGAGTCGCCTTTCTAAAAAGATTTCGAGTCAATTTGGCTGGTATTTACAGCAGTTTATAAAGTTGGCGGCGGTAAAGGATTGCCAGCCAAATGAAGTGGTACTGATATGGGATGCAGATACTATACCCTTGAAGTCATTAAGATTTTTGGATGAGCGAAGCCGTTTGCTCTATTACAAGGGGCATGAGTATCACCATGCTTACTTTGAGACGATCATGCGCTTATTGCGCTTAAGTAAAAAAGTGAATTTCTCATTTATCGCCCAATGTTTTGTGATGAAGGCGTTATGGCTTCAGGAATTTTGTTCGGAAATTGAGTCGCGACACCATCAGGGCTGGGTGACTGCATTGCTCAGTACAATTAATTTTAATGAGGGCAATAGCTTTTCTGAGTATGAAACTCTCGGAACCTTTATCTCTCATCGGCATAGCGATGAAATTGCCTATATCGATCGAAAGTGGTTGCGCTTAGGTAATTCTGAAATTGGGCATGCAGCATTTTTGACGCCCCAGCTCATTGCTAATCAGTTGGGTGAGTATGACTATGTGAGTTTTGAGAAATGGGATAAGGCAAAGCCTTACTTCTTGAGGGTAACCTTGCCTTATTTCTTTAAGGTGTATTTACCTTCCTTATTTAAACCCCGCAAAATAGTTTGTTGACCTCATGGCCCAGATAAAAAGTGCTTCTATTGTGTTTGTGCACTCTGGGGGGAGTGTTCCGCCTAGCTGCTTGAGTAATGCTGCGAGTATTGCTGCACAGGTGGCTCCACAATCCCTCATTTATATTTTAGTAAATCAAGCCTATATTGCAGATTTGAGCCAAAGCCTTCAAGCACAATGCGCAGTAGGTGGCCTTAAAAGTAGCTTACAGAATATTCAATTTGTTGCCATTGAAGACATTCCTCAAGGGGAATACACCAAGTACTTTGCGCTGAACGCAAACTTGGATCGTGGCTTTAGAGAAGGATTTTGGTTTTCTGCATCCTATCGATTCTTTCTGCTGGCTGACTTTATGCAGTCTAAAAATATAGAAGACTGCATTCATCTTGAGAATGATGTACTTCTCTATTTTGATCCCACAGACAAACTAGAGCAATTTAGAAGTTTTGCTAGGTTTGCAGTTCCCGTGGATAGGGTGAGGGCGATCCCTGGGGTAGTGTGGCTTCAGGACGCGCTGATCGCCTCAGAGCTAGTGCAGTTTATTGCGGCCCGCTCCGACGCAAACGATATGGACGCCTTGGGTGCCTTTGCCATGCGTAGTGATTTGGGTGCTAAGTCTCTACCTACCGTTCCGCTGGAATATGCAAAATCCAAAGGCATGGATCTGGGTAGATACTGTCAAGGCATTGAAGTATTTGGCGGAATTTTTGATGGGGCCGCCATTGGGCAATATATTGGCGGCGTTCACTGGATGAATGATCCAAGCGATACCCGATTTTTTGAAAATGAGAGTAGTGATTTTCACCTTCGAGACTGCAGTTTCGGATGGGAGTTTCAGTCATTCTTTCGATCGCCCACTGTGGCTTTTGATGGGGTATCGACTAAGGTCTTGGCAGTGCATGCCCACTCCAAAGATTTATTAGGGGTATCCCCATTCAATTCTGGAGTTCCAAGCAGCCCTGATTTGATGTTGACGGGTGAAAGACTTCAGGCTCTAGCTGATGTGACGCTGAGCTCTAAGGGTGTGACCGCCTTTCACGGGCGAGACAAAATTCAGACACCGGCTATTTTAGAAATCCCTGAAAAAGAAGAAAAGAAGTGGTTTAAGAAAAAGCGTTTTGAGATTGCGCCCGACCTTCCATTCTTAGAGGTATTCCAAAAGGCGCAGACCATTTTTGTCTATACCCATTTATTGCCTTACTTTAAGCATTTTATAGCGCCACGTCTTAGCCAACCTTTCGTCTTGATGACACACAACTCAGATCACGGAGTAGGACTAGAAGATTTGGATTTACTCAATCACCCATCACTGCTTGGCTGGTATGCGCAAAATGTTGAGCTAAGTCACTCTAAGCTTCATGCTTTGCCGATCGGCTTGGCGAATAGCCAGTGGGGACCGTCGCGCTTGGACCAGGTCTTTGCAGCCGGTCGCACATACAAAAAATCAAAAATGCTCTATGTCAACTTTAACTCAGCGACGCACGCTGGCAGACAGGCTATTTTGGATGCAGTCTCAAAGGTCCCTGGTGTAACCCTCGGTGAATCAGTAGGATTTGATCAATATATTGCCCAAATGGCCGAGCATCGCTTTTGTCTTTGTCCACGTGGCAATGGTATTGATACCCATCGCTTTTGGGAGGCTCAGTATGTGGATGCGATTCCAATCCTTCTCAAGCAAGATTGGACGCAAGCCTACTCCAATCTCCCGTTGTTGCTGATTGATCGCTGGGAAGACCTACTGCATTTGAATTTAGAAGAGGCTTATATTCGACAGGCCGCAACATACTATGACCGACGTACGCTTTCTCTTGCTTACTATCGTCAGCAATGCACCGCATGAATATGAAAATGAAGATTAAATTTCGCCACTCTAACTTTAGGCGAGCCCTGAAGAATCTTCTGATCTCATCACGCCAAGAGGTAGTTGTAATAGAGCCCAATCTTGGACTCGGAGATAGCATCATTACTTTGGGCTTGATGAGGGAGTTGTCTCGAAAAAATCCGGATACAAAGTTCTACTACTGCTGCCTACACTATTGCTATCACTCGATTGCCTGGATGTTCCAAGATTTGAGTAATGTGTATCTTTTTGCTATCGGGAGCGGAAGAGAGGCAAGGCAGTTATCTGGGTTTTTGAGTGCCCGCTATCTTCCGATCGGGGTGGTAGACGTTGATCTCCAGCGCTTTGATGCTTACTTTTATGAACAGCATCAGATTCCATTTGAACAGCGTTGGCTTGATTGTGAAGTGCCCCCTGGGCCTAAATCAGAAGCGCTCTATGAAAAGCTCAATCCGAGCCATGAGCCATACCTATTGGTCTGTAATCAAGAATCCACTAATATTTTTTATGATTTAAGAATTGATAACCCAGAGGATAAAAAGATTATTTGGGCGCACCCCGAAACCAATAATATTTTTGACTGGACGAAGTTGGCCTTACTCGCCGATGAAATTCATTCTATTGATACTTCTTTTGTTCACTTCTTGGAAAGTCTCTTCCAGCAAGAGAGCTCGAAGCCATTTGTAAAGCCTTTTTACTACCACTTGGCACGCAGGAGTAATACCGAATTTACGCGTCGCCTGCCTTGGCAGGACGTGCGCTACTAAAACAAAGCAGAATCTAGAGCAGGTTTTTAAGATCTGCTAAGTGAACAATGATTTGGCTTGAGAAGGCGTGATAACTAGCTGCGTCAGTCGTTTTGCACTCAATATAGTGTGTTAAATACGATTTGTACGCGTTGTAAATTCCCCCGCCAGCAAATTCTTCGGGACTCAAGTGATTCCAGCACGCAGAAGAGAGTATGTAGAAGGGCTTGTTTCGCGATATCAGAATATTGTGAGTAATCGAGCCATTTTCAGAAATCACGAGATCGGCATCTCGAAGAATGGCAAGACATTGCTCAAAAGAGACTTGGTCTGGTCGGCAGATGTAAAAGCCCTCTGCCTTGAGAAATTCAATCACTTCTTTAATATTGGCAATGCGAGTGGGGCGACCACTTGTTAAGAATACTTTTTTAAGGGGTGTGTCATCAAACGGCAGGGGAGCATGAACATTGCCAAAGATTTGACTGCAAAGGGAAAGATTTTGCCAAGCGCTTAAACGGGGCAATAAGCAGGCATTCGTGAAGAGTAGATTATTTTCATGGGCTAGCTTTGAATCTATCCTTCGTAAAACAGAGGGATTGCCATATTCGGTAATGATTTGCTCAAATGAATGTGGAGCTACGAAAAAGAGTTTTCAATTGGAGGCTGTTTTTGCATGCGACAGGGCGATGATTGCGCCCAGGCAGTCTCCCGTGAAATGCCCAAAATGCGTCGTGTAGTAAGGTAGCAGCAGGGCTGGTTCATCAATGACGATGGCAGGTTTACTGGCTTGTTGCTTGAGATTGCCCCGCATATCCTTTAAAAAGAAAGCATTATTGTGATAGCCAATATTGTCTTCAATGACAAAGCTTGCGATCGATGGGTTTTCAGTGTCGGCACTCTCACCAAAATCAATCGAGCGTAGCTCTATCTGTTTGCCCTGGCTTGGAATGCGCACTCGATTGAGATCAAAAATTGCGATTGGCAGGTAGGTGGTATCACATCCCGATAGTCCAGTAATGGATTCCTTAAACTGGAAGCGCCCCAAGTATTTTTGTAGTTGAGTAAGCAAATTGCGCAGGAGGGGTGTGGGAGTCATGTGGGGGTTATGTAAACGGGCGCCTAAAATTTACCCGGCAAGATTAAAATAGTTTCCATCGCAGATGCTCGGATAGAGCCCCTGCTATGAGGGTAATATAAGTTAATAGTAACAAAGCCATACGAGCCCTATTTAATGCCAAAAACAATTGACCCCCTTTATCAATACTCTGCAAACCTGAGGTCAGAGGTCGCCGCCTTTTTGCCCACCCACTATCACAAGGTATTGGAAATAGGTTGCAGTTACGGTACTTTCGGAAAAATCTCGAGCAGCCAAATGAATACTGGGGAATTGAGCCTAATCCCGCTGTTGCTCAGAAGGCAGGCCAGTATCTAGATAAGGTCCTCACGGGCTTATTCGAGGAAGTGCTAGACCAATTGCCTGATAGTTATTTTGATCTGGTTATTTGCAATGACGTCATAGAGCACATGGCAGATCCAGATTGGTTCCTGGAATTAATTAAGTCAAAAATGACTGCAAATGCCTCGCTTGTGGGCTCTATTCCCAATGTAAGGCATATCTCCAATTTAAAGGCCCTGCTGATTCAGAAGGATTGGCAGTATGAAGACGCGGGCATTTTAGATAGAACCCATTTGAAGTTCTTTACCCAAAAGAGCTTGAAACATCTTTTTTTCAGCCACGGTTTTAAGATTGAGAAGATATCCGGCATTAACGACATTTCATCAAGAGCATTCTTTCCCAGAATATTCGCAAAATTACTCTATCGCATTTTGGGTGAAGATATTCGCTACATTCAGATTGGTTTTAAGGTTAAGCCATAAATTTTCCAAAACGCATTGTGTGTAGTGCATTGCCGCACATCTTTGTGTAATAAACTTCTAGCAATGCTTTTCAATTCTTATATTTTCATCTTTGCCTATCTACCCATAGTTTTTCTCGGGTTTTTTCTTGCCGCAATGAAAAATGAGAAATTAGCCGCACTGTGGTTAGTTTCAGCTTCATTATTTTTCTATGGTTGGTGGAATCCGAAGTTTGTTTTACTTCTTTTGCTATCGATCTGCTTTAATTTTTTAGTGGGGCACTTTATTGGCAGAAATAAACGCAAGAAGTTGACCCTTATTTTTGGAATCACCTTCAATATTGCTTTGCTTTTGTTTTATAAGTACTCTAATTTTTTTCTGATAACCGCAAATGGCCTTGGTGCTAATTTCCAGTTATTAGATATCGTTTTGCCATTGGGAATTTCTTTTTTTACATTTACACAAATAGCATATTTGGTTGATGTATATGAAGGTAAGGTCTACGAGTATGACTTTATTCACTACCTTCTTTTTGTGACCTGGTTCCCTCATTTAATTGCTGGCCCAGTATTGCACCATAAGCAATTAATGCCCCAGTTTGCCAATCACGACTCCTATAAGCTGAATCTTGACTCACTGCTTATTGGCCTATCATTTTTTTCTTTTGGATTATTTAAGAAAGTAGTGCTGGCTGATCAGTTTGCAGTTTTTGCGAATCCTCTGTTTGCCGCTGATGGAATAACTCATCCAATGGCACTGGCTTCTTGGATCGGCGCAATTGCGTATACATTTCAACTGTACTTTGACTTTTCAGGATACTCAGATATGGCAATTGGGCTGTCGAGAATGTTTAATATTCAGCTGCCCATTAACTTTTACTCCCCTTATAAAGCTAGTAATATTATCGATTTTTGGAGACGCTGGCACATCACTCTCTCGGAGTTTTTGAGGGATTATCTCTATATTCCTTTGGGGGGCAATAAGAAAGGCTCTCTGAGGCGGCATGTGAATCTTTTCGCCGTGATGTTATTGGGTGGGCTTTGGCATGGCTCTGGTTGGAATTTTGTCCTGTGGGGTGGTCTTCACGGGGTTTATCTGATACTGAATCATTTGTGGAGGTATTTAACTAATGCACATAAAAAGACGAACAATCTATTTTTTAAAATAGCATCCGGTGCTTTTACTTTTGTTTTGGTGGTCATAGCCTGGGTCCCTTTTCGCTCAACTTCCATTGTGGATACGATTGAAATTTGGCGGGGGATGATTGGATTAAATGGGGGAGGATTCGCGGTACGATATATTTTCCCCGACGGGCAAGCCTCTGCTCAAGAGGCATTTAGGTGGATTGCGCTTGGGACCTTGATTGTTTTTCTATTTCCTAATACTCAACAGTTGATACAAAAATTTCTCTCTATTAGAAAATCGTGCTCTCAAAAATCACTCTCCTTGGGATATAAGGCGGATGCCATCTTTGGTTGCATCGTCGGGTTTTCTTTTTTCATTTCCGTTATTTTGTTTAAGAAAAATAGCCCCTTTATTTATTTTCAGTTTTAGTTTAGCGTGAATTTTCTTAAATACTTCTTCGGTGTTGCATTCATACCATTGCTCATCTTTGGTGGCATTAGTTGGTATATTGAGCCTATCTCTGGGGATTTAACGAGACTTGGAAATGTCTCGGAAAGAAGTTGGGGATGGCACGCTAAGAAGTCTGTAGTACAGGTCAGAAGAAATGATTTGGTGGCGCCAGTGGACGTGATTGTGATCGGCGATTCGTTCTCGGTCGGCAATCAGTGGCAATCTCTTGCAGCTGAAATTTCAGGCCTTCAATTCGCGACATATCATTGGGGTGATATTGGTGGTGATGGATGCCTGCAAGATGCGGTTTCCTTACTGGCTACTCAGCATCCGACTGCGCGTTATTTGGTGATAGAGTCCGTTGAGCGCGCATTTATTGATCGATTCTCAAACCAGCCGTCTAGGTCGCAGCGTTGTAAAGCTCCAATCAAGAGCAGTGCATTCCCTGGGGGTGGTTCTACGCAGGCTCATAGGGTTGCATTCAATAAAAATGACATTCTCCCTGATGCTGTATATGCCATTAAAGCGCTATTGAATGAAAATCAATTGCATGATGGACTCTATATTTCTGGTCAAGCCGCAATGGCCCCACTCATTCGAAATGATTTGTTTTCCAATCAAAAATCGAATTCAATCCTTTTCTTAAGAGAGGATTTAAAAAGATATCAATGGACTCAGGCTCAATTAGATCTGGCCACTAAAAATGTTGTGAAATTTGTTGCAGTTTCAAATCGGGTTGGCCTTGAGCCGCTGATGGTTGTGGTGCCTAATAAGTTAACAACCTACTTGCCCTCTGTAGCCCAAGGGGTTATTGAGGGTGATGGGCAAAATATTTGGATAGCACTTGACGGCAGTAAAGTCCCCTCAATAAACTTACAACCCCTCTTTCGGGAAAAGGCGCAAACAGGAGTGGATTTTTATCTTCCCAACGACACCCATCTCAGCACGGATGGATACATATTTCTTGGTACTCTAGTGGGCAAGGTTTTGAAGCCCGTGGCCGCAAATAAAGCCCGAGCACTGAATTGATATGTGGCAGCAGGAGCAGTGATGTACCCCCTACAATACCTACTATGATGCAATTCATGAATACTGACTTAGCGCACTCGAAATCCTGCAATGACATTCCACCTTGGATGATTTGGATTCAGGTATCCATGTTTGCCATTTTGTATGCGGTTTGGGCTCTGCCAGAAACTATTTTAATCCGCCACATCTGCTTGATTGTGGGTGCATTGCTTGGTGTTTATGAGCTGTACCAATTTCGCGCTCTTCTGAAAACAAAATATGCATTACCAGTCTGGCTAATCCTGGGTCTATTTATATGGGTGACGTTTCATCTGCTATTTTTGAGCAATAACTTTGCCCTGCAGCTGGAAGAATTCTCCAGTATTTGGAAGCGCACGGTCTTAGGTGCCATCTTCGCCTCGGGCTTGGGTTTAGCGATCGCAAACCAATGCCCTTCGAAGCAGCGCTCTTATTGGCCCCTCTTTTATCTGGGGCTGCTGGCGCCCAGTCTAATATACGCTCTAAAGTACGTCCTGACGCATTACGGGCAGCAGTGGGGGATTCAAGTACCAGATTATTTAAGGTTGCACTATGGATCACTGCTTTTCTATGTCCCAAAGACGGCCTATGTATGCTTCTGCCTGCCAACCCTCGCAGTAGCCCTGGGGCAGTTAAGGCGCAATATTGATCATCATGTGTGGTTTAGCAGGTCCAACTTTATCTACGCACTCACGGTTCCGCTGGTCCTCTTTGTTTTTTATGGTGAGAACATCAAAAATGGGGTGGTCTATAGTGCCTTCTTGATCGCGGTCTTTCTGGCATTGCTTTTATTGGCGGACTTTAAAAGGCATTGGATCCAAAAGATGGTTCTCATCATGGGAGTTTTGCTGGCGGGCACCTTCTTTTTAGTAAGTCATATTCAAAAAAATGAGTCATGGCGCACTTTAGCTTCTGATGCCAAGGTCGCCACCAATACCGAGCAGTTTGATCAGTGGAAATTTAATGGCACCCACAGCTACCCCAATAATGAGCTTGGGAAGATGGTATCGATCACTAATTACGAGCGTATTGCCTGGGGCACGGCTGGGGTGGGCTTGCTGGTACAAAATCCCCTCGGATATGGCCTGATTGAACGTTCTTTTGGCCACCTGAGCAAGAAAGTCTGGCCAGATTCCTTATTGCATCAAAGTCATAGCGGTTGGCTGGACCTAGCCTTGGGTCTAGGATTTCCCGGAATTACCCTAGTTTTGGCTGCCCTGATCTTGGCCATGAGGCAAATTCAGCAACTCCTGAGAGTTAAAAAAGATGCTTCAACGCCTAAAACATCTCAAGCACCCTGGTTATCGGCCGCGTGGTGGATTTTGCTAGCCAGCCTCATCATGTGGTGTACTACCGAAATCAGCCAAAAAGTTTTCTTTGACAGCCTGATATTCTGGTTAACTTTAGGTGCGGGCCTGAGTGTGGGATATCAAGCTCACTTAGAGGGTAACCCCCATACAAAAATACAGGCTTAAGCGAGGGACTCAGAGATCGCTTGATAATTGGATGCCTGTAAAATTATAATGAGATAATGACAGTCAACGACCGTAATCCTGCTGGGCGATACGGGTAAATTACTTTTTAGAAAATCCAGTTGATGACCGAGCCAAATCACACCTTCAGAACCCAATCTTCAACAGATGAAAGCGACTCTAATGGCGGCGCTGAAATCTCCCTGCTCGATATCGTTACTTTCTTGCAAGGGTCTTGGAAAAAACTCGCGATTGCCGCAGTAGTCGGCGCTGTTTTAGGGTTCAGTAATTGGTATTTCTTGGGCAGTTACAACGCCGAACTCGTTCTCAATAACAATGGCGGTACCGATTTAGTCGGCTGGCGCTTGCTGCAAAAAACCTTGCCCAACCTGGCAGATCAAATCATCGAAGAGTCTAAGGTGCCTGAGGGTCAAGAAACCCTCTATCGCACCTTAAGTAATGCGGACTGGTGGCAAAAAAATACTCTAGCCACCTACGGCATGAGTAAAGCAGACACCAAGGACCTCGCCTCGACTGCGGGTTTGGAAGCGGCAGGCACCTCAATTATGAGCTTAACGATTACAGCAGCTGGATCCACGCGGAATAAGGCGATCGACAATGTCCGTGGCACCAAAAACTTTTTACTGCAAGGCGCCTCTTACCTAGCCATCAAATCCCTATTTAGTGCGCAGGAAGCTCAACTCATGAGCGCAGATGCGGACCTCGCAAAAAAAATCAATAACACCCAAGTCGAACTAGGTTATCAGCAAGAGCGACTCAAAAGCTTGGAGTCCCTAGCCAAGCGCTTTCCTGGCGAGCAACGGACCATCAGCCAAGTAGTCGACCCCAAAGACTCGGGCGCCAAGTACATGCCTATTAGCACCCAGATCATTGCGGCCAATACCGACATCAATGGCAGCAAAGAGTCCCTCGAGCGCCTAAAGGACGCTCAGGCGCAAATGGCGGTATTGCGCGCCTGGGTCAAGCAGGTCTCACCCCTCATGAATGGGGAGAGCTATGACGGCATTGCTTTAACCCAAAAATTATTGGAGCAAGAGTCCCAACTACGGGCCACATTAAACTCCAGCGATCCCAAGTCCTTAGCATTTGTTGATGGTCTACGATCAACCTTATTAGCCAATGACGTGCGTTTTTCTAAAGGATTTGAGATGAATACCGCTCCAACCGCGAGTAAAAAAGGCATGATCAAGGCTACTGCCGGCGGATTGGCAGCGGCGTTTTTCTTGATGCTCTTAGCGTTACTCGGTGGGCGGGTGTGGACGAGCATTAAAAGTGGTATTGCCAAGTGAAGTCTAGAGAGCAAATGCCAGCACGAGATCGGGCATTAGCGGGCTGGAATAATTAGCAAGCGGCACTCTATGTATTGGCAAAAGTATTATTGTGAGTATTTTTTGTTCGTGGCTCAGGGTGCATTGATAGTCATGCCGCAGCAGCTATATCGCAGACTTGTCACGAAGCCGTCAAATTTTTTTATTAACAATTTAGGTGCTGGTAGCGGTTGCAGTATTTTTGAGTTGATCAGTTTGCATGAGAAGGCTTTCTTATGAAAATCACCTAAGAGATGAGTTCGGGGGGGGGCTGCGCGATTTACATCTTAATATCTTAATCCACATAGACTAGATTAAAGATGGGTTGGAATGTAAAGCCCACTCATCAAAATTGTGGGAAGACTCTTCGAGGTTGTTGGCCATAAATATCTAATCTAAATTTTATGATTGAAGGTGGTTATTGGTGTTTGGATCTTTTGCAAATTGCTGCTTAATAAGTCAATGAAAAATAGAATAGCTAGACTTGCGAAAGAGGGTGGGTGGGTTTTGTTTGGTCAGATCTCCTCAGTGCTGGGTTTGATCTTAAGCATAAAAATTCTTACCCAATATTTGAGTCCATCTATATATGGTGATGTGGCGATAGGGTTGACAATAGCCACATTGATTAATCAACTTGTTTTTGGGCCAATCAGTGCCGGTGTATTGCGATTGTATTCAGAGGCACATCAGCAGGATTGTATTGGTGATTATTATTCTGGGGTATTGAGCCTTACCCATCAAGTCTCAAAATTAATGGCGCTACCCGCAGTATTAATATGCATAGTATTATTTTTTTATCTAGGTATTTCGGTTGCAAGTACCTTTACTTTTGCATTTGGACTTTCTATTGCTGTAGGCTATGGTGCAATATTTAGTGCAATTGAAACGGCTCGCAGAAGGAGAGCTGCCGTATCAATACATCAGGGTCTTGAGCCAATCCTGAGAATGATTTTTATAATTTTGCTAATTAAGATATTCGAAGCTTCTAGTCAGATTGTTTTGTTAGCATATTTTTCTTCAAATATCATTTTAGCTATAAGCCAGTATTTATTCCTCAAAAAAAATGGAATTCAAATAGCAAAGAATTCATTTGAGAAAAAAATTTGGGCTAAAAAAATATGGACTTTTACTTTGCCCATAACAATTTGGGGGGGCTTTACTGCAATTCAACTTTTATCGGATAAGTGGTCATTGCAGTTATTTGATTTGACATCACAGGTTGGTTTATACGCGGTAGTATTTCAATTGGGTTATTTTCCGATTCAGGCACTAAGCGGGCTGGCCACACAATTTTTAACCCCTATTGTTTATCAACGATATGAGTCGGCATATCATGATTCTGGATTAGAGAGAGTTGAAAAAATAAACCGAATCCTTGCCAATTCAATTCTGTTGGTGACTCTCGTATGTTTTTATATGGCAATCTATCTTCATCAAGAAGTTTTTACGTTGCTCACGTCAACTGTATATTTGCCGGCATCAAAATATCTGCCATGGATGATATTATCGAGTGGCTTTTTTGCAGCAGGACAAACGCTTTCATTGAATTTAATGGCAAGCATGCAAACTAAATTTTTAATGCATGCGAAAATTTTCACGGCTATTTTTGCTGTTATTTTAAATTGCGCCGGAGCATATTATCTTGGGTTAAAAGGAGTTGTTTTTGCAAGCCTTGCATTCTCAATTTTATTTTATTTTTCGCTTGCTATCAAAGCATAAATAAGGTGTAGATAGTGTAGTTTTATTTCACAAAATAATTGGATACTCTAAGCCAAATGCTGAGATATCTACATGTTTAAGTTTTTTATCGAAAACTTTAATAAGTCTTGATTTAGAATGGCGGGCTCAAGAGAGTCACTTGGATTTTTTGATTGGCAATGAATTCATTAAAAGTGGTCAATTTGCGCTCACGGAGATAAAAAAATTACAAGGGAGTTTATTAACAACATTAGTTTACCTTTGTAGAAATATTTCTAATCCCCCTATCCTAGGGTAGATACTATTAAAATATGGTGATTAAGCAGGGTATCGCCAGTTAAGAGTTGGTCAGCTTTTTGGAGAATACAAAACCTTGTGCCGTAATCAAGTCTAGATATAAATCTATACACTTTCTCAGATAGCAAAATGCTTTTAATGCATGTTGATTTAGAGGGCGTCGAATATTCGAGGTTTTGAAGATCAGCGGTAATACTAGGCAGCAGTCCAAAAATGATTTGGTTTATTGAAGTAGTGATCAGGAATCAGCAACTAGCTGGAGCTCGGGGAAGTATAAATTTTTAAATCCCTTTTCGAATTATTTTTATAGCTTTAGTTATAGACGCCTCCCGGGTGACATCGAAAATAGAGAGATTTTTTTGTTCTGATTTACAGGATATAATCTTATATTGGTAAATTTTTTGCACCTACACACAATTTATTTTTTAAGGTGATTATATTATGGCTAGAGTTGGAATGTACCTTGAACGGATCAAAATATTGTTAATGCAGCCATTCTGCAGGAGTAAATTATGGGCGTCTGATCAGGTTGAAATATTCAATGGGGTTTCCAAGGAATATTCTTCAGTATGTACTAAGCTTTTGCGCGGCACTGGAGGCTCTGAAGTGGAATCATTGGGTTACGACTGGACTGATTGGGCTGGCTCAATTCGATCTACATTCTCAGCCGGCGTTCCTTTGAATTTTTTGGCAAATCCTGTCATTAGCTCAACTATGGTTTTTGCAAGAAACAATGGAATTCAATTGACAAAGTTTTTTATATCAAATATTGTTAGTGTATTTGGTGAACAAACTGCTGTTAAGTTGCTCAAAGAGGATTGTATTGGCACCCCAAATATATCCAACATGGATTTTTTGACTTCTGCTAATCGCGCCCACCATGCCAATCACTTGGCATATTTTTCCAAGGCAACCAAAAAAAATATCTGGGAATCAAAACTTATTGTCGAGTGGGGTGGTGGCTATGGAAATATGGCAAGAATTATTAGAAAGTTAAATCCCAAGATTACATATGTGATTATTGATCTACCTGAATTACTCGCCCTCCAGTATATTTACCTATCGTCAGTAGAGTCTCGAGAATGCGTCCATGTAGTGGCTGGCGATGGCTCCAACCATTTGGAGCTCGGGAAAATTAATCTCATTACCCAGCAACTGTTTTTAGAGCTTCTTCCTAGTACAGAGTGTGATGGGTTTATCTCTACCTGGGCTATTTCTGAAAGTCCAAAAGCTGCGCAAGAGTTTGTATATACCAATAATTTTTTCGGTGCAAAAAATATATTGATTGGATCTCTTATAAATAAGAATAATTTTCTTTCAAATTTAATTGGTGATATTGGTTTTATTAGGCAGAGTTTGCCGGTTGCTAGTGGGGTAGGGGATGGTCATGAATATTGGTTTAAATAAATCATTAAAATTTTTTAATTTCGGCCGCCTAAACTGCAATCAAATTTGAAAAGTTTTCAATAGTAACTAAATCTTTGTTATTGCATATTTTAGAAAAATTTCTTATTCAAAGCGAGAATATTTTATTAATTTCAACAGGTTATTATGCTGGTTTAGTAGAGTTAATTAATCCTAATTTTTTTATACTTAAATTACATGAATAAAATAACTGTGAGAATTGTCGGTGGAATAGGGAATCAGCTATTCAGTTATAGTGCCGCCCGTAGATTGGCTTTAAATACAGGGTCTGAACTAGTTATTGATGATATTACGGGCTTCAGAGCTGATAAATATGGAAGAAAATTTGAGTTAGATCATTTTAATATTAATTGTAAAAAATTATCAAATAGTTACTTTAGAAGTTTAATTTTATATTATATTAAAACAATAAGAATATTTAATAGATATACTGGATTATTATCGTCTCAGATTATAAAACAAGTTTCTGATGATTTTGATAAGAATATTTTAAATCATAAAATTAAAAATAATTTATATATTGAGGGTTATTGGCAATCTGAAAGTTATTTCAAAGATGTAGAAAATATAATAAGATCCGATCTTAAAATATTAAAACCAAAAGATTTTAAAAATAATGAATTGGCGACAAAGATAATGGATTCTGTATCTGTTGCTATACATGTAAGATTCTTTAATTCGGAAAATGTAAATGATATAAATAATCTTCCAATGTCATACTATAAAGATGCTATTAATGTAATGGAAGGTTTGATTCCCAATAAATTGCATTATTTTATTTTTTCAGATAAAATGGACATTGCCTTGCAGCATATTCCGATTGATTCGGATAGGGTAACACCAGTTATTCATAATAATAGTGATGATATGGCTTATGCCGATTTATGGCTGATGAGTCTTTGCGATAATTTTATTATTGCAAATAGTACCTTCAGTTGGTGGGGTGCTTGGCTCTCAGGTGCACGCGATAAAATTGTTATAGCTCCAAAATATCGCATTACCGGCCCAGAAAATTTAACATCATGGGGATTCTCTGGGTTAATACCTAATAATTGGATTAACATTTAAATATTATGGATCATAATAAATATCCACTTGTTTCCATCATTACTAATTCCTATAATTTAAAACCATTTCTACGTAGAAATATTGAATCCCTTCTTTGTCAAACTTATCAGAACTGGGAGCACATAATTGTTGACTGCGGGTCTTCAGATGGCTCATTTGAGGAGGCATGCTCTTTTCAGCATAACAGATTAAAGGTTTTTAAAATCCCATTCTGTGGAATTTCAGAGGGAAGAAATTATGGAATCCAAAAGTCATCAGGCAAAATTATTGCAATTTTGGACTCGGACGACCAAGCCGCCCCTGATAGATTAATGTTGCAAGTCAATGCCCTTCTCGGGGATAGAGAATTGGTTGGCATTGGTTCTGGTATGTTGAGGGTTGATGAAGGCTCCATTAGTAAATCTAAGAAATTTATCTATCCAGGCAATCCAAGGGAAATTAATTTTCTCTTGAGATCTGGCTGCAATCCAATTCCACACTCTACCTTTAGCTTTTGGAAGGCCGCATTTTATGCTGCTGGCGGCTATTCAGAGTTGATAGAAAAAGGTGAAGACTATGAATTATTATTGAGAATGCTTAATATTGGAAACCTAACTTCACTATCGGAAGTGCTTGTGACCTATAGTAGAAGACCTTCATCCCATACAAATAGGCATCAGTCTGAATTAATGCCGTTGTATATATATTTGTCTTTATTAATTAATTCAACATCAATTCATCTTGATTCTGTGAAGTTAGAAAAGATAAAAAATAATTTACTTAGAATGAGTAATGGTCAAATAAAAGCCTACCTTACTGGTTTGGCCATACGAAATTTTATTAGAGATTTTTATTTTTTGGATATTAAGACTTCAATGATGCTATTTAAGATGATTTTTAATAAATTACCTTCTGTAATATTTCATCCCTGTATTTTTTTAGAGGCTCTAACTAAAAGCATAAATTTAACTGTTTTAAAATTTATTAATTAATGAGATTTTTTATATGAGAAAAATTTTTGTCACCGGATGCGCTGGATTCGTAGGAAGTAATCTTGTTGATCGGCTACTTCATTCTGGTTATATCGTCAAAGGAGTGGACAATCTATCAAGTGGACAAATTAAATTTTTAGATTCAGCATTTTCTAAGGCTAATTTCAGTTTCGTTGAAATGGATATTCTTGATTTTGAAAAGCTTCGACTTGAAATTTCAGGGAGTGAATTTGTTTTTCATCTTGCCGCCAATGCTGATGTTCGCTTTGGTACGGATCATCCGCGCAAGGACCTAGAGCAAAACACAATTGCTACCTATAATGTGCTTGAAGCAATGCGTGTAAACAGCATCAAGAAAATTGCTTTTTCTTCAACTGGGTCCGTATATGGCGAGTCGCCTGTTATTCCTACGCCTGAAGATGGCCCATTTCCAATTCAAACATCTTTATATGGTGCTTCCAAGGCTGCATGCGAGGGTTTAATTTCTGCATATTGTGAAGGTTTTGGATTTCGGTCTTGGGTATTTAGATTTGTGTCTATTTTGGGTGAGCGCTATACACATGGACATATTTTTGATTTTTATCAGAAGCTAAAAAAAGACCCATCTTGTTTGGCAGTTTTGGGTAATGGTAGGCAGCGTAAGTCGTATCTTTATGTCCAGGACTGTATTGACGCCATCATACTGGCTGTTGAAAAAGCGGATGAAAAGGTAAATATCTTCAATTTAGGTGTAGACGGATATGTTGAAGTTAATGATTCCATTGGCTGGATTTGCAAGGAGTTGGGGGTAAGCCCAAGGCTTGATTATTCTGGCGGTGATCGGGGTTGGATAGGAGATAACCCATTTATTTTCTTAGATACAAAAAAAATTCATGCGCTAGGTTGGAAGCCAAAAGCCTCTATCGAAGAAGGGGTGATTAGAACGGTGGAATATTTACGAGCGAATGAATGGGTATTTGAGTCTCGCTAATGTCTACACGCATAGCTTTAATCACGGGCGCTTCAAGAGGGTTGGGCGCGCACCTCGCCAGTAGATTTTGGCATGCTGGGTGGAGTTTAGTATTAGTGGCGCGAGATGAGAGTGCCCTTGTCGATGCATGCGTTACATTTGAGAGAAGACCTTTGCAGACTCTTGAATTGGTTTCATGTGATTTGGTTTCGATCGATCAAATCAAAAAACTTTCAGTTTTGCTTAAAGAAAAATATCAGTCCTTAGAACTTCTTATTAATAATGCTGCAATTCAAGGTCCAATTGGTTCACTGGAGCAAAACGATTTTGATGAATGGTTAGAAGCTCTGACAATTAATTTTTTAGCACCGGTTTTGCTCTGCAAAGAGCTTATTCCATTGCTTAATAAGGCTTCAAATGCATCTATCATTAATCTTTCTGGTGGTGGTGCAACTGGGCCAAGACCAAGCTTTAGCTCTTACGCCTCATCGAAAGCGGCTTTAGTGAGATTTAGTGAAACCATTGCCGATGAGTTAAGAGCTAAAAATATTAGAGTGAATTGCATAGCTCCAGGAGCGATGAAAACTAGTATGCTAGAAGAGGTTTTAGCCTTTCCTGAAAATGCGGGTGAGCGTGAGTTGGAGTTAGCGAAAAAAGTGCTTTCTGAGGGCGGTGCATCTATGGATAAGGTTGCAGACCTTATGCTTTTTTTGGCAAGCGATGCTGGCAAGGGGATTACGGGAAAATTAATTAGCGCAGCTTGGGATAATTGGGAGGAGTGGCCAAACCATATATCTGAACTCAATAAGACTGATGCGTTCACTCTACGAAGAATTGTTGGCCGTGATCGCAATATTGATTGGGGCGACAAGTGACTGAAAAAAATCGTGTATTTGGGGTAGGCATTATTGGGTGCGGGCTAATAGGTCAAAAAAGAGCTAATGCATTAGGATCTGGCGGCAAGTTAATTGCATGTGCTGATATTGCTATTGATAGGGCTATAGCTCTGGCCAATCGTTTTAACGCTAAATCATTTAACGATTGGCAAGATTTAATTGCTATGAATGAGGTTGATATCGTGATCATCTCTACATTGCACGACTCTTTAGCAGAAATTACTTTGGCCGCAGTTAACTCTGGCAAAAACGTATTAGTGGAAAAGCCGGCCGCAAGAACCAGTGCTGAGCTAGAGCCAATTTTGTCAGCATTGAAGGAAAGTAGTGTCAAGGTTCATGTAGGCTTTAATCATCGCTACCATCGGGCACTAAGAAAATCCAAAGAGCTTGTTATTTCTGGTGTTTTAGGTGAGTTGATGTTTATACGTGCACGCTATGGACATGGCGCTCGTTTGGGCTATGACAAGGAATGGCGTGCCGATCCTAAATTGTCGGGTGGAGGAGAGCTAATTGACCAAGGTCCGCATTTAATAGATCTCTCGCGTTGGTTTTTAGGTGACTTTTCTGAAATTGATGGTTTTGCTCACACCTACTATTGGAATATGCCAGTTGATGACAATGGATTTATGTTGTTAAAGACGTCTAAAAAGCAAGTAGCTTTTTTGCATGCTTCATGTACGGAATGGAAAAATCTTTTTTCCATGGAGATTTATGGCAAGGATGGAAAATTAGATATATCTGGATTGGGCGGTAGCTACGGGTTAGAGAAATTAACCTACTACAAAATGCTTCCCCAAATGGGTCCACCTGAGACCGTGTCATGGGAGTACCCCATGGGTGATGATTCATGGGCTGTAGAGATGGCTGAATTTTATGAGGATATTCGGTTCGATCGTACCCCTGCAGCTGGGCTAAATGATGCCTATCAAGCTCTAAAAATAATTGAAAAAATTTACAAGGATTCTGGATATGATCATTGCGCGTAGCCCACTTCGCATTACCTTAGGAGGTGGTGGAACTGATTTAGCTTCCTATTATGAAGACCATGAAGGTTTTTTAATTGCAGCAGCAATTGATAAGTATGTCTATGTAACGGTCATGCGGCCTTTTACGGAAGGTATTTATCTCAAATATAGTCAGTTAGAGCATGTAGAGAAAACTGCAGATGTGCATCATCCGATTATTCGAGAGGCCTTGGACATTATGGGTTTTCGTACTCCGCAAGTGGAAATCACTACTCTTGCAGATATCCCCGCGGGAACGGGCCTTGGTTCTTCGGGTAGCTTTACTACCGCCTTACTCAAGGCGCTTTATACCCATCGTAAACGCCATATCCACCAAGAGGAGTTGGCAGAGCTTGCTTGTCATATTGAGATTGATCGTCTTGGCGAGCCCATTGGTAAGCAAGATCAGTACATTGCAGCAGTAGGAGGTCTAACTTGCTTTACTTTCCATAGGGATGGAAAAGTAACAGCCACTCCCTTGAAGATTGGTATGGAGACCATATTTGATCTTGAGGACAATTTGCTTCTCTTTTTTACCGGTTTTTCAAGAAGTGCTAGCGGCATCTTAAAAGATCAAAAGGTAAAGTCGCAGCAAAATGATGCTGACATGATGGCCAATTTGCATTATGTAAAAGATTTGGGGCATAGAAGTAAGACGGCATTGGAAGAAGGGGATACCAAGTTATTTGGTGAGCTCATGCACGAACATTGGGAGCATAAAAAGCGTCGCTCAGGCGGCATGAGTAATCCTAAGATTGACGAGTGGTATCAGTTGGCTGTAAATAATGGCGCGATTGGTGGAAAGTTAGTTGGAGCTGGAGGTGGTGGTTTTTTGATGTTTATGGCAAAAGACCGAACTCAATTGCGTAAGGCGATGGCTGATGCTGGCTTGGAAGAAGTGCGCTTTAAATTTGATTTTGAAGGCGCCAAAGTCATGATGTCTTCCTAATGTTCTCAGTTGCTATATTAGCGGGTGGCTTGGCTACCCGTCTACGCCCCATAACCGAAGAAATCCCCAAGTCACTCATTGAGGTTGCTGGGAAACCATTTATTTGTCATCAACTGGAATATCTTCGCAAGCAAGGGATTAACTCGGTTGTTTTATGTATTGGATTTTTAGGTGAAATGATTCAAGAAGTTGTGGGTGATGGCTCTCGATGGGATATGCACGTTAGTTATTCACCAGATGGCCCATCCCTCCTGGGGACGGGAGGTGCACTTAGACAGGCGTTGCCATTGCTAGGGGAGCATTTTTTTATTCTATACGGCGATTCTTATCTACCCGTTGATTTTTCTGATGTGGAAAAAACCTACCGAGCTAGCGGCAAAAAGGGGTTAATGACTGTGCTGAGGAATCAGAATCAGTGGGATAAAAGTAATGTGGAGTTTGATGCGGGTCAAATTATTGAATATAACAAGACTGTAATTCGTCCTCAAATGCATTACATCGATTATGGCTTGGGTTTGCTACAAAGTGCCGTACTACAAGCTTACCCTGCTAGACAGTCATTTGATCTTTCAAAAGTTTATAATGATTTATCACTAGCTGGCGAGTTAGCTGGCTACGAAGTTTTTGAGAGATTTTATGAAATTGGATCTCACCAAGGAATTGCGGATACCCAATTCTATTTATTAGAAAAAACAGCAAAGGGCAGTTTATGAGTTACGTAAAACAACATTTAAATGAAGCAGTTGAGATCATCGAAAAGATGGATGTGGCCGCAATTGAAAAAATGGCAGATCTTTTAGCTCAAATTAAAACAGATGGTGGCCGAATCTTTTTTTTAGGCGTGGGAGGTAGCGCGGGAAATTGTTCGCATGCTGTAAATGATTTTCGGAAAATTGTTGGCATTGAATCTTATGCCCCTACTGATAATGTATCAGAGTTAACTGCACGCACAAATGATGAGGGATGGGCTTCGATTTTTGTTGAATGGCTCAAAGTTAGTAAACTTACTCCTAAAGATATGCTGTTCATTTTCTCTGTTGGCGGTGGCAATCTAGAAAAGAATATCAGCCCTAATTTAGTTGAAGCTTTGAAGTATGCTAAATCTGTAGGTTCTAAAGTAATCGGGGTGGTGGGTCGTGATGGGGGGTATACCGCACAAGTTGCCGATGCTTGCGTGATTGTTCCAACGGTGAATGCCGATAATGTGACCCCACATTCAGAAGCCTTTCAGGCAGTGGTTTGGCACCTCTTGGTTTCACACCCCAAATTAAAAGCAAATCAAACTAAATGGGAATCTACGGCTAAATAAGCTGGAGATATTAATTCATTGAGGCGCGCAGTTTTTTTAGATCGGGATGGGGTAATTAATCGGGCAATTGTGCGCGATGGTAAGCCCTATCCTCCAGCCTCTTTAGTAGAACTAGAAATATTGCCAGGGGTTCACGAGGCCCTCCAAAAACTGCATGATGCAAATTACTTATTGGTAGTAGTGACCAATCAACCCGATGTAGCGAGGGGTACCTCTAAGAGGGAAGATATTGAGCAAATGAATGCCTTTTTATCGTCTCAATTGCCAATAGATGACTTTAAGACCTGCTATCACGATAGCGCTGATAAATGTAGCTGCAGGAAACCATTGCCCGGTGCATTGCTTGAGGCAGCCCAAGAACACAATATCGATCTGTCCAAAAGCTTTATGGTTGGTGATCGTTGGCGCGATGTTGAGGCAGGAGCATCCGCTGGGTGCAAAACGTTTTTTATCAATTACCGTTATGCGGAACAAAAGCCAGATGCGCCTGATTTTATTGTGTCATCTTTATTGGAAGCAAAAAAAATTATCCTTGGAGAGTTTTAAATGAAAAAAGTAGAAGAGTTAAAAGTAAAGATTTTTGCTGATGGAGCTGATAAAGCGGGGATGCTTGAGATGTATGAAAAGGCTTTTGTGAAAGGCTTAACTACTAATCCTACTTTAATGAACAGGGCGGGCATTACAGATTATCGAGCATTTTGTAAGGATATTCTCAAGTCAATTAATGACAAGCCACTCTCGTTTGAAGTGTTCTCTGATGATTTTGCAGAAATGGAACGTCAAGCATTAGAGATAGCTAGTTGGGGTGATAACGTCTATGTAAAAATTCCTATTACCAACACTAATCAAGAAACTTGTTATGCGCTAGTAGAAAAACTTGCAAATCAAAAAGTTAAATTGAATGTGACTGCACTAATGACTCTTGATCAGGTGCGCAATGTGGCGGCCTGTCTTGATCCAAATATCCCCAGTTATGTTTCAGTCTTTGCTGGTCGTATAGCTGATACTGGTTATGATCCAGTACCCCTTATGACCACCGCCGTGGAAATATTGAGAGTTGCTCCTGCAGCTGAGTTAATTTGGGCCAGTCCGCGTGAGTTACTGAACATATTCCAAGCAGATGACATTGGCTGTCACATTATTACGGTTACCAATGATATTCTCAAGAAATTGCCTCTTGTTGGTTACGACTTAAACGAGTATTCGCTGGATACTGTCAAGATGTTTTATGCAGATGCGCTAGCGGCTGGATACAAGTTATAAAATCATTAAGCATGATTTCAGGTAATAAATTACTGTAATAAATCCAATTATTTATCTTCTTTTAAAGCTAAAAATCTGCGGTAAATATTTTTAATAATATATATACTTATTTAAATAGAGCTAGTAAATTTTAATAATTTAATTTCTTTATGAATAAAAATTTAAAATATTTTAGAGTCAGGTAAATATGCAAATAATTGAAGGGATCGTTGATTTAATAATTTCAATTTAATGTGGTATCTACTGAATAATTAAATTCTTATGGACATATTTTTGTTAATCACCATACCATTAATATTAATATCTTCAGCGCAATTAATAATAGTTATTCTTACTTGGAAATTAATAAGAGGCAAAGATCATAATACTATATTGATAGATTTTATTTTTTCCTTTATTTTACTTAAGTTAATACTCTATTACGAAATGCCATTGATTTTAAGAATTATTAGTGGCTATCAGTTTGAATATCAAGATAATATTTTGTTGGAAAACTTAGTTTTCTTATATTTTATTGAGCTAATTTCATGGTTTTTTTGGATTTTACCAGTAGCATATATATTTAAATTTTCGAGATTTGAAGAAAATCCTTCGGTGCTATATAAAAAAAATTTTGAATTATCTAAATTTCTAATTATAGTTTTTACATTAGGATTTATTGGGGTGAGTTTATATTCTAAAATTAATCAAGAACATTTATCAATAGAATCATTATTTATGTATGTTGGCTACTCTTCAAGTCCATTTCTAATGATGGTTGCCTCCAAGTATTATAATAAGAAATTATTTTTTATTGGATTATTTGGTACAATATTTACAATATTGATTACCCCAAGTCGGGGAGCTTTAATATATACATTAGTTTTTTGCTCCTTAATATCAGTGCTAATTTTAAAATCAAAAAAGAATTTATTTTATTTGTTGGGAATATATACAACATTAGCAGTAGTCTATTTTAGCATTGGAAATTTAGTAACAAGTTCGCTGAATTTTGAGGGCGATATAAATATTAATATTCAGACAAATGTAGATAAAAATAATTCGAGGTCAGCTTTAGATGAAATTGAATGGAGATTTGGAGCAAGCACAAGAATTGGTACGGCATTTATTAAATTATATGATAATGGAAAATCTGCTGGCATTAATCCCATAATCCATTCTTTGGAGGGTTTTTTACCCAGGGCTATAATGGCTGACAAGCCATACCCGAGCACCTTAGTGGGTGATGATCTTTACTCCCAGGGTATGTATTTAATAATGGATGAAATTTATCATGAAAATGCTCATAATATGGTTGAATTTCCTACGGGAGCACATTTTTATTGGGAGTTTGGAATTATCGGAGTAATAATTTTAAGTCTAATTTCTGGGGCTTATGTTGCTACTTGCGCTAGATTATTCTCTAATCTTGGTCTAGTGAGCATTCCTTTGACTATATCGACATTTAAATTATGGGGTTTTAACGACCCAAAAATATGGGTTTCTGAAATCGCCCTTCAGTTGCATCACCTGATAATTCCATTAATTATTCTCATTCTTATAGCAAAAATTTATCTAAAATTCATGTATATGTTGAAGGTATTAAAATTAAGGACTAAAAGTAAGTGTGCTTAAAAATTTCTCAATTTTTTATACAGCATCGCTATACCGTTCCTCTATTCTGGATTTATTTAATATCTAAACTTATTCTAAAGGAGCATTAGTGCGGGCTGTATCCAATTACATTTTCAATTTTTCTGTATCACGTTCAGGCGGTGGTTATAAGCGTCTTTATGAGTATGCACGTGCTTTTAATGGTAAAGGAGGAGCACATTTCTTAATTCATCCTGAATGTCTTTCGTTGGCCAATAAATTTTCTCAAAATATTTACCATGTGGTGAAGCAGGCTAAAATAAAGAGATTTTTAAACGATTGCAGTTACCTCACGGATATTATAAATATATATGGACCCCCTGAATTTTATTATTCTTATGGTATTCCAATTACCTCAAGGATTGGTAGGTTAAATTGGTTTCATTTAAGTAATGTGTTGCCACTTACTCTTAGTGGCATTCCAATGGCCGCAATAGATGCCTTTAAAATGCGTCTTCTTGGCCCTAGAATAAAAAAAGGTTTCGTAATTGCAGATGTGATATCTGCTGAATCAGAATATTCACTTGGATTAATAGAGAAAAAATTTAAGGATAAGCTATTTTTATCTGTTAATGGAAGCGACGATGAAATTTATTTTTTAAGTAATCATATCCCTAAAGCTAAAAAAGATTTAGTTGTTGTCATGGGGACATATCGCCATAAAGCTATTGAAGAGTCTTATCATATTTTTAAAATTCTCCAGAAGACTCGATCTGCCAATTTAAAAATGATCCTAGCGGGTGATCCTACACGTATTCCGGAAATTATAAAATTAGACCCAGATGTTATGGCCGTGGGGCATCTCACAAGAAATGATTTAATGGATGTTCTAAGTGATTCTAAATTCTATATATCAACTACATACATAGAAAATTCATATAATGCAGCATCAGAAGGTATATTTTTGGCCGAAGAATCATACATCTCGAATATTGAACCGCATCTAGAGCTGCTAGAAGGGGAAAGCTACAGATTTACTTCTATACCCGGTCTATCCAGATCTTTCTTGCACACTAAAAGGAAGGATTTGAGTGGTGTCAATATCAAATCATGGGATGATGTAGTTGATCAAATGATTGGGCGGTTACATAGGCATTTTGAATGCAAAGCCTGACCACATTATTTGTTTTGTATAGGATTAAAAAGATTGTGTATATATAAATAGGGGGGGGCTACATGAAAACTATAGATGAAATGATTAAGGTAAACAGAAAGCAAAGTACATTTTATGACAGCATAAGTTTGTCGGAGGATCAAGAGAACGGCATTGGATATGCAAATCATCAATCAGCGAACGTAATAACTAGGTTTTGGGCAACTCTCCGGTATAGACAGCAAGCTGCCAACATTCTGAGCGGTGTAGATGAAACCAAGTGGAGGCTACACCGCAAGTGGTTAGAAAAAAAACGCGGGGGTACTTCTCTTGAGCTCGGTTGCTTTAGGGGAACATATTTTACGGATGAGTTAATTGCAGCTAGCGACCGCTATTTAGGAATTGATTTGAGTGTTAAGGCAGTGGAAGCGCTAAATATCAAAATTCAGAATTTAAATTTGCAAAATAAAGCTAAAGCTGTAAGTGGAGATTTTTTGACATTTAGTGAAGATATGAAGTTTGATCTAATCTATGCTCACGGTGTACTTCATCACTTTGAAAATTCAGAGCCCCTGTTTGAAAAGATATCTAATCTATTATCCCCGGATGGAGTATTAATACTCTCCGAGCCTTCGCAGGTAAATCGATATTTTGCTTTGATCCGCAGTCTTTACCGTCCATTTCAATCTGATAATGAGTGGGAATGGCCCTTTACAAGAAAAACTATCAAGAATTTAGAAAGAAATCTTAGGCCTATTGAGGGTTTTGGATGGGGCAGAAGATCACTTTTTTTAAGCATTTTTGTGTCCCTTCCCATTGTTGGCAAGATGTTTATGAGTACATATTTGAAAAATATACAGGCCGAATTGACCTCTCCATGGAGCGATAATGTCTGGTTAAATTCTACAATTATTGCGGTATATGAGAAGAGGCATCAATAAGTTTCATCCCGTTAGATTGTTGAGATATTAATTTCGTATAACGTCAAAGAAGGGTCGACATATTGACGCAGGGCTGCATGCGCCTATTTATTTTTGAAGTTGGCTGATTATTACGAGTGGGGTTGGCCTTGAGTTTTGACTGGGTAAAACGATGAATGTATTAGTCTTAGGTGCAAGTGGAATGCTTGGAAATGTGGTATTTCGTTTGTTTAGCGAAAAAACAGAGTGGAGGGTGTTTGGAACCATTCGATCTGGAGCTGATAAAAATTATTTTTCAAATGATGCCTCCGATCAGTTGCTTTCAGGGGTGGATGCAGGAAATTTTGATTCAATAGTGCAGGCCTTCAATATATCCCGCCCTGATGTTGTTATAAATTGCATTGGTTTAATAAAGCAGTTGGCAGATGCAGATAATCCGCTTGAAGCAATACCTATTAATTCATTGCTTCCACATAGGCTTGCTAAGTTATGTGAGACATTCGGTGCTAGGTTAATTCATATCAGTACTGATTGTGTATTTTCCGGGGATAAGGGAATGTATAGAGAAGAAGATTATGCAGATGCTAGGGATTTATATGGCAGAACAAAGTTATTGGGAGAGGTCGATTACGACCATGCTGTTACTTTGCGTACTTCAATTATTGGACCAGAACTAAAGGGTGCCCATGGTTTGCTTGCATGGTTTTTATCTCAAAGTGGAAGCTGCCCTGGTTTTACTCGCGCTATATTTTCTGGGGTTCCCACTATTGTTTTGGCTTATATTATCCGAGATATTGTTATTCCAAGAGTTGATTTACATGGTGTATACCATGTTGCGTCTAAACCAATTTCAAAGTTTGACCTATTAAGTTTGATTGCTGAAATTTATGGCAAGAAAATTAAAATAGTGCCAACAAGCGATTTAGATATTAACAGGTCGCTAGATCCGACCGCGCTTGAATTGGAGACTGGCTATAAAGTGGCAGACTGGCCAGAGTTAATTAAACTAATGTATACATTTGGGTAAGTTTGAGGCGATCATGTTTAAAAATAAAATATTGATGATTACTGGTGGCACTGGATCTTTTGGGAACACGGTACTTAAGCGCTTTCTTTCTACTGATGTTAGCGAGATTCGAATTTTTAGTCGTGATGAAAAAAAACAGGAAGAAATGCGCATTGCTTTTAATAATCCAAAGCTGAAATTTTACATAGGTGACGTAAGAGATTACGACAGCATATTTCGTGCGCTTAAGGGGGTAAATTATGTTTTTCATGCGGCAGCTCTGAAGCAAGTTCCCTCGTGTGAATTTTATCCCCATGAAGCAGTTAAAACTAATGTATTAGGCTCGGAAAATGTAATGTCCTCTGCCATTGCTTCTGGAGTATCGCGAGTGGTTATGTTAAGTACTGATAAGGCGGTATATCCAATTAATGCTATGGGAATGTCAAAAGCGATGATGGAGAAGTTCATGGTCTCAAAAGCTCGCATGCAAAATATTGGCGATACGGTTTTCTGCGCGACACGATATGGAAATGTTATGGCTTCTCGTGGATCGGTAATCCCCTTGTTCGTCGATCAACTTAAAAGCGCCAAGCCTTTAACAATCACCGATCCAGAGATGACGCGCTTCCTAATGTCTCTTGAAGATTCTGTTGATTTAGTTCTATATGCTTTCGAGCATGGGAGGCAGGGTGATATCTTTGTTCAAAAAGCACCAGCATCAACTGTTTCTGACATGGCGCAAGCCTTAAAGGAATTGTTCAAAAAAGAGAATTCAGTGCATATTATCGGCACTCGACATGGCGAAAAGCTATACGAGACATTAATTTCACGAGAGGAAATGTTTAAAGCAGAAGATTTGGGAAGTTATTACCGAATTCCTGCAGATAATCGCGATCTTAATTACGCGCAGTTTTTTAGTGAGGGGGAAGAAAAAATTTCTCTTCAAAAAGATTACACATCACATAATACCATCAGGTTAAATATTGAAGAGGTTAAAAAACTTTTACTTAACTTGGATTATATTGCTCAGGAATTAAATGCTTAAAGTTATGACCATTGTTGGAACGAGACCAGAGCTTATTAAAATGAGCCGTGTTATTGCTGAATTCGATCGTAACACTAATCATGTCTTAGTTCATACTGGTCAGAACTATGATTATGGGCTCAACCAAGTTTTTTTTGAAGATTTAGAGATTCGTAAACCAGACTATTTTTTAGATGCAGTAGGCAAAAGTGCGGCGCAAACCATAGCAAAAGTCATTGAAGAATCCGATGTTGTTATGGAAAAGGAGCTGCCTGATGCTGTGTTACTTTATGGAGATACCAATTCATGCTTAGCCGTCATTGCCGCTAAGCGCCGGAAGATACCGGTATTTCATATGGAGGCTGGAAATCGTTGCTTTGATCAGCGGGTTCCAGAAGAGTTAAATCGCAAAGTTCTCGATCATCTAAGTGACATTAATCTTGTTTTAACGGAGCACGCTCGTCGTTACTTGATTGCTGAAGGTATACGTCCTGATTCAATAATTAAGACGGGCTCACATATGTTCGAGGTGCTTGATTACTACATGCCCAAGATACTCCGCTCTGACGTGATTGAGCGTATGAACCTTGTTTCAGGAAAATTTTTTATTGTAAGCGCGCACCGCGAAGAAAATGTGGATAGTCGTGAAAATATGCTTGATATGGTCGAGACCCTCAATGGCTTGGCTGAGACTTACGGGTATCCAGTAATTGTTTCCACCCACCCTCGGACAAAAAAACGTTTAGATGATATGGATTTGGGTGGGCTTAACGCCCACGTTCAGTTTTTAAAGCCATTCGGCTTCTGTGATTACGTCAAATTACAGATGGAAGCGTCATGTGTGCTATCTGATAGTGGCACAATTACAGAAGAGGCATCATTGCTTAATCTCCCTGCAATAACCATTCGAAATTCTCATGAGCGTCCGGAGGGTATGGATGCAGGTACTTTGATTATGAGCGGTCTTAAAAAAGATCGGGTGTTGGATGCCGTACGCGTCACCATTGACCAGTTCAATGAAAATAAATCTGTAATTCAACCAGTCCAAGATTATGAGGCGGGATTGGTATCGAAGAAGTTATTGCGCGTGGTTCTAAGCTACGTTGATTATGTTAACCGTACAGTATGGTCTAAATGAGTTTTATGTCTTAAACAAAAGGCATGCGTACCTACGTTTATTGTCAAAATATTTGGATTAATCTATATCGAAAAGATCTCAGTGAGAAATATTTTTATTCTATCGGAGTATATAAATAAAGCAGAGAATTCAACTGGATATTATTGGAGTGGAATAATACAGTCGCTGGCAAAAAAATTTGGAAAACTCTCCGTAATCTGCCCAGAACAAGATCATCAGGATTTTATGAGCAAGGGATCTGTCGATTGCTTATATGTTGAGCGTAGCATTTTTTCTGATGAGCGCTTATTTACCCGAGCTCTTGGTCAGTTAATACAATCAGTAAGGTTTGCGTTTAGCCTTATGCGACGAGTGAAAAAAAATGATATTGTGATTTGTGGGACAAATCCAACGTTGCTCGTTTTGCTCATGCCGTTGTTAAAGAGGTGCAGAAACTTTACTTGGATTTTAATCGTCTATGATCTATTTCCAGATAACTTAGTGCCGGCTAAAATATTGGCAAACAATGGAGTCCCCTTTTTCTTTCTTAAGACATATTGCAATTGGGTCTATAAATTCGCGGATAGAATTATAGTAATTGGTCGCGATATGCAATCCCTAGTTGACAAGAAAACATACCCTAATGTGCGCACAAAATTAATAGCCAATTGGGCCAACCCAAACGAGGTATCAGTTATAGCCAAGAAAGATGCGCTTTTTATTAATGATCTTGGCTGGCAAGACAAGGTAGTCTTTCAGTTTTTTGGGAACATTGGTCGCGTGCAAGGAGTGGGTAATATCTTATCTGCTATATCTAACGTGAGCGATCCTCGTGCGGCATTTTTATTCATTGGTGATGGGGCAATGGTTTCGGAGCTAAAAGATTTTATTGTTAGTAATCCAGCAATTTCTATAGCTTATTTTGGCCCAATATCTATTGATGAAAGAAATTATGCACTAGCGGCATGTGATGTGGCGATTGTTACACTTGCATCGGGTATGTATGGGCTTGGTGTTCCAAGTAAGTCCTATTTCTCGCTAGCTGCAGATAAGCCTTTGCTGGTTATTGCTGATCCCGAATCGGAAATTAGTAGCGTTGTAAGAGAAGATGATGTGGGATGGACTTGCAAACCGAATAACCCGCTAGAATTAACCTCAGTAATCGAGCATATTTGCTCTGTGGATTTATCTGTGTATAAGGGAATTCCACGGCGGGTGCTAATTGAGAAATACTCAGAAAGTATAGCCCTTGAAAAATATAACGCGGTTGTTGAAGAGTTGCTAAATGCATGAGCATCCTTATTTCTAATATATTTATGTAAATTTTATGGGCTCAGAAATTGAAAATACTAGTAACTGGCTGCACTGGTTTTATTGCGACCGAGTTAATCAAGGTCTTGGGCAATGTCAAAGGCTATCACGTTGTCGGATCCTCTCGTAGACCTCTTACAGAGGCGCAATTCGAGGTTGCCGTAGTTGGTGAAATTAATGCGCTAACGAACTGGAAACCTTGTTTGTTAAATATTGATGTAGTAGTACATGCGGCAGGACTGGCTCATGTAATGGCTGAAATTTCGGATTACCCTCTTGACGAGTTTCGTCGCACCAATGTTGAGGGAACATTAAACTTAGCTCAGCAAGCAGTCACCGCAGGAGTTCATCGATTTATTTATATTAGCTCGGTTGGTGTAAATGGTTTTTTAACAGCTCCTGGAAGACCCTTTGCAGAGTCTGATCCACCTAATCCACATGATGCTTATACATTATCTAAGTGGGAAGCTGAGCAAGGTTTGATTGATATTTCCATGCTAACTGGACTTGAAGTTGTCATTATTCGCCCTCCTTTGGTTTATGGGGCTTATGCGCCAGGAAATTTTGGATCTCTTCTTCGCGCCATCCAGCTTGATTGGCCTCTACCTTTTGGTTCATTGGGCAATAAACGCAGTCTTGTATCCCTAGGCAATCTGACAGATTTCATCTTAACTTGCATGACGCACCCATCTGCGGCGAACCAGACTTTTTTAGTGAGCGATGGTCATGATCTTTCTACAACCGAGTTAATTAGGTACGCTGCTGCTGCTTTAGGGGTTAAGGTTAAATTAATTAGTTTTCCTAAATTCATCATTAAACTTTGCGCTAATATTATTGGCAAAAGGAAGGCTGCTCAGAGATTATGCAGCTCTTTGCAAGTTGACATTAGTAAGGCTTGGATTATTCTCGGGTGGACACCGCCCTTGTCAGTTAAAGATGGATTGAAGAGTCTTGCATTCGGTGTTCAGAATGCAAATAAACAACAAACTGGGTTTACAGATGCTATGAAGCGACTTTTTGATCTTGTAATGAGTTTTTCAGCGCTAGTAATATTTTCTCCGCTGATTATCGTAGTTACACTATTTGTTAAATTAACCTCTAAAGGCCCAGCGCTATATTGGTCTGACCGAGTGGGTAGGCACAATATTATTTTTAAGATGCCAAAATTTCGGACGATGCAAGTTGGAACCCCCGCAGTAGCAACTCACTTGCTGTCTGATTCTAGCCAATATTTAACCCGAGTCGGTTCATTTTTACGCCAATCAAGTCTAGATGAATTGCCTCAGCTATGGAGTATTTTGATAGGTGATATGAGTTTTGTTGGGCCTCGTCCAGCGCTGTTTAACCAAGATGACTTAATGACTCTGCGAACCCAATATGGGGTAGATAAGTTGGCGCCAGGATTAACCGGTTGGGCACAAGTAAACGGCCGTGATGAATTATCCATTCCGCTAAAAGTAGAATATGAGGTTGAGTATCTAAATAAACAGTCTTTTTGGTTTGATATGAAGATATTGGGTCTAACCTTTTTAAAGGTGGTCCGGCGAGCCGGAATTTCCCATTAGTTTGGATTTTTTTTGAGTGAGTTTTCTACTTTTTTCTGATTAACTTCAGATAGCAAGATACTTGCCAACTTAGCATTGATTATGCCGAGTATATTTTTAGAGCAGAATGGCTAATCTGTCTCATTAAATGCTAAATCCTTTTTATTCTACTATGTAATTTATAATTAACACGTGCCCATTAACGCAACTAAACAGTCACTATTAAATCTGCCTCGCTCAGTTAAGAGGGGCGTAGTAATGTACTGTGATGTCCTTATTTGCGCATTCAGTGTTTGGTTAGCATTTGGGCTTCGCTTAGATCAGTGGGGTCAGTTTCAAGGCCAGCAGTGGATGGTTCTCATTGCCGCCATTGGATTTTCATTCCCCCTTTTTATTGCATTTGGCTTATACCGAGCTATTTTTAGATATGTTGGCTCAGCTGCACTCGCCTCCATGGCTCGTGTTTTCATCATTTACACGGGCTTATTCTTCTGCACATTTACACTCTTTGGAGTGGATGATGTGCCTCGGTCAATTGGCGTCATTCAGCCAATCCTCTTATTTATCGGAATTGGAACCAGTCGATACTTTGTGCGCTATTGGTTAGGCAGCATCAATAATGTTCAAAAGTCATTTCACCGAGCTCAGCCTGTCGCGCTGATTTATGGCGCCGGCTCAGCAGGCCGTCAATTGGCATTGGGCATATCTAGCAATAAAGAAATGTTGGTCAAAGGTTTTATTGATGATGACCCTCACTTGCAGGGAAGTACAGTGAATGGGATTTCTGTATACCCCAACACTGATGTGCAAGATCTGATCCATCGACTAGACGTTACAGATGTGCTTCTGGCTTTTCCCTCTGCTAGCCAAAATCGCAGAAGCGAAATTATCGCCTCGTTAAATGGATGTGGGGTACGTGTTCGCACCTTGCCAGGGCTCATTGATTTGGCCTCTGGTCGGGTGAGGATTTCAGACTTACATGATTTGGATATGAATGACTTGCTTGGCAGAGCGGTAGTTCCGCCTGTAGTAGGGCTATTAGAAAAAAATATTCGCAACCAAGTTATATTGGTAACCGGAGCAGGCGGCTCCATTGGTAGTGAGCTATGCCGTCAAATTATAAAGTTTTCTCCTAAATCATTAATCTTGCTCGATATTAGTGAGCACTCCCTCTATTTAATCTATGAGGAATTAAAGAAGGCTGTTACTAAGCTTAATGGTAATCATTTAGCGAATGGCAGTAATGACCAAGCTTTGCTGCCTCACCCAGTTTTGCCAATCAAGTTGGTGGCTTGCTTAGCTTCAGTTCGAGATAATGATTTATTGCGAAAGATCTTTAGAGCTCATCAGCCAGCTACGGTCTTTCATGCAGCAGCTTATAAGCATGTTCCGTTGGTGGAGCAAAACCCTGCTGAAGGCATTCGCAATAATGTTTTTGGAACATTCACCTGCGCCCAGGCGAGTTTAGAGTGCGGTGTAAGCAATTTTATTTTAGTGAGCACTGATAAGGCTGTTAGACCAACGAATATCATGGGTGCCAGCAAGCGCATTGCTGAGCTGGTTTTACAAGCAATGGCAGATATTAAAGACGATCATTCAACGAATTTTTCGATGGTACGATTTGGTAATGTGCTGGGCTCATCAGGGTCTGTGGCACCGCTTTTTAGCGCTCAAATTGCGGCAGGCGGCCCCATTACCCTGACACATTCTGAAGTGACGCGTTATTTCATGACCATTCCTGAAGCAGCGCAGTTGGTCATTCAGGCGAGTGCCATGGCTGTTGGGGGTGATGTCTTTGTATTGGACATGGGTGAGCCCGTGCGTATTCATGATTTGGCTGTCAAGATGGTGTATTTATCAGGCCTCTTGGTCAAGGATGAAGCCCACCCTCATGGCGACATTGAGATTGCCGTCACTGGTTTGCGCCCAGGGGAAAAGCTCTATGAAGAGCTCCTGATTGGTGATAATCCGCAGCCAACAGCTCACCCAAAAATCATGAAGGCGCATGAAGAGTTTTTGTCTTGGGGTGATTTTCAGGAAGAGCTAGAAAAACTTAATGTCGCCTTAGATGCATGTGATGCCCAGTTGATTAGAGGGATGCTCAAAAAGTTAGTGCTGGGATATCAACCCAATGGCGATGCAGTAGATTGGAATGGGGGGGGGGGAATTCCTAAGCCATGAGCACCCTATTTAAGATGGATTCTTGCGCCATGATCTTGATGCTTTTCTGAAATGGCGATCGATCATGGCAGTTAAAGCATTTCTTTCTGGGCTCAAGAAATTTTTTATAGATTCATTCTTAGACCCCGTATACCAGGATGGGGTCTTGTATTTCATTATTGAAGAGCTGCCCAACCCAAGAGATTCTGGGATCTTCAAAATTCTATGTGGGAGTACTCAGATTGCTTTAGATACGGTTACTCTAGATGAGCCTGGAGTTGTTATTGCCAATGAGCTCATTGGCCTACATGCCGCCACTATTCGTAAGTATCCATACCAAAAAATTGAATATGTGAATATTGCACCTTGGGCTCAGGCAAAAATTGAAGCTCGTATGGCAAGGATTGGCTTGAAGTTCTAGCGGGTGCAAGTAAGTGCTCAGAGTTATTTTGACTTTGCTGGTGACTGCAATTCATAGCTAGTACTCCGGCCCCTGGAAACCGATTTCACTAAGGCGTCACGCTCCAATAAATCAGTGATATCTCGTAATGCAGTATCCGGTGAGCACTTGGCAATCAGAGCCCATTTGCTGCTAGTAAGCTTCCCATCAAATCCATCAAGTAATTTATTGAGTAACTTGATTTGTCGTTCATTCATTGGCGTTCCAGACCAGTGCTGCCAGAAATTGGTTTTGACTAGAGTTGTGGAGAGCGCTGCTTCCGCGACTTGGATGGCAGATAGCAGGCTACTCAAAAACCAGCTAAGCCACTGCGTCACATCCAGCGTCCCCTTTTGTGTTTTCTCAAGGAGATCATAGTAATTTTTACGATCGCGTCCAATTTGCGCCGATAAGCTATAAAATCGCTGCGATGATCCATCTGCTCGAGCCAAAGCCATATCGCCAATTGCCCTTGCTATCCGACCATTGCCATCGTCAAAAGGGTGCAGCGTTACAAACCAGAGGTGGGCTAGGCCTGCTTTAATAATCGGATCATCTTGCTGATCCACATTGAACCAGAGTAAAAACTGCATCATTTCCGGTTCCAGGAATGTTGCGGGTGGCGCTTCAAAGTGGACCTTTTGCCGACTGACGGGGCCTGAAACAACTTGCATGGGTCCTTGAGCATCATCGCGCCAAGTGCCAACCAATATTTTGGATAATCCGCTATGACCCGTCGGAAAGAGGGCGGCATGCCAGGCGAAGAGTCGTTCCTGCGTTAAATTTTTCTGATGGTTCTGGGTAGCATCGAGCACCATATCGACCACACCATCGGTGTGACGGTCTGCTGGAGACAAGGCCCCGATATCGATACCTAGCCTTCTTGCAATGGATGAGCGCACGGAGTTTGGGTCAAGCATTTCACCCTCGATCTCGCTTGTTTTGAGCACATCTTCAGTGAGTGCTCGTAAGAATTCTTGATCACGTAAGCCGATACCTACATGATGCATACAACCTAGCAGACGCCCTTGCGCCTGATACACCTGGGTCAGTAAACCATTGATCTGCTTGAGGTCGTATTCCCAATGGGGCCATTGGGGATCTTGCCAAATGTAGTTTTTAAATCCGCTATTCATGCGGAGATTATAGGGTGTATTCACCGAAAAGTCTATTATTCTCGGCATTTATTGCAGAGAATAATGGGTCTAATCGCCGCATCACAGCAAAATGATTGACCAAGTTGTAGTGATAATGACTAAGTGAGCCATTTTTAACGTACTTAAATGTATTTACAAAAAGACTTGTGTTATAGTTTTTTGTATGTATAATTTGCTATATGGAAATTACTTATGACCTAGCAAAAAATGCGAAGAATATTTCTGAGCGTGTTTTGCCGTTTAGTAAGGTTGCTGATTTTTAATGGGGCACCGCAATCTTTAGAGAGGATGTGCGCAAGAATTACCCAGAGCGCAGATTCGTAGCGGTTAGCCATCTTGATGATCGCCTGCATGTGCTGTGTTTCTCAGAAACAGATTTAGGAATTCGAGTAATTAGCTTTCGCAAGGCAAATAAAAGAGAGGAAAAGGACTATGAAAAAGACATTAGCACTAACAAATAAAGGGGGTGAAGTGCGCGAGCTCACTGGCGAAGATATGCGCTCATTTAAATCAGCAAAAGATGTTCTACCTCCTTCGCTACTAAAAAAACTAGGTGTTCGTGGAGTACAAAAAGCCCCAAAGAAAATTGTCACAACCATTCGACTATCGCCTGACGTTCTAGAGAAGTTTAAGGCTACTGGTGATGGCTGGCAGACCCGCATCGACACTTCTTTACGTCAATTTATTAGTGAACATCCCATTACTAGTTAGACTAGATTTGGGGTGATAACTTTATACAATTTGAGATGACTCATTTAGCGGTAATACGCAGTAATACCCAAAAGTTAAATATGCTCCACATACCTCATCACCGTATCCGACTTAGACCATCTTCCCCGCTGCATCATGATTGGCATGCTTGCCCCAGAACTCAGTAAATCTTGCGCAGCGCCTACTCGCATGGAGTGACCACTAATCCCCTTAATGACTGATTCATCTAATCCGGCTGCCCTGGCTATCCTCTTGTAGATGCGGTTAATCTGGCCTGCTCCAATTTCTAAGCCAATAACATTCCCACGTGATATTCCTGTTATCAGCTTTTCTTGCCCCGCAGGTAGCTCTTTCATCCAAGCTATTAATGCAAGATGCGCTCTTTGACTTAGACGTAGCCATTTACCCATGGAATCTTGATCTGTTTTACTTTTTCTAAGAAGAATCGAAGTGCTATCAACACCATTTTTAATGGTTATCTTGACGTCTTTAACTTGCAGTGACACTAACTCACTGCGCCTACATAGGGTGTCGTAAGCCACAAGTAATAAAGCTTTATCTCGCAGGCCTCTAATTGAATCATCGGTAGCTAAGAGCATCTGGTCTAGGATGTCTAGATTAATGCTGCCCGCTTGTTTTGCGGAGCGCCCCAGTTTGCGATGCATTCTTCGCATTTCGATGGTGACATCAGGGTCCTTCGTGGGGTCATCCATGCGGTTGAGTTTATGAATCGTGGATATTCCACAGATAGCACGTCGAATGCCTGCTGAACTTCGCTTGCTGTTTGTGAGCTTAATGATGAAGCTGGCGATAGATAGGGGTAGGGCTGGTAATGATTCCTCATTGCAATCTTCGCAAAATTGGATGAAGGTATTAAAGTCGGCTCTATAGGCGCGAATAGATGCGTATGCGTAGGCACCTTCAATTTTCTCAAGGGTGTTAGCCAATAGCTCCCTAGGATCAATTCTGAGTTTTAAGTCATTCAGATTTGTGAGGGCTAGGGTTGATGGATTGTTTGGTAGGTTCGTCATATATGGTTTTCTGTGGTCGGGATTGGCTTTTGAGGTATGAGGTAACTCAGCTTTTGGGCTTTTTTACATGTTTTAACTTTGCTAGGTCATTAAGTGGCGGCCTCCTTAGTTATTGATACAATTAACGATAATTTTGTCAATTTAAAGATAAATTGACCTTCTATAGATCATTATACATATATTTTGATCTTTTACAAGTCTTTTATAATATTTAATATCTAAATTAATCTTTGGGAGGTTATTTTGAGGGTTTACCTATCTAGATTGCTCGGAGAACATAAGAAGAAAATCTCTGATGTCACTAGGGATACCGGCATTAATCGTGGGACGCTAACCAGGATGTATTACGAAGATGCTGAGCGCGTGGACTTGGAAGTGTTGGATATCCTTTGCCAGTATTTTGGGTGCTCCATCCAGGACTTGCTTGAACCAGAGCAGCCTAAGGCCAAGTTAAGTTAGCCCTTAAGGGGGTATTACAAAAGAATTAACAGTCAACTACTATTGGGTCTAAGCTGGGCGAGGTCTGGTCTTCATACGCACTGGGAGTGTTGAGCAGTGCCAGCATCAAATCCCCCCAAAAAAATGGCATCAACAGTTTTCTGCGTAATATCTTTAGGGATGAATCTATGATCTAAAAACATAGTTCTAGGGGTGTCTAAGGCGCATGTGTTGTATTTGGGTAAACCTTACTAGCTTTGTGCAATTGATGGGGAGTATTATCTACACATCCCGCCCTTGGCAGTAAGCAATCCAAACATCTAGGATTTGCCGAACCCCTGGGCTTTTTATTTTTTTGATTGATCAGTTATGCCTACAGCCATATTAATTGACGGCGCTTATTTTATTAAGCGGTTCCGAAAAATCGAGCCACATAATTCCTACGATCCAAAGAGAGCGTCTGAATTTTTATTTAGATGTGCATTAGCCCACTTGGTCGAAGGTGTGGGCGGGAAAGAAAAAAGGAAGCATGAGCTTTATAGAATTTTTTTCTATGATTGCCCTCCTTTGCATAAGAAGTTGCACAACCCCATAACCAAAAGTGCGGTTGATTTTTCCAAGTCACAGGAAGCAATTTTTAGAAATGAGCTTCATGAGTATTTAAAGGCAAAGCGGAAGACTGCGCTTCGATTGGGGCACTTATCAAATGAAACTCCTTGGACCATTAAGCCGGAAAAAATTGATTTAATGCTCAAGGGAAAGCTAAAGTTTGAGGACTTAACGGGGCAAGATGTTATGCCAAATGTAAGGCAAAAGGGTGTTGATATGCGAATTGCCGTTGATATTTCATCGTTGGCAATGAAGCATCAGGTTAATCAGATCGTATTAATGGCTGGAGATGCTGACTTTGTACCTGCAGCAAAAATGGCAAGAAGAGAGGGCATTGACTTCATTGTTGATCCTATGTGGGGGAGGATTCTGCCAAACTTACTTGAGCATATAGATGGGCTTAGATCTACTTGCCCCAAGCCGAAGCCAAACCCACTCTTAGCTGAGGTACTATAAACATTGGCGATGGGGGGCGGGGGAAATATAAGTGAACCTAGTGGATTCTTTATTTAGAAACGAAAATCGTCGGATGGCTTATTGCGATTTTCTTAATGTGGTCGCACCCCAAATAATCGTAGATCTTCAAAATGAATTGAGATGCATTGATTTCCACACCTTTGTAGAGCCTGTCATTGAATTTAATTCACCAGCAATAAAGATCGTAGTTTCAAATGGTGGCAATATTGGCGCAGTTTTTGTGCTGTTTGATTCAATCTGGGGCGCTTATGCTGTAGGCCAAAAGTCTTTGGGTGACAACTTTAATTCAAGAGCATTTCATGGCGCTGAAGATGCAGCAGAGGAAATTAAAAATAGGCTGAGGAGTCTTATGGTGTCTTGGTAAGCGTCCCGTAGATAGGTGCCTATAGATAGACGATTCCACAGTTTATGCTTATCAATCCAGTAACCTTTAGCACCTTTTGTCGGGAAATATGACAAACAAGATTTACTCTAGATATTTTTTGTATCCTGGATAATTTGCTCGATTGTTTTATTGTCCGAGGTAAAGAAATCAAGCCCTGTCAATACTTGGGTGCTGGGCCTTGGGCCTTCATCTTACACCGAGCTAAGCGCACTAGAAGCTATATATCTACGATGTTCAATTGATGGAGTCACTTTTATCTTGTTCTGACTCGGGCTTAATACACCGCATCATGATCACCAACATTAATCAGAACAATTTCACTTTCAGTAATGATCATTTCAATCGTGACACGGTATTTCAGGTTGATGGAAATACTTTGTAATCCATCAAGTCTTCCGGTCAATCCGTGAAGGCGTAGCGAGGGGTGGTGTGGATTGAGCTCCAATAACTCTAGTGTTTTAGAGTATTGGCATTCAACATTAGGGTGACGCTTTAAGAATTTAGCCGCGCGCCTGGTGTATTGCTCAGTAAAAATTAACTGCCAAGTCATTGTGCGGATTTATTGATTTGCTTTAGGCGCTTGATGTGTTGCGCCACGGTTTCTTTAACAAAGCGCCCACCCGCTAAATCGGTTTTGGATTCTGCAAGTGCAGCTTCAAGCTCACATTCGCGCAAATATTGATATTGCTGCTGACTCATTACTACATACTTGACTTGTCCGCGCACGGATACGGGAGCTTCGAGCTGGCCCAGTAAGGCCTCTTCAATGGCTTTAATTCCTTTAGTCTTTAAGTCATTCGCTACAACAGCACCCATGGTAACCTCCTAAACAATACGATTAATAGTATTATACATAAGTTAATTCAAACACGCAACCATACCCTCACTCACAAAGTAAGATTACCTTCGGCGTCTCATTTGGCTAACCAACCACCGTCATATCTAAAAGAGCGATTTCTTAATTTTTATCTTTTTAGGGGCTAATGCGAGCTTCTCAGATTTCAAATCCAAATGTATCGCTGATCTTAAACTGTCTTTAAGGTAAAGAAGCACTCATTTAGGCAGGCCCCAACTAGTAAATCAATGATATGAATATAGCTTGTAAGGGTAGTCATAGGCGAGGAATGCCCAAGCAGACAAGATACCGCATAGACTTCGGACCCGGAAGAGTTGTCACCATCCATCAGGATATTTCGCGCTCGTTTTGCTCGCACTGTAAAGTCATGAGCACGCACCGCCTCATCTGAATAATCCATCGCATTAGAGGATGGATTCATTGAATTTAATTTTCCAATCGCGGTCGGATTTCCATACATCATGTTAAATATAAATTTGTGCGAGTGAGGCAAGTGAATACTCATGAGTAGGAAAAGCGTGTTCGTTGCACAGGAATGACGTAGATGGTGAAATCGCAGGTTCATAGAGGATCCTCCAGGATGGCGAAGAGACCAATGAATTAATTTAATAATTTTATCTACGGCAGCAGTTGCTTTAGAGGGGTCACCTAAATTCACATCATCAAGAAATAGGAAGTTTTTAATTTGAAGGATTGGGTGGGATGCATATTTGCTCTTTAACATAGCAAGCTCCTTATCGGTAGCATGCAAAATATCCTCTGTGACCCAGAGGCCACGACGCCTAGCGATCGCCATTAGCTCCAACCAAAGAACCTCCTTATCGTCTAGCAATGCTTTCATGGGAAGCAATCTAGTAGATGAGCTTGTTTTAAGGCGATTCTCCCGCCACCACTGAACAGACAAGCGATTCATCACCCCGTTTAAAAAGGATACGTGCGAGCTAGATAATTTAGTAACCTCACTCCGACGTAGGCCC
>Ga0316227_1000749_pt1 | contig 41765 bp, 55 predicted proteins | sample TBH18019metaG_FD_206012 | JGI IMG/M metagenome (GOLD analysis project Ga0316227, IMG submission 206012) | Freshwater microbial communities from Trout Bog Lake, Wisconsin, USA - TBH18019 | ecosystem: Environmental > Aquatic > Freshwater > Lake > Hypolimnion/Profundal zone | place: USA: Wisconsin... | reverse complement strand
GGGTCGCTGGTCTACACGCCGGCGGTGAATAACAACCCCGGGCGCAATGCGCTGGGCGGATTCGAGGTCACGCATGATGTTTTCGCGCCGACCAACTACTACAGCCAGCGTGGAAGCGGCGGAACGCTGGCGTGGACGCTGAGCCGAAGGGCGGCGGGGCAGTGGCAGGTTTCGGTGTGGACGAGCATTGCGTCCGGCAGCAGGTTTCCTGGCAGCAGTGCGGCGGCGGTGTGGTACTGGGATCAGACTACGCCGGCAGAAGATCCACGAGGGGCATACAGCCGGTCGGGTGTGGACGCGGAAGAACTGAGCGGGCAGGTGGCGCACTTGGCGCAAACGGCTGGCGACCCAACCGCGCTGAGTGGTGACGTGCCGGACCTGGAGATTTCGTGACAGTGAAAGGACGGGTATCAAAATGGCAGGACAGGCAGAGTTGTTTAACAGCCCGAAATTAGGAACGGTTGACCTCAATTGGCCGCGCGCTGCACCGGAACCGCTTCCGTACCCGGTGATGCCAGAGTGGTTTCTTCGGCAACAGTCTTTGGGCACTAAAAACGCCCAGGCAAACAGCCCGAAATTAGGAACGGTTGACCTCAATTGGCCGCGCGCTGCACCGGCACTCGTACCGTACCAGACGCCACGGCAGCGGTATGTCGCCGCGACGGCTGAACCCCCGGTGATGCAGGCACCGCCAGCGCCAGCGCCCTCACAGCCTTCAGGGGTGACAGCGCCTTTGTCTACGGCGAGTATGAACGCGCCGCTGGCGGGTCCTGGTCCGGTTGCGCGATCGGCGATTCCCTGGACGGCCCCAATGCCTGGAAGTCCGGCCGCGATGGGAGACCCTGCGCACTGGACGGGAGTGGACCTGTCAGGTGGCGGTGATCGAGAACGGTGGGCATGGGGTGCAAACAACGGAAAGCCAACACACGGCATGCCGGCCGCATCCGTCGAACTTCGCCCTGGGCAGGCCGCGCCGCAGCCATATGGACCTCCACCGCCGACAGCGCCAGACTGGGGGCAGATCAACACGCCGCTATACGACGCCGAGAACAGGCCAAGCGTGGCAGGTCAACAGGGAAGGGCGTATGACATGAGCATGCCGAGCTACACGCCGCAGGGGCAGGCGACGCTGAACAGGATGCGCGGCATGTCGGGCCAGCAGGGGCCGGCCGAGCGCGGATTTGCCGCACAGAACGCTGCAGAGCAGCGGCTACAGTTCATGAAGGAAGCGGCAGACATCCAGACCGATCAGGCGAACAACATTCATCCTGGACCGGCTTTGCAGGAGCGTGCTGGCGCGCAGCCCAAACAGGGGCCACTCTACGCACACACGCCGGATGGCACGATTTACAATGTGCAGACAGGAGAAAGGGCCAGCGAGGGAACGCCGAAGGCTGAAAAGCCTGTTAAGGCGCCAGACATTGTGGCGGCAAAGTTTAAGCTCGGCGAAAGAATTCAGAAGTGGAAAGAAAAGGTTGTATCTCTCAAAAAAGAGCTTAAACCTGACGCTGGTTTGATAAAATCCCACGAGGACTTCATCAAAGAAATGGAAGAGATGGAAAAAAACATGTCCGGTGATGCCGCTGGATCATCGGCTCCTGGAACACCGCCGCCCGCCGCTACCGTGCCGCCCGCGTGGACTCCTGGTTCGCGCAACAAAAAGGCGGCGGCATGAAAAGGCTAACCAAGATCATCATTGAGGAAAAGCCATTCAAGTCCCTTCGGTACAACACCATTGGCGACTGGTACAGGGACAAGAATGGTGTGCTGCATATCGAAGTGGCGGCAGGTCATTCCAATGGTGCCAAGGCCGTGCTTGCGGTTGCCATTCACGAAATGATTGAGGTTCTAAAGTGCGAGGAGCACGGCGTCACAGATGCGGTTGTGACGGCTTGGGACAAAAAACACCAGAAGGACGATGAGCCGGGCGAGATTCCCGGTGCGCCGTACTTTACGGAACACGCCGCAGCCAACCGGGTTGAACATGCCGCAGTCGAGGCGTTGGACATGGGCAGCTTTGACCAGTATAACCAAGAGTGGGCAGACATCTGGGACCGCGAGGTTAAATGAAGCCAGCCAGCCAAGTCACGGCGATGGTGATTGATAACGGCCTGTTTGCGGAAGTTGCGAGCAGGCTATCCCGCGACTTTGGCAAGACGTACTACTGTCAGCCTGGTGCCGTTGAATGCGAGTTCCCGCTGGTGACGCGCTGCTGGATTGGGCGCGACCTGGAAGGCTTGACGGTGGTGCCTTCATTCTGGCCGCACCTAGACAAGTGCGACCTGTTCATCTTCCCTGACAACTGCCATGCACCGCTGCAAAAGCATCTGCTGTCACTTGGCAAGGTAGTGTGGGGAGGGCGCGACGGCGATGAGCTTGAAATGGACCGGGCGCGCACAAAACGGCTGATGGAAAAGGCGGGGCTTCCGGTACAGCCGTGGCGGATTGTGAAGGGCGTGGACGCACTCACGGCATGGTTGACAGAACATCCCAACACTTACGCCAAGATATCCCGGTATCGCGGGTTGACCGAGACTTTCGGCGGCATGAAGGTGGACCTTCTAAGACCGAAATTGGCCGATCTTCGGCGCGACCTTGGACCGGATGCCAAGGACTTCCCTTTTGTAGTTGAAGACGCCATCGAGGATGCCGTCGAGATTGGGCTGGATGGCTGGAACATTGACGGGAAAAACCCGACTGATTGCCTTTGCGGAATTGAGGTCAAGGACAAGGCGTATGCCGGCGTCGTGCTGCCAGCCGCGAAATGGCCGAAGCCAATCCGCATGTTCAACGCTGGCATGGAGCAGGAATTGAAGCGGGTTGGATATCGCGGGTTCCTGTCGAGTGAACTGCGGTGCCAGAGCGCCGATCGGGGGCCGATGATTGATCTATGCTGCCGCTGCGGAATACCGCCGGCTGACCTGTACTGCGAAATGCTGGGCAACCTTGGGGAGATTGTTTGGCAGGGAGCGCAAGGCGTCATGGTCCCTCCGAAGTGGGTGGCGCGCTATGGCGTGCAGGCCATGATTGACAGTGAGTGGAGTGCGGAACACTGGCAACCGATCGGGTTTCCTCCTTCGATGCGCCGATATGTCAAGTTACGGTACGCCTGCAAAGACGGGAAAGAGTATTTCAGCGCGCCGCAGGGACCGGGCACGAAGGCGGCTGGTTGCGTGATTGGCATGGGGCGCACCCTGGACAGCGCGTGCGACATGTGCAAGAACGTGGCAAAGGTTGTCGAAGGATACGGCATTTCGATTCATACTGAGGCATTCGATCTGCTACACGACCAATTTGAAGATGCGGCCAAACACGGTTGCCCCCTGGAGCCTTAGACATGCAGAAGCTCAATACGCTCGTTGGCTCTGATGGCAGCGTCCAGTATGTTGCGGATGCCGACCTTCCGGCGTTTCACCAAGAGGCTCAGGCGAACGGGTTGACTTTTGAGCCAGCACGCTCCTTTTCGGATGACAAGGGCAACATTCTGCCAGCGGTGGCAGACAGCGATTTGCCGGCATTTCAAGTTGAGGCGGAATCTAACGGAATCAAAGTCCATCCAGTTCAGCACGTGCTTTTGAACGGCGAGCACGTTCCAGTGCTGGAAAAGGACCGGGCGGCTTTCGTGAAGGAGTATCAGACGGCCGACCCCGAGTCTCCGATGGGCAAGGACAAAGAGGCTGTTCTTGTGCAGGCGGCGAAGCAGTCTAAGGAATCGACGCTTGCGACGCTGGCCAAAATCGAGCCGCAGATTCAGCGTATATCTGAAGCAACTGCGGCCAAGCCGGCTGAAACGGCAATCGGAGCGGTAGGCGATGTTGGGCGCGATTTGTTTGCCGGTGTATGGACTGCGCTTGGACCCGAGACAGCGCGCAACCTTGGCAACGTGCTAAAGATGGCTGGGGCGACTGAAACGGGCGGAAACATCGTGCGCGCCATGGACGAACAGCGACAGGATTCCAGTCTCGCACGCGCCAAGGGCGCCGGCCTGGCAGGAAGTCTGGCGTTCGGCGCGGGTAGGATTTCCGGAAATATTCTGCCTATGGCGTTGCCTGGCGGAGCGGCGGTCAAGGCGATTGGGTGGTTGCCAATGGTGGCAAGCGTCACCGGACTTGGACAGCAGACGTTTGACAACCTCGTTGCCACCGGCATGAACCGTTCCAAGGCACGCGGATACGCAGCCGGACAAGTTGGGTTGGCGACTATTCCTATGCTACTGGCGTCGCGTTTTGGTGCCAGCGATGCCGTGCAGAAGATGTCTGCGGCGGTTATTGCCGGCATGAGCAAGAATGCCATTCAGGAATTTGGGCGCAAGGTTCTGGCGCACTTCATCAAAAACAGCGCAACATGGACAGTGGCTGGCACCGTGCAGGGGGCGGGGGCGTCTGAATTGCGTAAGGTGAGCGGCGAAGAGCCAGATGCCGCCGTTGCGCTGGATGCCGTCAAGGGCGCATTGGGCAACTTTGGTGGTGCCATGGGCTTTGAAGTTCCGAAGGGAATCAGGCAGATTCTGGAGTTAAAGAGGGCGCAGAAGGAATACGGCAGGATGGGAACTGAGGCAGAGGCCCGTAGCGCCGCCGCAGAGGCCCGCCGTGGGGCGGAAGTAGGCCCGCAGGCAACCGCGGCAGAGATTGCTGCGGAACGTCCTGTAGCGCCTCCTGGGCCGCGCGCGGGGCTTGTGGCGGCCATTGAGCGGGGACAGGCTGGAGAACGGGCGCAGGCCGATGCACTACAGGCGGAGCGTGATCTGCGCACCGGGGGCGATGATGGTGCGGTTGAGGGTGGAGTTTCGGAGCCATACCGCACACAGCTTGCCGAGCCGTTTCAGACCGGAGAAGAGGGTGCGCTCCCTGCCGGATACCAACACGAACCGGAGACCCCCGCGCCGCGTCCAAAGACCGGCTCCGAGCTTCTTTCTGAGATAACCGCCAAGGCCGAAGCGCTGGTTAAAAGCGGGGCAAAACCCGGGGATGCTCTGGCACAGGCGGCGAGCGAGACTTCACCGACTGTTCCGCATGAGTCTGTAGCCGCAAACCACGCCGCAGACGTGCTTGACTTGCCCGCAGAGGACCGCCCCTTCCGCTTGCCTCCTCGCCCGGAGCCGGGTGATCCGGTCCGCGTGATCGCGCCCGCCATTCGCGGTGCCGACGGCCAGCCCATCATCGGCACGGATCATCCGTCCATCATCGCGGAAACCATGCCGCATCTGGTTGAGGCCGATGTCGAAGCCGAAGCAGGTGAAGAGGGCGTCATGGGCGGCAACGTCGAAGCCATGCGCAACAGCCCCTATGCAGGTTTCATGGTTGAGGACGCCAACGGCAACCGACGTTTTGCCAGCCGTGAGGAAGCAATGCAGGTTGCCAGGCGTTCTGGACAGGTCAAGCCTGAGTCCCGCGGGGAGCGGGAGTTGCACACGGACATGATGAAATCTCCTGATACGCCTGCGGGGGACGGGGCTGCGGTGCAAAGATTCGGCGGCGGAACTCCTCGTGAACGGGCAGAAGAGACTGCCGCAATCACCGCAGTATCCGACCCCATCCAGCAGGCCAAGGACTTTCGCGGCTTCTTGCGGGCGATGCTCTCTGAAAGTGCGTTGAACGTGGCGCGTATGGAAGAGGCGCTGACGAAGATGCGCAGCCGGTTTGACCGCAGTGCGGTTTCTCCCTTCTGGAGGTTCAAGGATGGCGAGCCTCTGCCCTACAATTACCGGATGATTGACGCCATCGAGCGAGGAGACTTCTCGGGATTGAAGCCTGAAGTGCGCACGATGGCAGAGCAGATGCACAAGCAGATGATGGCTTGGCTTGACCGGCTGCATGCGGTTGACCCGCAGGCCATCAAGGACTACATCCAAAACTATTTTCCGCACCTGTGGAAGAACGAGAAACAGGCCAAGGTTGTGCTGGGTCAAATCCTTGGTCGGCGTCCGCTGGAAGGCGGCAAGGACTTCCTCAAGCAACGCACGATTCAACTGTTTTCCGAAGGACTGGCGGCTGGATTGAGGCCGCTGCACGATAACCCGGTTGACCTATGGTTGGCGCGGGCTAAGAGCGTCGAGCAGTACATCATGGCTCAGAAGGTGCGGCAGTACGCAGACGCTCGCGGCATGACCCATTTCGTGAGCCTTGGTGGCGCGTCCACCGAGGGCTGGAGGCGTCCAAAAGATTCCTCCTTCACGGTCTACGCCCCGCCGACAGAGAAGGTGACGGAGTGGATTGACAAGGCCGTGTATGACGGTCTGAACCGCTTTGCGGCGTCCCTGGGAATCCGTCACGTTCGCGGAAAGGTTGAACGTGACGCATCCGGCAACATCGTGGCGCCCAAGGTCAAGGGGCTGGGTCGGGCTCTTGGATATTCCATCACGGGCGGAAACGAAATCCACACCAACATCGGCACAGAAACGAGCGTGCTGGCGCATGAGATTGGCCACCAGTTGGATGAGCGGTACAACCTGTGGGAGAACCTTCTCAAGCGTGATAGCGGAGAGGGACACAAACCTGGACGATCGGAGCTTCGCGCCATTGCCGACCTGACTGGTCGCGGGAAGGCGGCGCGTTCGCCGGCTGAAAAGATTGCTCAGATGGTAGAGATTTACGTCCACGCCCCGGGCGACATGCTTGAAGCTGCGCCGCGCATCTACAACTGGTTTGACAACTTCATCAAGACCACACCGGAATTGTCGGCGCTGGCAGATATTCACCCTGGAATTGAGCTGACAAAGGTGGTGTCGGAACAGAACAAGTTTGGACTCACGGAAGTTGGCCACTACGAAATGCCAGAGCCAGTGACTCAGATCATGGACAACTACCTGTCACCCGGTTTGTCGCGCTTCATGGCGTACCGGGCTGTGCGGCAGGCGTCCATGAGTTTGTCAGGCATTCAACTCATGGGCGGTTTTCACCTTGGATTTACCACAGCGGACGTGCTGGCCAGCAACCAAGCGTTGGCACTGCGCTACCTTGCGGAAGGGCGGCCGTTGAAGGGGCTGGGGATGGCGTTGGGGGCGGTCTATCGCGCCTTGCCGTTGCCGTTGCCTGGCACCAACATCATGCAAGGGGCCAAGTACCGGGACGCCATGTTGCACCCCGAAAAGTACGCCGCAGAGGACGTGTTGATTGCTCAAGCGTTGGAGCAAGCCGGGGTCCGCACAAAGGTTGACGACTTCTGGCAGGCACAGGTGACGCGCCACATGGTGAGGGCGTTCAGCCAAGGGCCCTCCGGTTGGGTTCAGACGCCATTTCTTGCTCCGTTCGCCATTGCCGAGCAGATGATGCGCCCGATTTTGGAGTACATCGTGCCGCGGCAGAAGATCGGTGTTATGGCCGACATGGCGAGGTTTGAACTGGACCGCCTGGGTCCAAACGCGACTGGCGAGGCCAAGCGGGCTGCGCTGCAAAAGGCGTATGACTCAGTTGAAAACCGGATGGGGCAAATGACCTATGACAACATCAACATGAATCGCACAGTCAAAGACCTTGGCTTGCTGGGGTTCCGCGCCTTTGGATGGCAGCTTGGAAAGTTCCGTGAGCTGGGCGGGGGGGTGGGCGACTATGCCCTGGCGGCGAAGCAACTGGCCACAACAGGCAGATTTGAAATGACGCACCGCATGGCATACGTGCCAGCCATGGTGATGACATACGGCGCAATCGGCGGGCTGTTGACTTACCTGATGACGGGGAAAGGGGCACAGACGTACCAAGACTATTTCCAGCCGCCGACAGGGGAGAAGGACGCGAACGGCAATCCTGTGCGAATGAACCTTCCGGGGTATTTGAAAGACTTGATTGGGTACTACAAGCACCCCGTTGAAACGGTCTCGCATTCGCTGAATCCGCTTCTGTCTCCAATCATCGACCTGCTGCAAAACAAGGACTTTTATGGTGTTGAGATCCACAGTCAAGACCCCAATGTGAATTGGGGAGTGAAGGCGATGCAAGACCTTGCCTTTGCTGGAAAGTCCATGGTGCCGTTCAGTGTGACCGGGGAAGCCAAACTGAAAGACGAAGGCGCAACCGGAATCAAGCGCATCGGCCCTTACTTTGGTGTGACGCCAATGCCGGTGAGGATGGCGATGACGCCGGCGCAAGCTGAGGCGGCAGCCATCACGGCGTCGGGTTTTTCAAACAAGGCGAGGTCACACGAGGAGTTTGAGCGGTCGCAGATCATGGCCAAGGTAATGAGCTTGGATCGCGTGGGGCGGCACGAGGAAGCCATGGACGCGCTACAGGCAGGCGTGGCGTCCGGCATGGTCGGCAAAGCGGGTTATACGGCGCTGGGCAAACGGTTGCAACTGACGCCGCTGCAATGGCAGGTCAAGCACATGTCTCCAGAGGATGAGGGATACCGCGTGTGGCGGCTGGCCAATGATGGAGAGAAGGCGGCACTACAGCCGATCCTAGCGGCACGGATGCAGGCGAAGTATAGCAGCATCAACACGCTGCCGGGAGAACGCGAGACGATCAAGAGGGTGTACGCCGACGTGGCGGACTGGAAGGCTCCTGAACCGGCCGCGCAATGATGCTTGACCTGGACGGTAGCCCCGGCGTACCATTCCCACATCAGCAGCCGTGCGCCCCATTACCCGGGCCACGGCAACCAAGCTGCCCTATCCGGTAAGCTGTAGCCGGATGATTCGCCGCGAGGCCGTGAGTCCGCCGTTGAAGCGGAACCGATCAAAAAATAGGGCGGCTTCTACTCCGTCCCTCATGGCGACGGACACGGCACTCACCCCGCGGGCCAGCTTAACGCGCGGGGACTTTTTGCGGCTCGCTTGGCTTTCTCCGGTGCCTGTCCGCTGGTTAGCATTCAGGCCCCGAGTAGCGAGCACACCCTACCCCCGTAAGCGGGGATAAGGTGCGTTCAGCGTGCCGTGGCTCGCATTTCAGGTTGCCGTCGGTTGCTTCACACAGCAGGTTGCCCTGCAAGGCGCGTAGCCTGGTGGCGGGCGGCGGTCACACCTGTACGCCCATAGACGCCTTCCCCGCCTTGCGGCATGACGGTACTGCGTGCGCAGAATCGCTGGGGAGTGAGTCGCGGCCCTGATTGTTTATCCTGCCGGTTCACCGGCTTGGCCCTCCCCTGTTACGGGCGAGGGTGCGGGTCAGCACTGCAAGCGCAGATTACAACATGTCGATACGTACGCATGGTCGCACCAAACAGAACGGACGGTATAGAATCTGAACTCGCGGAACTGGAATGATCTTGCTGCAAATCATAACTATTTTGGCTCCTACAAATTAGAACGTTCTTGCTGTTTTAGAACGTTCTTGCTGTCGCCTTTTCCCGCTTGACGCCCGCGCCGCGCGGTGGCACCATTGGCGCATCGAATTGTTGCGAAGGTGACGTTTCACCGGGCGGCCTATCCGCGCGCTGGGTTAAACTCCTGGCTTCGCTCCATCGAAGCGAAAGGCGGTGACTATGCCCGTGCGTTGAACACACACCAGACTGATCCTCCCAGAGCGGGCGCACACGGCCCGCTCGCTGCTTTTCCGGCCGCGGGAAACTTCCGCCTGCCGCGCCGCAGAACCGAGTTCCGTCAACGCCCGCTTGAGTTTCCTGAGCGCGAAAATAGTTGCAGATTCCGCTTGCTTCACGAAGGGGCTTTGTGTATTGTGGCCGCATGAACGGGAAATTGTCCAACGCCAACGACAAAGCGGAGCGGCGCGTACCCGCGTCCGCTCCCGCGCTTGGTTCGCGCGCAGGAGGTGACCGGTGAAATGGAGCGTCAGTGTTGCTCAGGGGATTTACGAGACAGCCGCCAAGGCCCTTGTCCAGGCGGCAAAAGGGTCTTACCCGGTCGGCACGCGGTTACGAGTACGCGGCCCACACGGGGAAAAGGCGTGCGAGGTGATCGGACACAACGATGCGTGGTGGCATCGTCCGGGGCAGTTGCGAGTACGCAACCTCCGAACGCTAACAGAAACGAACGCCTCGCTTGAGTGCATCATCGACGAGGCTACGGATGGTCGCGAACGCCCCGCGTGAGGCTGGCGCGGAACCAGAAGCGGTCGCATCAATGGCACGGAGCGGATGTCGCAGATAAAGAGGCCGAGTTGCTGCGACAACTGAAAGCATTGTTGAATGTAGCGCCTAGCCTCCACGCGGATGTTGGGCAACCGAAGGGGGGTGCAGCGTGATTCTGACCATTGCGGAGATTCGAGACCTGGCGCAGTTCGCGGGCCTCTTGCTGACGGACGAATGCAGGGCCGACACCAGCGAGGATGAATCGGAGATCGCAGTTGAGGACTGCCCCGAGGGCGGGCTGATTGACACGGACGCGGCGAGAGTGTGCCGATACGCGCACGTCGCGTACTTCGCGGACTACCCGGACGAAGGCTCACACGGGCTGGGGCCTGAGTTGCCCAACGCCAGCGGTGAGGCGCGCGTATCCGCGTCGCCTCCACCGCAAGGTTCGCACGAAGGAGATCGCCTATGACTATGAAATACGGAACCGGGCCGACAAAGTACGGACCAGGGGTGCAGATCGACATGACGGGAAACGAGGTTGTCACCGCGATCTCAGCCTGGCTAGTCGCGCATGGCGTCTACGTGCAAGGTCCGCGCACGTACTTTGTCAACGGCGACTTAATCAGCGGCGGGCAGGTCTATGTCGATCCGAGCGGCAGCGTTCGGAAGGGAAGCAAGACGCTCCTTGGTCGTGGTGCGAACACGAAAGCTGAGGGTTTGCGATGAGCGCAGCGAAGAGCAATACCCTCCGGCGACTGGTTCGGCGCTGGATCGCCCCGCCGTTCTGGGTTCTGCGGTACGAGGTCATCGGACGCGGGGGAATGTTCGCCAGAGAGTCCGGCGAGAGTGCGCTGCTTGCGGACGTGCGCGACAGCGAGGCCGCCGACCGCGAGGCACGCAAGTATCTGGAGCGGACCTGCATCGTCGGCGGTGAGTGCCGCTACACGATCACGCTGCGGCCGTGGTGGATGCGGCTGCGTTTTACGCCGAACAATGCGCTTCACGTTCAGCCCGGACGCGAAGCGGGAGGGCTGTAACGTGCAAGCGTTGGTTCGCTGTCTTGATCTCTTCTGCTGTGCCGGTGGGGCCGGAGAGGGCTACCGCCGCGCAGGGTTCGACGTGACCGGCGTTGACATCCGCCCCCAGCCGCACAACCCACACCGATTCATTCGGGGGGACGCGCTCGCGTTCCTACGCGAGCACGGCCACGAGTTTGACTTCATCCACGCCAGCCCGCCTTGCCAAGGCTACAGCACGCTCGCCGCGATGCACCCCGGCAAGGTGTGGCCGAAACTGATTGGCCAAGTGCGGTCGCTGGTGAAGTCGACCGGCAAACCCTACGTCATCGAGAACGTGGAGACCGCGCCGCTTCGGCGCGAGTCCGATCTGTTTGGCAACCACGGCGTCATGCTGTGCGGGAGCATGTTCGGGCTTGGGGTGGCGCGTGGATTCCTGCGGAGACACCGAATCTTCGAGACATCGTTTCCACTCCCGCAACCGGCATGCAAGCACGTCGGCAAGGCAGTTGGGGTGTACGGGCACGGCGGGCACACCGGGAAACACCGGATGCTTTACCGCGAATAGGCATCGAAGGCGATGGGGATTGACTGGATGAACCGTGACGAGATGTGCCAAGCAATCCCGCCGGCCTACACCGAATGGCTTGGGCGCTACGCGATGGCCCATACAGCGAACGCCGCCGGTGAGCCTCGCGGCGCCCTGGCGCCGCGTAGTGCTCCAGCGGCTTGTTCGCAATCTGATTCAGAGGGAGGTCAATGACCATGCAGAAACTCACGATAGAACAGGCGGTTGTCATCTCGGCCTACACCGGATTCATGGCGTGCCCCTTCTCCGCGATGCACGCCGAAATCGAGAAGCGGCTCGGACGGTCGGTCTGGACGCACGAAATGCCGTCGATTATTGACACGGAGATTCGCCCCGCGTTCAAGGATGATTTCATCTCCATGTGTGTTGCGAACAGGTCAGGCGCGATTAAGCCGCGCCGGAAAGGACGCCATGACAACAGAGAAAACGCAAATCGGCGCGGGTGAATCGTCGCCTGCACCTGATGGTTCGGCAGGACCGTGGAAGTTCCCCGTCAACCGATACGACGAGCCGCGCCTGTATCCTGGCTCGACACGATACGAGGGATACGCCGCGCTCTTCGCGCTGGAGGTGCAGGCGCTCTATGACGAATTGACGGTGCGACGGGAGATGATTCTGTGCGCATGAGGATTGCGAACAACGTGATAGCAAAAAACGACAAGTAACCTATGAGTCCTACATACCTCAAAAACAAGCGGTTACGGCTGCGTGCTCGCGCCATGCGGGGAGTCGCTGAGCGGGAACTTAAACGGATGGAACTTGCCGTGGCCATGCGCGCCGTGGGCGGTCTTGTTACGGACGGTTGCCTGGGCGCGCATAAGGTGCGGCTGCTGGCTTGGCCGGATGGGAAGCATGTTGCGGTGACGGTGGACGGCCGGCATCGGCAAGCGCGCACGCTGCGGGGCGTGGCGCGGATCATCGCTGAAATTATTTTCAGAAAGTGCTAGACTCTCAAACCCCCTTGGTGATAGGGTTGCGCACATCGGAGAAAACCAGTGGATTTGCCCAAAAAAATCAAAGCGGTTTTCGCAGAGCACGGCCGCGCAGGCGGGCTGCAAACCAGCAAAGAAAAGCGCGCGGCGTGCGTCCGCAACCTGGAAAAGGCTCGCGAAGCACGCTGGCCCAAAGGCCGCGACAACGGCACCATCACCAGTGACTTAGCCTTTCGCACGGCGATGCAGCGGCAGGCTGCGAAACGGGGTGCGAAATGAGTGCCACCGCGCAAACCGTCCTCGGGTCATCGCTTTTCGGCGCGGGGCTGATCGTCGTTGTGTGGCTTGCGTCGTACTGGGTTAGTCTGAGCATCCTGGAAAGGCGGTGGCGGAAGTGAGCACCATGACCCACGCAGAGCTTGCCGCGCTGACAGCCGCCGCGCAACTCGCCCGCGACCGCCGAGACGCGCAGCGCTCGCGGCAGTGCCGGGAGAACCAGCGGGCAGAGTCGCGGAGGGCGGCAGTGATGGCGCGGCAGATGGCTGAACGTCCGGCACTTCCGGCGCGCCACCATTTCACCGGGCGGTACTTTTTCAGGCTGATCGCGTGTGCGGTCGGCGCGCGGTAACAATCTCCCGCATGACGCGGGGACCGCCCGGCGCTTGCGGTTTGTGGGCGCCGGGCGGATGTTCAAAACAGCGGCACCTGCGGAGTGGTGCGGCTTGCCAGCTATGGCCGGGTGCAAGGAAACGCAAATGGCAGACAGGGCGCAGATTATTCAGGCGATGCTCAAGCACGGCGGCGGATTGGCGCGCATAACCGCCCGTGGACTCCAGTACACGACCGCTTCCGAGTGGCGCGAGTGGTGCAGGGTACGCTCTGAAACGGTGGCACACTATGCCCTGCTGGCAGACCAGGACGCGGCAATCGCAAAGGTCAGCCCGCAGTTGGCCGGCCAGCAGGGCGACGGCAAGGTCGCTGCGCTCTAGCGCAAAGGAGAAACATCATGGGCGAACAATTCACAGTCAAAAAGGCCACGCGCCTGGGCGTCAATCCGCTGATCGGACTGTACTCCGAAAGCGGATGCGGCAAGACCTATTCCAGCCTGTTGCTGGCACGCGGACTTGTCGGCCCATCCGGCAAGCTGGTGATGATCGACACCGAAAACGGAAGGGGCAGCCTGTATGCCGACGTGATCCCGGGCGGGTACGAAGTCATCACGCTTGGCGAGCCATTCAGCCCGGCGCGCTACGTTGCCGCCATGCGGGCGGCGGTTGCAGCCGGCGCGCAATGCCTGATCGTGGACAGTGCCAGCCACGAATGGGAAGGCCTCGGCGGCGTTCTGGACATGGCGCACGAGATTGAGGAACGCAGCGGCAAGCCAGGCCTTCACTGTTGGGCTACTCCCAAAATGGAGCATGCCAAGATGATGCTTGCAATGCTTCAATCTCCGCTGCCGGTGGTTGTGTGTCTTCGGGCGCACTTCAAGAGCCGCCAGACGAAGGATGAACGCGGCAAATCGGCCATCGTGAAGGATGAGTTCACCACTCCGATTCAGTCTGAGGCGTTCATTTTCGAGATGACCTGTCACGGGGAAGTCATGCAGGATCATTCGTTCCGGTTGACAAAGTGCAGTCACCCGGCGCTGAAAGAGTGCTTCCCGGCAGGTAAGCCAATCAGCGTGGCGACGGGCGAGGCCGTTGCCCGCTGGTGTGCGGCGTGCGGCCCCGTGGCGACATCACCGAAGCAAGATCCCCGGGCGGCGCTCAAATCCCGCCTGTGGTCCATCACGTCTGACGTGCATGGCAACGACCGCAAGAACGGCCCCGAAAAGTTGCAACAGTGGCTTTTCTCGGAAGACCTGTTGCGCCTGGACCCGCCCGAAACCTTGGCCGAGTTGTCTGCGGAACGGCTGGCGGAAGTCATTGCCAAGATTGAGGCGAAAGGCGGCAAGGCATGAGCTTCAACAACGGCAAACTTCACGGCTTTGGCGTTTCGCAGGATGCGTACCGGGCGCAGACAGCCAAACGCGGCGAGCCAGGTTACATCATCGGGCGCAGCGACCTTCACGAAATCGCGTCATGCCCATGGCGCTGGCTGCATTCAGACGGTGCGGACGACGACTCGACGGCTTCAACTGACTGGGGCACGCTGGTTGACGCCTCGCTGTTTGGTGGCGACATGGACCAGTTTGTTGTCTGTCCGGCAACTTACATGGGCGAAGACCGCAAAAAGAACCCGGTTGAAAAGCCGTGGAATTGGAATGCAACCGCGTGCCAGGAGTGGCGAGAGGCACAAGGCGGCAAGCAGATCGTAAAGGCCGAAGTATGGGAAGCGGCTGAATCGGCGGTGGCGCTGTTCAAAGCCGATCCCCAACTTTCGGCCATGATGCAGGGCGCTCAGTTCCAAGCGCACGTCACTGCTGACTGGACCGACAAAGACACCGGAATCGTAGTGCCCGTCAAAACGCTCGTAGACGTGGTGCCAGCGGCCTCGTTCAAGGTGCGCGGGCAATCGGCACTGGCAGACGGCAAGACCGCCAGAAATGGCGCCGCTGGGGCTTGGCCGCGCATCTGCTTTGATGGCTGGTATCACGTGCAAGGAGCACTGTACCTGGACGTGTGGAACGCGGCGACCCCAACAGACCAACGCACGACGTTCCTTCATGCCATCGTTGAGAACGTCAAGCCCTACGCCATCGGTCGGCGAGAATTGGCGGACCAGATGTTGCGACTGGGGCAGGCACAGTATCAGGCCGCGCTAACCATCTACGCAAAATGCTTGGCGACGGGTGTTTGGCCGGGGCTGGACGATGACGACGAATGGACGCAGACGGACTGCGAACCGTGGATGATGATGCGTGCCGGGGTTGCGCCGACCGATACGACCGACAGGACCATGGACAGCATGGCGCCGATGGACAACGGACGGTAGGAGACACCATGCTCTACCTGCACACATGCGGCGACTGCTGCCGCGAAACCAGCGTGACGGTGACGCCCGCGAAACCCGGCCGGCGCGCGAACGGCGATATGGTTCTGGCGCCTGAACCGGCGAGCGTGTGGCCAGAGACGTGCCCGGGTTGCGGCGCGGAGATCGAAGCGACGGCCGCGATTGAGGCGGCGGAAATGGGGGAAGAATGAGCGAGCAAGCGAATACGCCTCCTGTGGCTGGTTCAGCGATGCTCCTCGACTGCGAAGGCTGCTGGACCCACAGCATCCCGATGGAAGTCTGCGACGGAGACCGATGCCCTCTCTGAGGCCAGTCCATGCTGATGGAGCAGGGCGCAGATTTCGACGCTTCGGTGTGGGGCGGCGGACACAATCACCACTATGCGCCGAACGCTACGGGTCTGCTTCGGCAGGCCCAGGAAGGAGCAGCGCAAATGAACATCACGCTTCAAGACCTCATAGAACTGAAAGAGTCTATTGGCGCAGATTCGGTGCGCCTTTCAGTGCATTCAGGAATGCCGCTTCAAGACCCAGTTGTGCGGCTGGAAGTGCGCCGGTTTGAATCTGACGCGCCGCAAAAAGTTGTCGGATCAAAGCTGGTGCCGTGCGACGACAATCTGACCGCCATTGTGCTGGCCCGGCAAATTGACCCTGATTGGCGCAACCTGTGCCTACCGGCGCGAGGATACTTGGCCAACTTGTTTGCAGCGTTCCCGCGCCGGTCACACGCCGGGAACATGGCTCGGCTGTCGGTGCGTGCCGCCAAGGAGCCGCGCTCATGCCCTGCCTTTTTTTGATCCTGCGCATGGTTGGAAGGCAAGACGTTCACGTATGCGAGCGCTGATATCGGAGGAGTGAGCCATGGCATGGAACCCAAGCCCGAAAGTCGCAGAATGCCGCGAAATCGCCCGCAACCTGCTGAACGGGTAGCGAAAACCGCTTGACACGCCTCGCGCGTCCCACTACGTTCGCTGCGTGGGGTGCATCGGCCCCGCCTGCGAGTGGTATCGCAGAAGGAAACGCAACATGAATCAGACTCTCCGCCGCCGGCTGCCTCTTGCTGCTACGTCCTGGCCTTCTGGCCTTCGCGTTTCCGCTGGATACCACCAGCCGGCGGCGGTCTTCTTTCGAGGGACGCGCTATGGCTAAACGGTTTTTTGATACCGAGATGGTTATGTGCCCGTGGTATCGCGGCTTACCTCCACACCTAAAGGCGCTTTGGATCTTCATGCTTTGCCGGTGCGACCTGGCTGGCGTAATAGACATGGACTGGGGACTTGCATCGTTTTTAATCGGCAAGGATGTCACCGCTTCAGATTTGGCGGCCATGAACGGCAACGTCGTGGCTCTTGGTTGTGGAAAGCTGTTCATTCCTAAGTTTGTGGATTTTCAGTACGGTAGCTTAAAACAGGGATGCAGACCGCATGATGCAGTTTTGCGGGTGCTCAAGAGTCACGGAATAGAGTATCCCATCACACACAAAGGGTTAGTTAAGGGTTATCAAACCCTACAAGACAAAGACAAGGACAAAGACAAGGACAAAGACAAGGACAAAGACAAGGACAAAGATCAGGATCTGAAAGGGGATACACAAGGGGAAGCCCCGTCGGAACCGCTTGAGAAGAACCCCCGTCCGCGCAATCTCCACATGGATGCCATGAGCGAGGCCGAAGGTGGACCGACGGGGATCACCGCGCCACTCTGGAAGAAAATCGGCAAAGCCCTGGCCGACATCCGCACCGCTGACCCGGACGTGACCCCCGATGAAATCCGCCGTCGTATCGCGAACTACCGGACGCATTACCCCGATTGCGCCTGCACATGCACGGCCGTTGCCGCTCACTGGGGGACGTGCGCAAAACCGAAGCCAGCGCCAAGCACACCGCCCGCCCTGCTGCCATACCAGCCCGCAAAGGAACTGTGACATGCCCGCCGCCGCGCAAACATCACCAGCCATTACCGCAGCCGCAGACGACGAAACCCCTTTCGCGTCCCCGGTTGCCGAGCGCGCCGTCCTCGGCTCAATCCTGCTGGACCCGGCAACCATGGACCTGCTCACGGATCGCCGCGTACCGGACGCCGCTTTCACCGTGCCGGCGAACCGCACCATCCTGGCCACATTCCGCGAACTGGCCAAGAAACCAGCCCCCATTGACCTGCTGCTGGCGGTTGACGCCATGCGCGCCGACAAGACTCTGGAAGGCGTTGGCGGCGCCATGTATCTCGAAAGCCTGCTGGATGCCACCGTCACGGCCGCATACGCGGAATACTACCTCGATGTCGTCATGCAGAAGCACATGCGCGCCCGTTGCGCGGCCACCCTGCAAAAGTACGCGGCCAAGGTCAAAGAGGGTGACTCATGCGCCGAATTGTTGCGCGGCGAAATTGAATCCGCCTTTGCCGGCCTTGCCAGCCAGCAAGAGTCCACCACCACCAACGAGCAGGAACTTGAAAGCCAGGGAACCATCTACGCCAACGCCATCACGGGCGGTTGCGCCGGCATCCGGTCGGGATTCCGCTGGTGGGATGATGCTTTCGGAGGACTCATGCCCAAAGTCCTGTACGTTGTCAGCGGCCCGCCAGGGTGTTTCAAAACAACCCTTGTGCGCAACATCCTGGAGCACGTCAGCGGGTGCATGGGTCTCCGGTCCGACATGGCGACGCTGGAGCAGTCACGCGGGCAAGTGCTGGCCAGTATGGCGGCCCGCATGGCACACGTCAGCATCGCATGCCTAAACGCCGGTCGCAGCCAGGACGCGCTCGAAAAATGGCGCGGCGGTTCCAAGATCGTGTCCGCGTGGCCCGTTGTGGTCTGCGACCGACCGCAGACGGTTTCGTCGCTCTGGTCCTGGGCGCGACGGGCAGTCAGCCGCGGCAGCCGGTTGCTGGTGATTGATTACCTGCAATTCGTCAAGCCAGACGACGCGCGGTGCAGCGACGAACAGCGGGTGAGCCAGGCCAGCGAGGCGGTTCGAGAAATCTCCCTACGGCTTGAAGTGCCGGTTATCTGCATCAGCAACGAGTCAAACGAGGGGAAATTGCGCTACAGCGGGCAAGTCGAGTACGACGCATGGTGCTGGATCAGGATGCGGAAGGACGAAGACGCCTTTGGCAACGTGTCGGGCGCCGCCGTGGCCATCCGAAAAAACCGTTTTGGCCCGCAGGTGCCGGAATTCAAACTGCCGTATGAGTGCGGCGCAATGCAGGACATCACGCCATGAGCACACCGACCGCAGACCAACCCGCCGCAATGCCCAAAATCGCCACGCCTTGCCGTCAAGCGGGCATTCTGACCCCCTCGCCCGTGTCTTTGGGTGGGCAACGCCTTCCCGGGGCTTCTAGGGCCGTTCCCGAGCCTGCCGCAAAACCCGGGAAAGGCGGCGTCTACGGCACCCTTGCGCAAAACGCTGGCCTGCCGCCTGGCACATGGCAGTGTTTTTGCCCGTCGCCAGCCTTCCACGGCGCAAAGGTGGCCGAATGCCGAACTTGCGGCCAGCTGCGCCCGGTCAGCCAGTCAGAACAGGCGCGCGCCGCGCTGGCGGACGCTCAAAAGCCGGTGGAAGGGTGGGACGCCGCTGCATTCGAGGGACCACTGATTAACCCCTACCCGGGCAACGAGCGGGATCTACAAGCCGTCTGCGAGCTCGAATTGACCCGGCGCGGCATCTGGTATCTGCACCTGTCGCCGCGGGCGCGAGAAAAAGAGGGTGCACCCGACCTGCTGTTTTTTCACGCCGGTTTTGGGTGGGGAATCGAACTTAAGAACGCAAAGGGACAGCCGTCCGCCGCACAGCGCGCCGCCCTGGTGGCGATTAGGCGCAACGGTGGAGTGGCCCGCATCTGCCGCTCGCTTGACTCGTTCCGGGCGGTGATAGACCGAAAGGACACGCCATGACCCGCATCATCTTACTGCGACTGCGTTACTACTGGCGCAAATTGTGTCTTGCGCTTGGTGTCTGCCCAAACTGCGGCACAATGGTCAACTGGACAACCAAGGGCCGTCCGATATGCCCAAACTGCGGGAGATAACCATGGAGCTTAAATGGTCGGAGTTGCAGCGCGTGCCCGAAACGCCGGCGACCGCCCCGGGATGAGTCAGAGCGGTCGCCCGGAAATGCGGATGCCGCGCGTGGGAGTGTCGGCGTGAACCGCGCAATGGTCCCGCATGTGCATGCCTGCTCCGTTTACCTTCACCCCTCGCCCCCTTCCTGCGCCTGCGCTGCGCTTTTGGCCGGGTACGCCGCCATCACGTCGGCCAGGATGATGTCACTCATGCTGCACCGCCGATTGTGAGCCGCACGCCGCAGCCGCTCGTGCGCTTCTGGCCGCAACGCGACGTTCGGCCAGCGGAGCGCACGCCGCGCCGGGGGTTTGCTCTGTTGGTTTTCCATTGGTCGCCCTTTCTTCTGCCCGCGTGGCTGAATCCTCGTCTGCGCCCGCTGTTCCATCTCCTCCAGTGTTCCGATCACGTTCATCTTGCTCTGCCTTTCTGCGGGGTTTCCCGCTTGGTTGTCAATGCGAGAATCCCCGGCTGGCTTCCTTCTGCCGGTCCCGCAGCCACGTCTTGCCCGCGCACTGGTTGATTTTCGCAACCAGGTCCATCCGTTTGAACGTGATATGCGCGTTGCCGTTTTTGAAGCCCTTCATGGTCAGGTAGGCGTTCTCAAACACCCTCTTTTCGCGCCAAGCCGCGTTGACGCCGACGCTCAGCGTGTTGGGATGCTTTTCGATCCCCTTGCCGTCCAGCATCGAAAGCACGTTGCCTAGGGCGTCCACGTTCTTTTCCGCGCCGTAGGGGATATGCAGCCCGCCGCCGCACCATGATGTTGTCATCCAGCCGCGCACGACCTTCTCGCCGATCTGAAAAGCGTCGTTGGTCTTGTACGAGTCATGCGGCCGGAGCCAGTCGAAAACCTCCTTGATTGCCCGTTCGATCATGGCCGGAGCGTCTGCGCACATCTTGTCGAGAAAACCAAACAAAACGGCCTCGGTGAAAGGAGGCAGCGGGCCGGCGTCGCTCCGGTCATAGAGCTGGTTTTCCATCTTTTCGCGCTCGGCCACGCTCATGGCCGACATGATGCCGCACTCCTTCACGTAGCTCTGCCAAGCGTCGCGTTCGATGTACTGGCATGCCCGCTGCACGTCCGAGGCGTCGCCCGGATCAATGCGCGGGGAGTGTTCGAGCGGCACACCCTCCAGAAGCTTCATGGCCTGGATCATCCTCCCCTTTTTGTCCGTGCAGATCCGGACGCGCTCGACGATGTTCAGCCGCAGCGCAACGGCGCCTTCCGCTGGCCCTTCATTGTCGGCACGGTGGCGCGCTTCGGGGTCCACAAACGGGACCATGCCAGTCTGCGGCATGGCGTCTATCAGTGTTTCGATCATGGGTTTTGCCCTTCTCCGGTCGCCCGGTGTTGTTTTACCTGTTTAGCTTGTCCGCTTCCGTGATGATCGCCCGCATTTCGGGCGACTCCCGCCGCGCGATCTCGGCCGACATGAGAGCATCCGCCCCGGCGGACGTCCAGCCGTTGCGACGCGCCAGATTCCACTCGGCCACCAGGGAGTCCCAGTCATCCAGCCCCACCAGGGCGGAGAGGTCCACGGTGGTTAGCGTCCCGATCATCTCATCCGCCAGCGCGTCCACATCATCGCCGGCATCCGCCGCGCAGGCCGCTGCATTTTCCGCCGCCGCGCGGGCGATTGCGTCCTCCAGGGTTTCCCCGTCCCGTGCCTCGATCCATGTGCCATCCTGGCCCCATGGCGTGTCGTTACGGTTGTATGCGATTTTCATGGTTTGATCTCCTGCCCGGTTTGCCCGCCGGGCTCGGGGTTGGCAAACTCGTGTCCACACGCGGGGCACTTTACGCCTCGATCTCCTTCGCGTCCGCGTTCTGGATCAATCCGCCGGACATCCCCCACGCGGGGCTGTAGGTCCAACTGTACTCGTTGCTGCCATACTGCTCCTCGGCGGCGCGCTCGCACGCCTCGTTGGTCTCGCCCGTGATGGTCGCCACATGCTCGTTGCTCTCGTTGCTGTACACGATCAGTTTCATCGCGCTCTCCTTCCGGGGTTTCCCCCTTTGTCTGGAGACAGTCTCTCAACTACGCTCCGACTCTAGGGTTGGTGGTTATTTCAACAGCGCCATCAGCGCGGTTTCAAGCTCTTTGTTTTGTAGCTCGTTTTCTGCCGCCCGTGCCGCCGCCCCTGCCGCCCCTGCCGCCGCCCCTGCCGCCGCCCCTGCCGCCCCTGCCGCCCGTGCCGCCGCCCCTGCCGCCCCTGCCGCCCGTGCCGCGTCCCCTGCCGCCCCTGCCGCCCGTGCCGCGTCCCATGCCGCCACTGCCGCCGCCCCTGCCGCCGCCATCGAAACATTGTCCGGCAGTGATGCCAGCTTGTCTGCCTCCGTAGTCAGTCCCGCCGCCCGCAGCGCCGTCGCCGCATGGTCGCGCAATGCCCTGCGCGCCCACGTTTCCGCCAGCTCGCCAATTACCGCCCGCGCATCAACGTACTCGCTGAGACAGGTGCGTGTCTCGCACGCCCACTTGTCAACCGGCGCGCCGTGCGGGACCGTCACCCCGCCGCCGCGCACACGGGCAACCATTAGCCCGGGCGCAAAACCTAGCGCGTCAATCGCACGCTCAGATAGGTGGTATCCGCTGTTGCAGGGCACAACTGCGCCCGTGTGCGTCAGCTTCTCCCCCGTCTTTGGCAGTGGCCGGTCATCGCGCAGCGTCGCGCCCGCAAAGTGCCAGCCCGTAATCGTCTGTGTCTGCGTGATCGTCTGTTGCTCGCTCATTTCCGCCCCTTCTTTAGCTGTTTCTCCACCTTCGCCCTGTACCAGGCGCACACGCGCCCGCCAGGATTGCGCCACCTGCAAGCCAATTCAACGTCCGTCAACCGCCCGCCAGTCCTCAAATCCTGCCACCTAAGCAGCGTAACCGCCATCCGCTGCGCTTCCCACTGGTCCGCCCGGTCAGCCAGCGTCCAGACCCGCCGCCCCGCCAACCGGTTTGCCTCTCGCACTGCGCAAGGCCACATTTGCAGACATCCCACCGCCCGCCCATGGTCGCCCTTCCTCAAGCAGTCCCCGCCAGACTCGACTGCCACCAGGGCCGCAACGGTCGCCCGGTAATCCCGCCCCTGCGCCAGCCCGGCGAGCGTGCCAGCGGCCAGCGCAAGGGCAAGGATGGATGCGCGGCGGGTCATGCCGGGCGAAATCCAAGGGACCTGCATGCCATCGCGCCGTCCTCGTTGCGGTGCAGACCGTAAAATCCCTCGCCAAACATATCGCCTGCCACATTCGCCAGCATGATCTGGCTCGGCCCGCTGGGATACTCCGACCAGCACCGGCCGAGAATGCCCAAATGAATTTTTTCACCGCCGGCAGTGCGACCGGACACCTCCACGCGGTCAAATGCGTAAGGCCGCCAAATCGGATCTTGTGTCTGCAGGGTGACAATAGCGCTTTTCATCGTTCGCCCCTTATATCTGCTCTAAAACGTTCGGGGCCGGATGCTGGGAAAGCCAGCGCTGTATGAGCGCCATCTGTTCAGGTTTCAAAGCCCGGCGCCCACGAAGAAGAGCCACCACCGCGCCCGCGCAAGAGAGTGGGGGCACACCCAGAAGTCTTCCGAGTTCGGGTAAGGATTCTGGATAAGCTTCGGCCGGCCCAAAGGGCTGGCCATCCACGAGGAGCACGCCTGCCCCGTAGTGGCTTGCGGGGTGCTCGCTGGTAATTTCATGCCTCGCATCAAGTTGAATTCGCATCGCCATCTCCTTTTCGCGGCCGGGCCTATCCCAGCCGATAGGGGTATACAAGCACCGCCCATGCCAAGTACGTGTACGTGCAACAGATTGTCCGCAACCCGCTGCAATCCAGCACGTTGCACATGCGCCGCTCTCGCACCAGCCATCCGCCCCACAACCCCAGCGTTACATACGTGTACGTGTAAGCATTTGTAGTGCCAACTGCGATTTGCGCAACCGCCTGCAATCACGCCACTTACGCACCTACATTTCTGTCGTGCAAATCGCCCCGAAAACCGCAAATACGACGCGATTGTAGGTGCCGCTCACCCCTCCCGCACCCGCTCAGAGATCCCGCGTCCTCGCCCGCTGGTGCGATCCAGGCCAGCGGTCAGTCGGTCGGCTGGTGCCCCTGCCGCCGCCCGGCCGTGTGGGAGGATGCGTTCTGCTGTATGCACATGCCTGGGACCGTGCGTCCCGATGGCACACGTATTACAAGGCACGGCGGATGACACTGCCACGCCGGGGACTGCGTGTCAACTTTTTTCTCGCGCTCCAGGTCAACTATTTTCGCGGACCCTCACGCGGCCCCCGGTTTTAGGGGTCGAGTTGTCATAACTATTGTTATGCGACGTTGCTTTAAACCGGAGATTGGAGCCTTTGAGCGGGTCCAGTTGCGCGTCTGGTTTCTGATTTTGGCGTGGCCATAGGGGGGGGGCGGGGTGGCCCATGCGTTCAACCATCCCAAACACCTATATGCGTCCCATGAAACTCCTGTTGACACGCCGAGTATATATACTATCATGTGGTGTATGGGGAACCAGAAGCATAGGATAGCAGGGAAGAGCGGAGTGAGGGCGCATTGCATGTGCGGGTGTGGAGCGACGGCGGTGTGCAAGGGGATGGCGCTGTCGTGTTATCAGGTGGCGCGGAGGCAGATGAAGAGGGAAGGGGTGACGTGGGAGGAGAAGGTCGCGGAGGTGAAGGGGAAGATGGAAAGGGCTGTGGAAGATGAAGAAGCTGGTGTGGTTGAGACGAAGGTGATAGAGGGAGTTGGGATGTGCGGAGGATGAAGGCGGTCAAACAGCAGAAACAAGGAAGGCGGATGACATGGCGGAAGAGACAGTGAGCGGAGCGGCGGGTGCGGGTGTTGGGACTGGTACGGAAAGCACGACGGGGGGCGGCAAGGCCAAGCGTGGCCGTGGGCCGACAGTGGCGCGGTGGCAGGTTGTGGTGGGTCCGTGCGAGATTCTACCCGACAAGTACACCAGCGACACGGCGGCGCTGCGAGCGATCGAGCGCGACAAGATCGAGAACGCGATTGGGTTGTTCCGGCCGCTGGCGGTGGAGTCGAAGGTAACGGCCAGGCTGGTGTGATTCAATTTGGCCGGGATAGCTCAACGGTCACAAAGAGCGGAGGGAGAACTGGGAAACTCGCCAATGTGGCGTATCCAATCCAGACTCGCTCAGGGCGGTGGTTCGACTCCACCCCCGGCCCCAATTAGCCAGGAATCAAGTAGCCAAGGGAATGGAGCAACATGAAAGCCACACCATGCACGATTCAGGGAACCGTCATCAGCACGACCGACAAGGAAGTGCGTGGCGCGAAGAGCCAGTTTGTAGGCCGGTCTGTAGCCCTGTCAGTGAGCTACGACATGCCGCCGGACAAGGACGGCAACGCCCGGGAGCCGCGTGAAGTTGAATTGCCGGTGCGCTTCGACGGGGAGAAGGCGTGCGAGGAATCGGCGGAGCTGGTGCGCGGCGACGTGATCGAGCTGGCGGTGGTGCCGTGGGGATTCGCCGGCAAGGACAAGACCGCGTGGTACGCGCAACATCGGTACGCCAAGGGAACGTTGAAGGTTTTGAAGCGCGCCGAGGAAGTTACTAAGTCAGTGGACGAAGCGCCGCCGCCGGCAGATGAAGACGTGACGTTTTGACAAGAAGGGAGATTGCCCATGCCGATGAAAAAGAAGTGGCGCGTGACGCTGTACGATGAGCAAGGGAACACGGTGAAGGTGTGGACGTGCCCGAGTGAGCCGGGGTGGGTAGGCGGAGCGTGCGTGTTTACAGACATCAACGGGAGCCTGTTTGAGATTAGGGGAACGATTGAAGTGGAGTGCCTGAAGCATGGATAACAGAGAAGGCAGATGGCGGAAGATGATACCTGGGTACGAGGCAAAGAGGCAGGCCAGGGAAGAGGGAGAGGCGGAGCGAGAGCTTGCGGCGGCGCGCGCGGAGACGCGACGCAAGGCGTATGAGGTCCGGCCGGCAGAGGAGATGTTGTCACGGGGGATGGATGGGGTTGTGCATGGCGGGGTTAATCCGGTGACGGCGGTGGTGTGGATTATGCGGGATGAGCGGAGAAGGTTGGAAGAGGCGGCGATGCAGGTACCGAGTGCTGAGGCGTGGGTGGTGTTGAAGGCGTTGATGGATCTGGAGACGCGAGTGCTGGACGCGGTGGATGCGGCGCATGGGCGCCGACAGAGGGGGTAGAGCAACGAAATGCCCGAAATCCTGACAGACCCGTGGTTGTACGTTGGGCGCAACGGCTGGACAGACGAACAGCGCAGCGCGGCCATTCGGCAGATACGGCATGACCCGCTGACATACGGAATTGAGCCTTCGATATGGTGGGTTGCGGACGCCCTGATTGACTTTCCGCTGTGTACGAACATGACGGCGAAGGAAATCAAGGACAACTGCGGGCTGGACTGGGATGGATTCAAGGTCGCCATGAGGAAGTGCCTGGGGTGGGAAGGGCGGCCGGCCAGGAGCATTCTGTTGTGCGGGGCGTGGAGAAGCAGCAAGAGTGAATACGCGGCCAAGCGGGGGTGCATGATTGCGAGTACGATCATTGACCCTGGTCGGCAGAGGGATGACCGCGAATGTGTGATGGGGATGCACAGCCAGATTAAACGGTCGAAGGTTGACCAGCAGCCGCTATTCATTCGTTACTTGCCGCCAAAGTGGCGAGAGTATCGGGAGGGGATGGGAAACCGCCGAGACTTTGCATGGATTGAGAGGGGATATTTTGGGAGCGGGTTTCACAAGCTGCCGAATGGTAGGCGCTTGGATTTTGCCACCTACAGCCAGAATGTGCGCGACGTGCTTGAAGGCAAGATCGTTCTGTACGCCAACCCGGACGAAAAGTTTCCGCTGGACTGGCTAGAGACGCTGGAAATCAGGTCGGCACAGGCGAATGGATACGTGGTGGCGACATACACACCTGTTGACGGATGGACTTCCGGTATGGGGGCATTCTGCGATGGAATGACGGTATTGAGATACGCGCCTGCGTATCTGCTGCCGACTGACGGAGGGGCCATTCAGCCGTGGCTTGCGTTGGGATTGAAGAGGGAAGAGTACGACGAGCTTGAGCGTGCCGAGCAGGCCAAGGATAAGCCTCGCGCTCCCGCGTGCCGGCCACAGAACTGCCTGGAATGGCTCAAGGGGAAAGAGGGGCTGCTTGACGCTCCCCAGGACCGGACGTTTGGGAAGGTGCCGCGGGTCGGTAGAAGCAAAGACGGAACGCGGGCAATCGTCTGGCTGCATCCATTGGATAACCCATGGGGAAATCCAAAGACGGTTGTGGCGACAACGGTGACGCAGGGAACAGAGCGGATCAAGCGGAGCATTTACGGGATTGCCCAAAAGGGATGGGGCAAGCAGTTTGGAGGGTTTGACTGGGAGCGAAACACGTGTGATCCGGCAAATGTGCCAAAGTGCGGCCGCAATTTTCAGATGACCGACCCTGCTATGGGGGCCGGAAATGGACGCAACTACTTCATGGGGTGGGGACGTATCAGCGGTGGCAAGACGTACATTTACCGGGAGTGGCCAGGTGGGTATTGGATACCTGGGGTTGGAGTGCCGGAAGAATGGTGCGTTCCAAGCGGCCGGGATAGCCGCGGTCGGGGCAACGACGGAGACAAGGGCGGGGCCCAGCAGTCATGGGGATTTGGTCTGCTGCGGTACAAGTTTGAGATTGCTCGCCTGGAGGGGTGGGCAGACTGGCATGCTTGGCGCCGCGAGATCGTGGCTGGCCAGGACGATGTTCCAGCATGCACAACAGAGGGGCCGTTGATTCCGTGGGATTGTCGGCACGGAGCCATGGAACCGATTGTCGAGAGGTTGATGGACTGCCGCAGCGGGAACATGGGGCACACCGGGGTTGTTTCTCCGGTGACGCTGCGCGAGGACATGAACAACATCGGCCTGATATACGTGCCGACCAGCGGACAGATGGTTGACGACGGAGCCAAGAAGGTCAACAGCATGTTTGAGGCTGGCAGCCTGGTGATATCTCGCGATTGCAAGAACATCCTTTTTGCGGTGCAGAACTGGACTGGTGTTGAGGGACAGCGCGGCGCGTGCAAAGATCCTATCGACATCATCATCATGCTGGCCACAAGCGGGCATTGTGACAGGCCGGCTCTGGCAAAGGAGCCAGCGGCCGATCTTCGAGAATTGGGTGACGCGGCATTTGAGAAGGTTGTGAATCAAGATGAAGATGAAAGATCAGATCGGAAACGCGGTCGGGGAACGCTTTGGCGCAATGAGCGCGACGGTCAGCAGGTTGGTTGGGTGAGCGGTGGAAGGCGGTATTGAGTACGGTTGTATGCACTGCATTCAAGTGTATGCACTGTTCCACGTGGAACAACAGTGAGACAAAAAGTGTCTCATGAGACATTTTCCTGTTGACATATACCACGGATTGCGCTTTCATGGATCCGTTGCCACCACTGGCAGCGGCTTTTTCGCGTTTAACGGTGTATCAGCGAGACAGCCTAGATGAGACACCGGCACACCCACATGAGGGGTTAATCATGGGCAGACCGCAAGACACCAGCGTTGTCGGACAAGATCCCGATGCAGAAGTTCTTCCCGTTGACGCAGGCGGCGAGAAGGACGGCGAGAAGGACGGCGAGACGCCCGGGTCGGTGGAGACCAACCCGGATGACGAGCCAAACCCCGATACGGAGACCGATCCAGAACACGCGGAACCCGACGCGGAACACGACGAAACGCTTGACGCACTCGAATTGAAGCCTGAGCAGCAGGAACGGGTGAACAAAGCCTTTGGTCGCAAGACTGCGGCGGTTCGTGAGGAAAGGACGAAGCGAGAGGCGGCAGAAAAGGAGCGCGACGAAGCCGTTGCGGAGGCCAAGCGATTGGCCGATACCGTTGGCAACGAGACGATCCTTCAAGCTGCGCAAGCGGCTGGCGTACCCTCTGAAATCATCGCAAGCGAGCATGAGGCGAAGGCCATCGTGACGTTGAAAAACAACACGTACTGGCGCGACGTTTTTGAAGCTGCTGGCGATACGGAAGAGGGATGGACCGGGCAGGTTGGTGGGCAGACGATCACGTATACCCCTCAGCAGTGCCGGCAACAGGCCAGGAATTTGCGCAACCAAGTCGAAGGCGATGTGCAGGGCAGGCGGGCACTGGACCGTGCCGGCAGCAAGGCGCAGACACTTTTCGAGCTTGGGGTTGCCGCCCAAAAAGCAGGGCTGACGCTGGACGCCATCAAGGGGTTCAAGCCAGGGCAGCGGGCGGTAACGCCTGCATTGACCGGCAAGACCACCACGACAGGCGCCCGCCAGCCTCCACCCGTCCCCGGAAGGGGTGGGTCTCGCACGCCACTTTCTCCTCGTGGAAAGGCGGTCGATGTTGACTGGGGCAAAGTCGCGAGTGGCGACACAGACGGTCTCCAAGCGATCTACGAAAAAGAAGCACGGGCCAGCTTTGGATAGCCGCGGGGAACCGCATGGCTGCCTTTGCCGGCACAGAAAGGTTTAACCATGCCCTCTCCATTTGAAATGGCGCGAGTCTCAAACCTGAACCTGCGGGTTCTGGAACAGGCTTCCGCCGTGATCCGCGCGTATGATGACAAGGCGCACTGCCTTGCCATGCTCAAGCACGAAAACAAGCCATCCGACATCTATGCCGAGTGGACCGCCGACACCCCCCCGACCCCCATGGACGGGTCCGTGCCGGAAGGTCAGGACAAGACGGACGGCTACGGCTCCTACCAGGCAGCCAAGCTCCGCAACCACAGCCAGGAAAAGCGCAGTTCCGGCAAGCGAATCTCGGTTCGTGCGCAGAACGTCAAGCAAAAGGACGTTGCTTCGGAAGTCGCCAAGCAGCGTGTGCGCGACGCCGAAGAAATCACGATGGACTGGGAATGCACCGTGATGTCGGCGGTTGACGCCGATGACGGCACCGGCAACGATCAGGGCATCACCAAGACCCGTGGCATGGCGAACTGGCTGACCCCCGTGGCAGGTACGAGCCTCTACGGAAATGGAACCTACTCGCAGCGGGCGATTGATCCGATCCCCGCAAGCGTGGCAGTGCAACCGGGGCAGTTCTTCGATGGCGCCCTGGGCAATGGCACAACCACCGGTTTCACGGAATCGGTATTTGCCACCATGCTCGGAGCGTGCGCCTCGCAGGTCAAGGGGCCGGTCAACCTGACGGGACATGTCGGCATGACGCTCAAGCGGCAGATGACCGGCTGGGCGTTGAGCGCGACATCAACGGTCGGGTCCAACCAGATTGCGACCCGTATTGCCATGCTGGACGCGCTGACCAAGAAGCTGGTTCAGATGGTTGACTTCTTCCAGTACGACGGCGGATCGGTCACTTCGATCCTGTCGTTCTGGGTTGCCCGCGCCTTGGCTGACAAGGTTTGGGTGCCCGGCATGGGGGATGCTTCCGGCCTGTTCATCATGCCGAAGTACTGGGGCATGAACTGGCTGAACCCCATCGAGTTCATCGACCAGAACAAGGGCAACTCCAAGGTGGGCGGCCCGCGTTTTGTCCACTACTCCGACGGCATGCTGCGTCCCGGCACGGTGCAGGGCCAGATGGCGGTTCTCCCTGTCAGCCTGTAAGGGCAGGAACAACAGAAACAGAAAAAGGAAAAGACCAACATGAAACACCAGAACATCCTGTTTTCAATCCTGCTCGGGATTGCGGTCACGGCGAACGTTGCCCTTGCCGGAACTTCCATCGTGGCGCTTTCCGAAGAGGAGATGGCTCACTACGGAGCCACCCACGCGATCAACGTGGACTTCTCCGACCTGGCAAGCTGCACGACCAGTAACCAGACGATTGCGTTCACCAACAACGTGACGGCGCCGTGCAGCGTGCGGTTCTCCGGCTACCAGTTGGACGCGCCGTTTGGTTCGACCACCATCACAAACGCGACGTTCAACATCGCCCTGTCGTTTGGCGACACCAACAGTACAACCCGCTGGATCAGCGGTGTTCAGGCTGCGTGGAACCAAACGCCGACGGTGTACTACTCGTTTGGAACCGGGCTCAGTGTCAGTGGCGGCAGTAATACTGTGGCTGTTCTGACAGACCCGAATCTGAACGCGCAGACATCAACGGTGCAACTTGTGCTGACCGTGGCGCAGAGCGGAGCGGGAAGTTATTCCATGTCCAATCTGACATACGGGCATGCCAGGTTCTTCGTGCGTATCGGCGGCCAGAAGTACCGATACTAGGGCCGGTTGCATGATTCAAACCAAGGCCGGCCGGCGGGAAGACACTCCGCTGGCCGGCATCACCACATAGAAGACGGAGACGCACCATGGCATACGTCGAGCCCAACACGGAATACGAGGTTGTCGTTGGTGCCGGCGGTGACGCTCCGATGGATGAAGATACCGTTCGCTCGCTCAAGGCTGAAATAGACCGAATCAGTCTTCGCAGTGCCGACTTTTCAGTACAAAGATATGAGAACGACCGCGTGCGCTTTTGCATCTGGGAAGGCCGAACGCACGACGCCCGCAACTGGACAGACAACGTAGAACACTTCAAGGGTGAGTCTGATCAGGCTGTTTGGATGGCGGATAGCGTCATCAACGAGCGGGTGATGCAGTCAACGATTGCCCTGCTTCGCATGCAGATCCAGTGCAACCCGTCCGGCCTGGGTGCCAATTCCCGCAACGCGGCAAAGTGGACGATCATTCTGCGGTGGCTCGTGTCGAAGATGTGGAAGCGGTGGGTGTGCGAACACATCAAGCTGTGGAACTACGAGGACAACGATACCCCGGCCGTAGCTTTGATGCGCGTATTTTGGAAGCGCGAAACGGGTCTGGAGATGAAGACCCTGACGGTGCAGCAGCTTGTTGAGGAATGGGCACAGGAGTACCAGCAGCAGGCTCAGACAGAAGGCCGACAGGTTGATCCGGCCGAGATGCAGCAGCACGCCATTGAGTTCATGGAGTACCTTGCCGACCCGTCCAGCGACAAGGGAGCGGTGGCGGCGATGGTGCAGGAGATGTTTCCTCGGCTGAACCCCAAGCGCGCCAAGAAGATTGCGGAGCAAGTGGCGAAAAGGGGAGAGGCCGACTTCCCGGTTGAGATCGTGGCGTATGACGGGCCCGACATTTCGGCACGGCGTTTTGGGCAGGACTTCTACATTCCCGACAACACGCGCGAGTTCCATGATTCGCCGTGGTTTGAAATAGAGTGGATCAGCGCGGTGACGCTGCGCGAGCGGCAGGTTACAATGGGGTGGGATGCAAAGTTTGTTGAGGACGTGCTGGCAAAGCGCGGCATGACTTCGTTCCTGGACTACTCAACGGCTTACCCATCGTTCCTTTCAAACTACTCGCCGCAGTTGCACGAGAACGAATATCAGGTGCTTTGGGCGCATTTCAAGGCCACCAATGAGGACGGGATTGCGGCTAGGTATTACACGGTTCTGGATTACAGCGGGACGCGCACGGCCTTCGGGATGCGGCTGGAAGCGCTTCCTGACAAGTGGAGCGCGGTGTTGCATCGCCGCGAAACGATTGATGACTTTGTGTTGAACAGCCGCGGGGTTCCTGAAATCGTTGGACCAGATCAATACACGGTCACGAGGCTGCGCAACCTGCAAGTCGATAGCGCCGAGATTGCCGGCCTTCCTCCGTTCACCACGAATGACGGGCGCGGGGCCGAAAATCTGTTCCTTGGTCCGCTCAAGCATCTGTCTCTTAATCGCGGTGCTGAGGCCAAGTTCCTACAGCCGCCGCAGCCGCCAGTTGCCGCACGCAACATGACTCAGGACATCGAGCAGCTTGTCGGGCAATACTGGGGACGCAAACGTGAGGGCACAGACCCGAACATGCTGGCCATGCGGGCAGAGTTTGACGTTGGGTTGCGATTGGCCTCCGTTGAGGAAGAGTTGCAAATCCTTCTGGACCTGGCGATGCAGGAGTTGCCAGACGAGATGCTGGCGCAAATCATGGGACCGGACAATCAGCCTGTTGCCAAGAGCAAAGAAGAAATTGCGGGCCATTTTGACGTGACCATTACGTTTGACCCGGCGCAGCTTGACCATGAGCGGTTGACCGATATCCTGAACGCGCTGCCAGCCATCAAGCAGCTTGACCCGGCCAACACAATCGACATGACTCCGGCCGCACAATACTGCTTCACGGCACTGCTGCCCTACATCGGGACAGAGGCTATTCGTCCGCCGGAGTCTGGGACGGCCAAGGAAATTGACGAGGCCAAGAATCATCTGCTGATGATGCGCAACGGGTTCCAGGTTCCGGTTGACGAGACGGGCGCGTGGAACTACCAGTTGCGCGCGCAGACGATCGAGCAGGCGCTACAGGCTGACCCGGACCAGCGGAGCATTCCCGCTCCTTATCTGCAAAACATTGCGGAGCATTTGAAGGCGCTTCAATTCCAGCAGCAGCAGCATGTGGATAACGTTGAAATCGGAAGGCAGGGCGGCAAGTCTGGAAGTGGGCCGGTTGCGCCCGCGACACCGCCGTCGGGAAGTGGAGCGGCATAGTATGGCAACAAACATCATCGTGAAGGGCGGGACGGCTCGCGGGAAGTCAAACCCTATTGACTGGAAAATGGTCAACGAGTGCGCGGAACTAAATGCCGCGGCGCCGGTGAGGTCGGGGTGCGGACTGCGGCGGCGGCTGCCGGAGAGAGCCGTGATGAACGCCATTCGCGCCGAGGGTCCGGAAGTTCTTGGCGCGGGGTCGGAGAGTTATTGGGCAGATTGCGACCGGATGTTTCCGCAGACGCGATTGCGGCGGGAATCGACAAGCCTGGCGTTTGGAGGCTTCGGTCCTGGCCGGTGCCGAAACGCACTGAACCCGACCGGAAAAAGGCGCATTGCGTAGGAGCAACGAATGTACCGCACAACGTCATTTGGCAGCGTGATAGCGCGAATTCTGGGGCTGCGCGGGTTTTCCGTGGCGACATACCTGCCGCTGATGGACGTGAAGGAGCGGTATCAGTTTTCAGATGCTGCCAATAGCGCATGCCGCGATGTGTGGACAGACAAGTTTTGGCCGGACATCATGCGCTTTGAGCAAAGGACGTTCCGGCCGGCATGGGATTCCACGAAAAACTATTTGGCTGGATTTGAGGTCTACCGATTTGGCACGCCGGCCGGATGTTCAAACCAGATCAGCGGACAGCATCACTACTACGTTGCGGTTCAGGATGGAGCAGGGCATGACCCTTTGACAGACGCCACCGGAACGTACTGGGTGCTGGCGGGCGCCAAGGGGTTTTCCAAGTACATCGAATTTGCGCAGCCGTGGGAGCCGTCTGAAATTGACGGGGTTGAATATCCGATGTGTTGCACCAACGATGATCCGCGAATGCAGACGGAAATGCGATGGATCGAGGGGTGTGTTCCGCTGTTTGACACTCCCGGGATCTTGCTGCCGTCGAGCAGTCCAGCGTCAAAGCCGTGGGTTAGGTTTCGTCCGCTGCCACCGAAGTTCAGTGCCGTGAACTGGGATTCAACGCGGAACTATTCGGTGGGGGATACCTGCTACCTTGAACCGCAAAGCTATGTGGCGACGCAACCAAACCAAAACCAGAATCCAGGTACAGCGACCGACTCATGGCAGGTTGTGGGCGTTCCGGAGATGTTTGAGGACTACATCGCATTGGGCGCGGTGGCAATCTTGGTCGGCGGGGGCATGGGAGACTATCGGCAGACGCCAGCGGTTGCGGGAGAACTTGACCGGCTGCATCGGCGATATCTCGATAGGATGGGGATTGCGGCGCAGACGGTGTGGCAGAGCGGCGGCGGAAGATGCTACGGTCGAGGACGAGGGAGAATGGCATGAGAGAGAAGATCATAGCCCTTGTTGCCGGACTGCTGGCGGCGCTTTCGGTATCGTGCGGAGCGGCCGGTCAATGGGAGCCTGGGCAAGAGTACGGCGGGACGAATAGCGGTGTGCCGTTCCCTTCAAGCGGTCGCGGCATCGTGGTTGTCGGCAACATCCACAGCAACGACATTCCGGTGTTTCTGGGAAGCGACGGGGCGCGCGTGATGGGGCAGAACCCGACCGGGCTGGTGCTGCGGGGCAGCGTGAGCAACACGACGTTTGTAGTCAACATCGTTAGCACGGTGGTCAACTCGGTTCACGCGGCGCTGGCGGACAATGCCATTGCGGCCGGGACGGCGGGTTACGCCGCAACGTCTGGTGTGGCGCTGGCGAGCATTGCGAGCGTGAGCAACGCGACATACGCGACGGTGGCGGGGGCCGCGACGAATTCCGGATGGGCGGGGGAATCAGGGCACGCGACGAACGCAGACCTGGCAGCGCACGCGACGCTGGCGGATTACGCGGTCATTGCGGTAAGCACATCGGCGGTCCCCTACTGCGCGGTTTCGGGGGTGTCGAGCAACCTGCTGGCGAGCGGCTGGCCGACGAACCTGTTGACGGTCATCACATCGAACGGGGTAACAAGACTGGGGTACTGGCGACCATGAAAAACAAGATCATAGCGGTTGCGGCGGTTGCGGTGGCGTGCGCGTGGCTGGCGCGGGCCGGCGAGGCGACAATCATGTGGGGCGCGACGTTGCAGGGGCAGATTACGGCGGACAGCGTGACGGGCACCATCGGCGGGACGGCGGTGGCGCAGGTGACGAACATCGCGCATGCCGTAACGGACCCGGCGGCGGCGGCCGGGAGCAACTACGCATGGGCGGTGGCTGGGAGCGCGTACCAGTCAGCGACGGGGGCTGTGCCGGGGATCGTGAGCAACATGGGGCTGAGTGCGCAGTCCACCCTCCTGGCGACGAACGCGTTCAGGATGGTGCCGGCGAACGACCCGCAGGGGCTGACGAACTGGAGCGTGAAGGTCGGCGCGGACACGATCAACTATGCGGTGACGTTAGGGGTAGACAGCAACACGATTGTCGTAATTGATGCGGGTGGTAGTAACCCAGATGCGTGGGGGGTGTATAACGGCGATGGTTTCATGAACACGAATCGGTGGTACTTCTCGAATGGAATGGGGTTCTCGACTTTTGACCACATCTTTGCTTATCCCGGGGCGCAGCCGATCCCGGACGTTTTTCTCGGAACCCAGGATGACGGGAACGATGGAAGTGTCTACGCCCAGTTTGGCATACTGTGCATTACCAACGTCACCACGAACGCGACGACCGCCTACGTTGACGCCGCGACCGCTGGCAAGGCGACCCCGCTGGACGCCACCAACGCGGCCCTCGCCGTCGCAGCACCCTACACCAACGGCGCGACCCTCGGGGCCACGGCCTTGCAGCCTGCCGCAACCAACGGGCTTGCCAGAAACAGCGCCCTATCCGCATACCTGCCGCTAGCTGCCGGCGCGATGGCCCAGATGACCGGGCCAATCTACATGCCATTGGCAAACACATCTGTCGGACTCTATTGGAATACCTCTTGGCGACTTATTAAGGTAGACGATCATCCGGCCATGCAATACATGGGGTCCAACTACTACTACCCAGCCGCCATCACGGACGGCTTGAATCATATCTGGCAGTGGACAGACGGCGACACGTCCGCGATGTCCGGCCGCCCGTCCGGCGCGGCGTCCGTCGGCGCGCTGGCCACCGTCAGCAACGCCACAATCTCCGCATGGACGCCCGCCGCTATCACGGTCGGAACCGTCTGGCTGGACTGGGCGCGGTCTACCGCATGGGCAATCGCGGTGACAAACGCCAGCTACGCCATCAACGCCAGCAATACGCCCGCCGCGTCACCGCGGACGATGCAACTGCTGCTGACGACGCCGGCCACGGTGACGCCCGCGATCACATGGCCATCGAACCTGATCTGGTCGGCGCAAATGGACATGACCAGCAACCGCGTGTACAACATCGTGCTTATGTGGGATGGGGGTGCTTATGTGGCGATTCCGCTCTATTCTCGGTAGCGCTTTGGCGCTGGCAGTGCTGGCAGTCGGCGCGCGGGCCGATGGCTGGGTATACTCGTCAGATGGCCGCAAGATCGACCGCATCGCCCAACCGCTGCCCTTCACGGCGGTGGACCTGACGACCGGGCAGGCTTGCGGCCTATCCACAAATGACCCTGTGCGGGCGTCGTGGTGCGGCTGGTGGCACGTCCAGCGGGCGACGCAGCCGACGGGGACGGTTGTGGTGGCGCGTGGATGGGCCATCACAAATGGGTACGCGCAGGAGGTCTTGACGCTGACCAACAAGCCGGTGTGCGCGGCGCGGAATCTCGCACGGCCAGTAAAGGCGGTAGCGAAATGAAGCGACTGGCACTTATCATCGCGGCTCTCTCCATGACGGCGTGCGTCCATTCCGCGCAGCCCTGGCTCGCGGCGCCAGCTCCCTATTCTTGCCGCATCCCGTGTGATCAGACGAAGGGCGGGTACGTGCTGCACACTGTTCAATACCCCTGCACCAACATCACAATTTGCGGGTTAATGGCAACCGTGAATCCCGTAAGAACAAACTCCATGTGCGGAGACCCGCCCGGCTACATGTTTAGCGACGGGGAGCCGATCACGCGGGGGCCTGACCTGGCTGGCGGAGCATGGGGTTGGCCGACAGGGCGCGTGTTCGCCGGAACAGCCGTCACAGTCACGACCAATACGTACAACTGGTGCGGCAACACCCCGGTTGGATACACAGCGGTCGGCGTGGCGAGCAATCCGGCCACGATCACGGTTGGAGGCACCAGCATCATCGTTACGGGCAAGTTCGACCGCAGCATCGGACCCGCGACGAATGGCACCAGCATCAGCATGACCACGGCCGGATATGCGGCCATCGGCATTACGACCATGTGCAGCAACGAGTGGTATGGCGCAATAGATGGCCTGGGAGATTCAACCGGTATAACCGATGAAACCAGCATCAACCAGAATTCAGGATTCCTGGTTTATCGCTGGGCATGTACGCCGACAACCAATGTCGTCTACGGGCGTCTTTTCAAGTACGGCGGCATGCAATGTCTTACCAACGTATATCATCTATCGCATTCTGGCTATATTGCGGCAGGGGCGCAAATGCGCGTCCTCGCTACACTGGGGTTTAGCGGCGATGGTCAGCAGTATCGCTTTTTCGGCTGGCGGGCGTACTACGGCACATTGACGGCAGAGCAGGTCCTCCAGCGGGAGGTTGACGCGCGTGCAGAGTACACCGGGCGTGGTTACGGACAGTGATTTATGGGGCAGGGTTTAACGCACCCGAACGCCGCTGGCGAGTGCTGGCGGTGCCCCGCCAACGAAAGCAGGAGACGCACATGACCGAAGACAGAAAAGACCAACTCCGCGAGGCGCTGCCGGTGGCGGCAATCGTCCTGTGCATCGTCATCGGCGTGGTGCTGATCCTGTGCATCGCCGGCTGCAACTCCTACACGGTCAACGCCACGGGCGGGGCCACCGTGTACTCGAACGTCAACCAGGAGCGGTCAATCCCATTTTCCGCGAACGGCAACACGATCCCGGTGTCCGCAGTCCCAAAGTGAAGCGAGGAGGCAAGCCATGTTGCGACAATTCATAGACTGGGCCATTCAATCCACGCAGTTCAAGAAGTGGTCCGGTATCATCGGCGGGTTCGCGTCCGGCATGTGGTTCAGCATGAACTACCATGTCCAGATTCGCGCCACACTCCAGGCATGGAACGTTGACAAGGACCAGTGGGGAAACTTCCTGATTCTGGTTATTGGCGCGAGTGGCGTGGTAACTTCGGTTTGTCTAACCATGGCGAAAAATGCGAAGGCCGCGAAAGACGATGCCCGAACAGAGGCTGTGCAGAAGAAAATCGACGCCGTGATATCTGGACAGAAAGCGGGGACCCCGTGAGCCCATGGACCAAACTCAAAAAAAGCGTGCAATCCTCGTGCGTCATTTGCGGCATCCCAGGGTACGCCTTGCTGTGCATCGTGGCGGCCGGCGCGCTGGCAGCCGGTCGCACATTGCAGGTTGTCGCCGGCCACACCGAAAAGATGGAGCAACAGGCCGAGAAGATCGACGCCATTGGCAAGGGCATGATTCGCCTGGAAAGCAAGCTGGACGGCATCACCGGCAGAACGGCAATCATCGTGCCCGCGCAAACCGCACAGGTGGGCCAATGATCGAAACCACACTTAAGCCCGGCGACGTAACCCCCGCAACAATCCCCGTCCGCGTCACCGGCCCCTGCGAGGGCGTCCTGGCCATGAACGAGTACCCCGCCACGCTGACCCGGGACGTTCTGTGGCTACCGCCCGCAAGCGCCTTGCTGGTGCCGCCGCGGGCCTTCCACGGCCGCTGGCTGTCCATCGTCCCATGCGGGGATCACACGGCCGTCAGCCAATCCGCCGGCTACGCCTACGATGGCCCACACGATGCCTTGCTGGATGCCGCACCGCACGACGGCATCTACCAGTTCTGCGCCGACATCATGGCCGCGTGGGGCTGGACCGAGGCGGAAGTCCTCGAATGGGCAAACAACCTGTTCCTGTGGGCGATGATGACGCCGGACGCTGGGTACGTCGGCAAGCCCGCGGTGCCGACAATCAAGCGCCTGGCGTACTATGCGGCCGTCCGTGAGTTGGGCCAGACGTACCACGATATCAAGACGCAGGGCCTGTGGCCGGTCATCGCCGAAGACATCGGCGACCGTCTTGCCCAGCAGGCGCCGGCCGTCGGGGACCGCGAGGGATGACGTAATGGGCGACACCGAAAATGTTGCGGCATTCATTGCTGGCCAGCCATGGCGGCAGGCTGCACGGCAGGACTATCGTCCGGTCATGGACCTGCTTATCATTGACCGTTACCTTGAAACCAAGGAAGTTCCGTTTGTTGGCAAGCTGCTGGGTTATCTGTGCTCTGCTTCCACCGTCTACATCGACCCGCAGGTTGACGGCAACCCAGTTCCGGGAACTTTCACACAGGGTCACGCATGGGCGGATTGGAAGGTTGACAGGGATGGAACTCGCACCGGGATTGAGATTCACCAACTGCTGGTGTCCGGTAATGGGCTGACGGCAACATGGGCTGTCGCGAGCGCCGGAGGCAACTACACCCTCACATCTCTGTACCACAAAAGCCAGTCTGTTGTGGCGGCCGTTATTGCCGCCCTGACGAAGGCGACTGTGAACAACGTTGGACACCCGGCATACGATCAGGACACAGGACTTTGGCACGCGAACATTCACTCTGCGTTCAAGGATCAAACGGTAGATCAGTGGTTCTACTCGCTGGTAGAACAAGCCAACCACATGTACCAGGACGAGGTGGACAACAAGCAGCGATATCAGGTGCTTTACCGCTACGTTTGGACATTCCGCTACGGATACGGCCAAGAAGAGGGCATGAGGCAGTATCAGGCTCTTGGTCCGATTACGCTGGCGCACACCGGGCTCGCGTCCTATTTCCATCGCTTGGGAAAGAACGAGTTTGAGTATATGGCGATCTTGAATGTTCGACGCACGGCAACCCCAATCAGCGAAAGTGCGGAAACGGATTATTCTTGATGGAAGACGAAAGACAAAGGCTCCCGAGAGTGCCGGACGCGGCCGATAGGGCGGCAGAAATGCGCGTCACTCTTGGAGAGGCGCTGCGTGATGACGCTGGCGTCACTGCTGCGGTTGGTGACATTGCGCAGACATTCTCCCCTCCTGATTTGCAGGCAGGGTTGCCACGGTTTACCCCTGAGAGCATGGGCGGCGGAGACGGGCGAGACGTGCAGTTTGACGTGCGCAACGGCGGCGATGATGGCACGACTGTCCAAGTGTTTCTGCCGAATTTCACTGAGCCGCACATTCGCAATGGAAACGGGATTGCGATTGACCCGAGCGTGGGGACTCCGGACGCGGATGGCTGGTGCAACGTGGCGGGAGTGTCGAGCAGTGCCCTAATGGTGTGGCGGACGGTGAAGCTGGCAACGGGGTACCTGGCAGACTGGCCGGTGACGACGGCGGGCGTGACGATTGTGTTCGCGCAGTCGCTGCCGGCGGCGGCAGCGCTCAAGGTGGGATTGGCGGTGCAGTTGGCGCACCGGGCGAGCGCGACGGATGACTGGATTCAGGACGCGCACGGGGACGTGGCAGACACGTTCGTCATGGGCGACAAGGATTACACGGACGCGGCATACGGCGGTGCGGCGAGCAGCGGCAACCGGAGCGTCAATACCAAGGATGGCGCGCAGCCAACAGAGCTTTTTCAGGTCGGGGTGAATCTATCGGCCGCCGAGATGGTGGGGCTGGTCCAGACAAAGACCAATGACAAGGGTGGTGTCGATACGGCTGGCGTGGCGTTGAGCAACAAGGGCAATGTTCAGTTCACGAAGGACGGCGACGGAATCAGCGCGAATGCAACATTTTCGGGCGTGACTGATGTACGCTATGCCACCAGCGGAACGTCGAGCGGCAAGCCAGAGCTTCAACAGCAAAAGGGTGGGAATTGGGAGACGATTGTGGTGTTCCAACCGCTATAACGAGCCATGAGCTACCAGTACGCACCAGTGTTTTCAGCCTTGCGCGTGACGGCACAGCCGCCCGCGTATGAGGCCGCGATGGCGCCCATGAGCTTGGCGGGAAGCGACCCGCAGCAGATTGACCCCGATCATTTCACGCTGACGCTGGGCGGGCCGATCATTTTCTACCTGATGAACTACGGTTCGATAGACTATTGCAACGGATGGTGGACGTACAACGGGTCCGGGTCGCTGGTCTACAGGCCGGCGGTGAATAACAACCCCGGGCGCAATGCGCTGGGCGGATTCGAGGTCACGCATGATGTTTTCGCGCCGACCAACTACTACAGCCAGCGCGGCAGCGGCGGCATACTGGTGTGGACCCTGAGCCGAAAGGCAGCGGGGCAGTGGCAGATTTCGGTGTACACGCGCATTGCGTCAGGCAGCGGGTTTCCTGGCAGCGCGGCGGCGGCGGTGTGGTACTGGGATCAGACGACGCCGGCAGAAGATCCCCGAGGGGCATACAGCCGGTCGGGGGTGGACGCGGAAGAACTGAGCGGGCAGGTGGCGCACTTGGCGCAAACGGCTGGCGACCCAACCGCGCTGAGTGGTGCGGTGCCGGACCTGACGATTTCGTGACAGTGAAAGGACGGGTATCAAAATGGCAGGACTGGCAGAGTGGTTTCTTCGGCAACAGTTTTTGGGCACAAACAATGCTTGGGCAAACAACCCGGATTCAGGAACGGTTGACTTAAATCCTCCGCGCGCTGCACCGGCACCCGTACCGTACCAGACGCCACGGCAGCGGTATGTCGCCGCGACGGCTGAACCCCCGGTGATGCAGGCACCGCCAGCGCCAGCGCCCTCACAGCCTTCAGGGG
>Ga0316227_1000710_pt1 | contig 43519 bp, 29 predicted proteins | sample TBH18019metaG_FD_206012 | JGI IMG/M metagenome (GOLD analysis project Ga0316227, IMG submission 206012) | Freshwater microbial communities from Trout Bog Lake, Wisconsin, USA - TBH18019 | ecosystem: Environmental > Aquatic > Freshwater > Lake > Hypolimnion/Profundal zone | place: USA: Wisconsin... | reverse complement strand
AAGTCTGCCAATGCAGCGGGGCTCCAGCCGGTTCCGCGTGGGCTCTTCTGTGGCTTCAACCTGAAGTCCGTCAATGGAAAATCGTCGTATGGGCTGGTGGTGGTGCCGTACTGGGTGCCGTTTTTGCTTCTGAGCCTGCCGGGGATCATGGCGTTGCGTCGCCGTCGGATTTTGCAGCAGCGACGTAAGCATGGGCTGTGCCTCTATTGTGGGTATGATCTGCGCGCCTCCGGCCCGATCTGTTCAGAGTGTGGCTTGCCCCGAGCTCCGTCGAGGGACGAATTGCGAGCGGAGTTGAAGACGCCCATAATCGTGCTGCCACTACAGCCGGGGAGGCGTTGGCTCATCCCGGTGGGTGGCGTCGCTCTAGCTGCGGTTGTGGCCTGGTGCTGGGCGATCTGCCATCGAGTAGGACTTGCGGAGCCGGCGGTACGGCTCGATTCTGGCACGGTGCTGTCGGCGGATCACCTGCCCCAACGCGTCGAACTGGATCTGGGCAAGGGCGTCACCATGCGTTTGGCATTGATACCGGCGGGGCATTTCCTACTGGGTAGCCCGGAGGCCGAGGCAGGCCGCTGCAATGACGAAGGGCCGCAGCATGAGGTGACAATCAGCAAACCGTTCTACATGGGCCAGACGACGGTGACGCAGGAGCAATATGAAGCGGCGATGGGGAGTAATCCCAGCGAAAACAAGGGTGCGAAGAATCCGGTCGAGATGGTGTCGTGGGACGATGCTGTGAAGTTCTGCCAGAAAGTGTCGGCCCAAACTGGCCGGAGAGTCCAATTGCCTACCGAGGCACAGTGGGAATACGCGTGCCGGGCGGGATCGAAAATGGCGTACAACACTGGACGGACGCTGCCCAGGGACATGGCCAACTACGGCGTCTGCTGGACATACCCCAGCAACCGTGTGGGCAATCCCGAAGAAACATCCTTTCCAGCGGGTAGCTTCCCATCTAATGCGTGGGGGCTTTACGACATGCATGGGAACGTCTGGCAATGGTGTTCGGACTGGTACAGGGATTACAAGGATGGACCGGTCACAGATACTGCGGGAGTAGTTACAGGTGGCCTCCGCGTGCTGCGTGGCGGTTCCTGGTTCGACGGTCCGGGGTTCTGCCGCTCGGCGTACCGCCGCGGGAGCGATCCTGGCGGCCGGAGCGACGACGACGGCTTCCGGGTGGCGGTGTTGGCGGCTGGCGTGGACTTGCCTTAACCCTTTGCACTTTATCCTCTTACCCTTTACCTTTTCTGGGATACACGGGCGAAACCCTTATGGCAAAAACTCCCCTCATCCTCGGCGTACTAGCCAGCGGCTCCGGCCGCACTCTGCAGAATTTCATCGAGCTCCAGGCCGCCGGCCATCTGGAGACGCGCATCGGCGTAGTCATCGCCTCCCGTCCGGGCCTGGGCGTCTTGGACAAAGCTGCCGCCGCCGGCCTCCGGAGCTTCGTCGTCGATCCGCGCACTTTCCCCTCGCCACGGTTGTGCGCCGAGCGCATTTTCTCCCTGCTGGACGCGGCCGCCGTGGATCTGGTTTGTCTGGCCGGCTGGCTGAGCCTTCTGGAAGTGCCCCAGGCTTATCGCGCCCGGGTGATGAACATTCATCCCGCCTTGCTCCCTGGTTTCGGCGGCAAGGGCATGTACGGCCACCACGTTCACCAGGGGGTCCTCGACGCCGGCTGCAAGATCAGCGGTTGCACCGTCCATTTCGTGGACAGCACCTACGATACCGGCCCCATCATCGTCCAACGGACATGTCCCGTGCTGGAGGCTGACAGCGCCGACACGCTGGCCGCACGGGTCTTCGAGGAAGAGAAGCTGGCCTATCCCCAGGCGATCCGGTTGTTCCAGGCCGGCAACCTGCGGCTGGAGGGGCGCCGAGTGCGGATTTCCCGGGGGTGAGGCACTGGTAATTCCTCACTCGCCTTTTCCTCGGCCTCCGCTCCCCTTGCCGCGCCCCAGCCAGCCATCGATGGCGCATTTGCCGCCGCCGTGGGACATCAGCACCAGCGTCACTCCCAGGAAGATCAAATTGGGATGGAATGGCATCTTGCCGTCGGCGTCCGCCAGCCCCGTGACCGCGATGATGAAACTTATCAGCAGCAGCGAGGCGAAGAAGGCCCCCACCCGCGTCAGGAATCCCAGCGCGATCATCAGTCCCACCAACATTTCCACGAACGGCAACACCGTCAGGAAGTTATGCCCGAACCACGATGGCAGGCAATCCGGAACGTAGTGCAGGCTGCTGGAGACGAAATCATCCGGTCCGGTCCGGTTTAGTTTATGGAGCCCCTGCCAGAAGAACAGTATCCCCATGGGCAGGCGGGCCATGAGCAGTCCGAAATTCTGCGCTTCCGGCGTGGTCAGGGGATTCTTCATGGTTGGCTCCGATAGGTAGACATTACCTCATTATCGGCCGTTGGCTCCGGTGAACTTCACTGGACATCAGCCATAGGGGAAGGGGAGGGTGCCCTTTCTTCTTGGCAACGGTGGCTACGGATCCTCGGTTGGCTCTGTCAGTATCCGCACGCCGGGTCTCTTGTTCAGTCCGGTAAGCTGTTGCCCATTGGCGAAGATAGCTACCGTCCGCCCGGCGGCGGTTACGGTGCCGATCTGTTCGTCGGTGGGTAGAAAGTCGTAGGCGGTAAAGTGGCTGTAGAACATGGCCTCAATGGCGTGCCGGCCCTTTATGTTGAACAGGACTGTGCCCGGGGGAAGGTGTTGGCCAAGCTCGGTGAACGCCTCTTTGTTGCGGATCATGGCTTGCCGGGTCCAGTTGGACGGGTCGTTGTTGGAGTGCTGCTGCGCGATGCCGGCCAGATTCAAGTTGAGGTAGCCCAGGACGACCAGCAAAGATACCTCGACACATCGCCGACCCGTCTCTGCGGAGATATGCCGCCGTACGAAAGCGATCGCCTCCTGGGCAAATGCCGCCAAGCATAGGAAGACCACGCTGCACGCCGGCAGGGGGAAGGCCATCATCTTGGTCTTGGCCACGCTGAAAAACCCATAGATGGCGACGGCGCAGAATATCAGGCCCCGGGTAACCGGCTGCTTGCCGTGTCGGCAGAGGAAGAAGATGCCAAGGAGCAGGGCCAGGGGAGAGAGTTTGCCGTAGAGCGCGGGCAGGTTTGCCAGATGAAACCAGATATCGCCGCCGTGGCCTTCGATTTGTCGCATCAGGTGCTGTTTGTTCAAGGCCAACTCGTGGGCCGCTTCGCCAGGGAAGGCCAGGTTGGTATATATCTGCCAGGGAGCAAAGACCACAATGGCGATGCCCACGGCCAGGGCCAGGTGTTTCAGTTGGCTTGGGCCCCTGGTTTTCCGCCAGGGGAGAAGCGTCAACGCCCATGCGGCGAAGACGCTAAGGCCCACCAGCCATTTGGTGAGGATGGCTGCCCCGGCCAGCAGGCCGACAGTCACTGCCCAGGCGGTTTTGCCCCGGCGCGCTACGGAGTATTCCGTCCAGGCCCACAGGCTGCCCGTGACATAGGCAATGAAAGCGACGTCGTTGTGATCAGTCGGTTGCGCCCCGGCGACAAGCTCGCCGAGGAAGAACCAGGTGCCGGCGAAAAACGCGCCCAGGAAGCCGGCACGGGGGTTGAGAACGATGGCCCCTATCCTGTAGACCCAGAATGCGAATAACGCGGCCAGCAGGGCGCTGGGCAGGCGCACGGCGAATTCGCTGGCGCCGAGCAGCCGGAAGACGGCGGCGATCTGCCAGAGAAACAAGGGTGGCTTGTGCAGCCACACATGGCTCTGATCCCAGTTCAAGCCGGCGTCCGGGAGGATGACCGGGTCTTCATACAGGGTCGGCACGAGCGGGTGGACCATCATGTTCCTGGCCACCACGGCATGGAACCGCTCATCCCATAGATTCAAGTATGGGTCCAGAGATGCGTTGAAAAGACGCAAGGCCAGGACCCCGGCCAGCAGCAAGGCCACGGCCAGCTTGTGGTGCTTGCCCACGGACCAGAGAACCACGCTGGCCAGGACCGCCGTCAGGGCGGCGACGAGCAGGGCGGTGCTGGCGGCGGTGAAGGACATAGGGTGCGTGGCTTGGAGTCTCGGCGGTTCATGGACCGCCAGCATGCATTATAGCCGTGGCTACGGCTGCGCCTGGCGCACTCCGCCCAACACGTGTCCCTTGGCCAGCGTATAGAGGCGATGCAGCCCAGCGACGGTGTTTACATGGGCGGCAACGACTTGCCCGATCACCAAGTGGCAATCCCCCGGCTTGAGCATCTGCACCAGGGTACACTCGAAATTGGCTACCGCGTCGCGAATCAGCGGCGCTTTTACGGCCACACCGTCCTGCAAGCCGATGTTCGCTTCTGCCGGCTTGTCGCGGTCGCGCCCGCTGTGGCTACCCGCGAACAATGCCTGCTCGGCCATTTGTTCCGATGGGAATGCGACCACGAACTGGCTGGTTTGGCGGATCAACTCCAGGGTGTAAGCCTCATCGGCGATGCCCAGTACGAACATCGGCGGCTCTTCGGAGGCGATGGTTGACCAGCCGGCGGTCATCACGTTGGCCTTTCCTTCGCGGCTGCGCGTGGTGACCAGTACGACCTGTTCGGGATACTTGCGAACTATGGCCTGTTCGAAGGGGATGAGTTTTTGCATATTCAAAGGCCTTTGCTTCTGTTGAATGCCGCCGACCTTGGCCATTCCTTCACTTCAGCCAGTAGGCCGCCGGTTGGGAAAGGAATTCTTCCAGGGGAATGCCTTGTCCGCTCACTAGCAATTGGCGCTTGGGCTTGAATTGCAGGGCAAAGGCTTCCATGCCGGGCAGCACTTCCCGACGGCCTCCGCTTTTCACTTCAATAGCAACCACGGCCTTACCCTGCCGCAAAACAAAATTCACTTCATGATTTCGTTCCCGCCAGTAGGTGACGCTGATATTGGTGTCAAAGCTGGAATTGAACAGGTGAGCGCCGACAACAGATTCAACCAAGCGTCCCCAATAATCGCCTTCGTTTCTTGCTTCCGCAAGTGAGCGCTGGTCCTGGGCGGTCATCAGTGCGGTATTGAGCACTTGCAGTTTGGGGCTGGACCCGCGCTGGCGCACTTGGTCGTGGGAATACTTGCTCAGCCCGGTCAACATCCCCGCGCCTTGCAACAGGTCCAGGTAATGAGCGAGCGTTGTGGTATTTCCGGCATCCGTGAGTTGCCCAAGCATCTTCTGATACGAGAGAATCTGGCCGGAATAGGCGCATCCGAGCAGGAACATACGGCGCAGCAGCGCAGGTTTGTCCACGCGGTTTAACCAGAGAATGTCGCGTGAGATGGTGGTTTCAATCAGGGAATCAAGGATATAGCGTCGCCAACGTTCCGGGTCTTCAATCAATCCGGCAGCGCCGGGATACGCCCCGTAGAAAACGTATTGATCCAGGGTATAGCCGAACGCCTCGCGCATTTCGGCAAAGGACCAGTGCGGTACGGCAATCACTTCAAATCGTCCCGCGAGGCTTTCGCTCAGGCGGCTCTGTATGAGCAAGGGCGCGGAACCCAGCAAGACCACCTTGAGAAGGATGCCGGAATGGGTATCCGCATCCCAGAGCAGTTTGACCACATTGGGCCAGTCAGCGATTTTTTGAATCTCGTCGAGCACCAGCAACGCCCCGGATTTTCCTTCCGCGGCTTTGAGGCGGGCGATGTCCCACTGCTGTTCCAGCCAGATACGGTCGCCGCGTAACGTCGGTTCGTCGGCGGAAGCATAATGCGCGGGCAAACATGACGCCGCCATCACCTGCCGGACCAAGGTGGTTTTGCCGACTTGGCGCGGTCCCGCCAATACCTGCAAGAAGCGGCGGTTTTCCTTGAGCCGTTTGAGCAATTCATCATGGATTGTCCGTCGAATCATACAATTTGCTCACCATATTGAGTATTTTCACTCAACGCGACGCGAAAAGCAAGTTGATTTTGTAAAACGCTTGGAAATGCCGGATTTAGAATCTATCTCCGAACCCAATGGCCCCGCGACGATGCATATTTCGCCTGCAATCAAGGAGCGACGACGAGGCATATCAATGGAGAGATACGGCGAGGAGGAACGACGACGAGTGCGGGCGAAAGATGCATCGCCCGGAGGGTGGGCCGGGAATGGCCCATCGGCTTGGTTGTCGGACCTCAACGTATCGTCCACTGTCAGATACGCTTCGATCCTCCGCCTCGCATCTGGGCCATTCCCGACCCATCGCGGAGTCATTGGGTTCTGAGATATATTCTTAGGATTGGTCAATCCTGATGGCGTGGACGCGGCGATGGGGCACGATCTAATCGAGGCGATGATAAAGTAAAGAGGGAGGGCGAAATTGGCAAAGCCGGACAGGTCTGATTTTTGCGACAGGGGATGAGATTGTACGATGCAGGCACATAGCGTACGCTGAGGCTTGCTGGGAGCGACGCATTTTCAGAGTCGGTGCGTTTGAGCGTTTGAATGGAGGTGTCACAATGAACAGAACGATGTGTATTGTCGCGGGCGTGCTGCTGCTTGCGGCCAAGTTATTGCCAGCGACTGAGCCAACGGACCGCGAGCGCGAGGCGCGGATGCGCTGGTGGCGCGAGGCGCGATTCGGGATGTTCATTCACTGGGGGCCGGTAAGCCTGACGGAAAAGGAAATCAGTTGGTCGCGGGCAAACTCGAATCCGAAATGTCCGAACCACGGAGCGACTCCGGTCGAGGTCTATGACCACCTTTACGAGCGGTTCAATCCGAATAAATTTGATGCGAAGGAATGGGTGGACATCGCGAAGGCGGCGGGGATCAAGTATATGGTCCTCACGGCCAAGCATTGCGACGGATTCCTGCTCTGGGACTCGAAGGTGGATGACTACAACATCATGCACACGCCGTTCAAGCGCGACGTGTGCGCGGAGCTGGCGAAAGCCGCGCACGAAGCCGGCATGGGCATCGGCTGGTATTTCTCGCCGATGGACTGGCGAGACCCGGATTGCCGCAACGAGAAGAACGCGGAGTTCGTCAAACGGATGCAGGCGGAAATTGCGGAGTTGCTCACCAACTACGGCAAGATTGACGTTCTTTGGTTCGACCTGGACGGCAATTCGCGCCCGTGGGATCAGGCGAACACCTACACGTTAGTCCACCGGCTGCAACCGGACATCCTCATCAGCGATCGGCTCGGGGCGCCCGAACCGGGCGACTTCAGCACGCCGGAACAAGTCATCGGCGGCTTCAACGCGCAACGGGCGTGGGAATCGTGCATGACTATTGCGAACAGCGGCCAGTGGGCGTGGGGCGGGCCGCGCGACGGCGTGAAGACGCTGGCGCAGTGCATGAACATGTTGCTCGGCTGCGCGGGTGGCGATGGCAATATGCTGCTCAACGTCGGGCCGACGCCCACCGGCGAAATCGCGCCGGAGCAGGCGAACCGCTTGAAAGAAATTGGCGCATGGCTTGCGAAATACGGCGAGAGCATTTACGGCACGCGCGGCGGACCGTTCAAGCCCAGCAAGTTCGGCGTCTGCACGCACAAAGGGAATACCATTTACCTTCACATCCAGCGCTGGCCCGACGACACGCTCACGCTGCCGGGCATTGCGGCGAAAATCGTGCGGAGCGTTGCGCTGACCGGCGGGAATGCGAAGGTCAAACAGACCGACGACGTGATTGAACTCTCTTTGCCCGCCAGCGACCGAAAGGAAATGGACACGGTCATTGCTCTGGAACTGGACCGTCCCGCCGCCGACATCGCGCCGCTGTCGGCGCGCACCCAATCGGGATCGTTGACGACCGGGAAGAAAGCCACGGCCTCGAACGTCTTTCAGGGAAACGCCGAATACGGCGCGGACAAAGCATGCGACGGTAACAGCGAAACTCGCTGGGCCACCGATAACGGAACGCACAGCGCGTGGCTCGAAGTGGACCTGGGGAAACCGGAGATCATCGGTCGTGCCGTCATCGAGCAGGCATATCCAGAGTTGAAGCGCGTCCACAAATTTACCATCGAGTATTGGCAGGACGAACAATGGAAGAGCTGCTACATCGGCGAAAATCTCGGCGAAACTTTGAACGTCACGTTCGATCCCGTCACCGCGCAGCGCGTGCGCCTCAACATTACCGAAGCCACCGAAGGCCCAACAATCTGGGAGTTCGAATTGTTTCCGCCGAAAAAGTGATACGCGCGTGCGAAATCATTAACATGCGAAAGGCAGATGGTGTGCGAGTACACACACACTACCCCTGCGCTATTCACTTTTGACCTTTATCCGGCATAGTCGAGGTGCAGGGTCCGGTCGGGTTGGTGTCGGTGATCAATGAGCCGTCGGCGGCGCGGTTGCCTTGGAGGATGGCATTGGTGGTGTGGTCCAACGCGATGGCCGCCTGGGCGTCGGTGAAGCGGTTGAACATGACGACGGTGCCGGTGTCGTGGGCCAGACTGATGGGCCGGACGCCGGGCCAACTGATGGTGTTGTGGGTGATGCTGTTGGCCAGGAACATGCGCCCGGCCAGGAGCGGGCCATCGCCGATGTACGTGAACCCGATGCCGGCCGATTTGTCTTCGGGCCGGGGCTGGTCGTTGGCCCATGTGGCGGCGATGGCGTTGTGGCTGATATCGTTGCCGCAAGAGGGGCCCTGGGGGCTGTCGGGGCGGGCAAGTCCGACGCAGCCGAGGGTGATGCCGAACTGCCGGGTCGAACAGGTATTACCGATGATGCGGTTGTCCCAGGCCGATCCCCATAGGCCAATGGCGGTGGCGTTGCCAGTGCCCGAAACCATGCCCTCGTTGTCCAGGGTATTGGCTGAGATGGTATTCAGGAAGCATCCGGCGGCGATCCAAAGCCGGGCGCCGGTATCCCTCTTACCCAGACGCTCAGGCAACTTGTCACTGGTGCGCGGCAGGTCGATCCATCCGGTATCGCGGTCCACGCCGCTGGCAATCACCTGGAGCATGGCGCCGGCGGCATCGCCGGTGAGCACGCCGACGTAGTAGCCGTTCGCCCAGCCCGGGGCGTAGGCCTGGTTGGGGTTGGGCGGCTCGTTGAGCATGACGCGCACGCGGCTGGCATCCCTGGCGTCCGCGGCGACGTTGGCAACGGTAGCCACGCAGCGAACCTGGTTCTGGGCGGCATTGAGCGCCGGAGTTTCCCCCATGCTGTTGTCGTAGGCGATGCCTTCCTCACGGAAGCGGCGAATCACGTTGTTGGAAATAGTGTTGTGGGTGAAGAGGGTAAAGGGCCAGTGTTGCGGGTGGCCGGCCCGGGTATGGCAGGTGATGCCCTGGAGGCAATTTTCGACGTAGTTGTCGCTGATGACGTTGTGGGTGCCGCCGTGGAAGAGGATGCCCTGGTTGGGATGCAGGATGGTGTTGCCGCGGATCAGGCAATTCTGCACCGCCTCCAGGCACACGCCATCGTAATATGCCGAGGAGTCGCTGTGATTCTCCCAGCGGTTGGACTCGAAACTGACGTGGGCGACTTCGTCGGCCCGGAGGGCGCTGCCGAACATCTTATCGAACTGGCAGCCGACGATCCGGCAATCCATCCGGCGGACAATTCCCCGCCGGGCGCTGGCCATACTGATGGCACTGCCATGGGCGAACTGAGGGGCGCAGGTGAAGTGGACATCGCAAACGGCGCAGCGTTCGGCCAGCACGAGGCCGGCCGACTGATTGGCCAGGTGAATCGTGCCGGGGCCGGCAATAGTGGTGTCAGCCGGCACTTCCACGGCATCGGCCAGGGTCACGGTGGCTGCTGCGGGGATGACGACCTGGCGTCGGCCGCCGCCGCCGCGCAAAAGCAAGAGGAAGGCAGCGGTCCCATCGCCGGTGGCGGGAGAGACGGCTGGGGGATTAGCCGCCGGCGCCGGGCCGGTGGTTGGTGTCTGGCCGGGGCAGGGGGCAATCGCCAAGGCCCACGTCGACAGCAGGGAGGTGAGCAAGGCGAGGTGGCGAGCCGTTGCGGGAATGCCTTTGAGGGCGATTTTGTCAATCATCATGCGCCGCCTTTCTTGGTAAGCTAATCACGGCAAACGCGGCCAGGAAGCAACGGCCTTTTCCTGAACCCAACGCAGAGGATGGCCGAGGTCGATTCCAAGCCGGGATTTCCCATATAGATCTCGACCGACGAATGCCATCGGCGGTTTATCGTAGCATACCGGCTCGTGGGTGTGATACACATGGAATTGGCCTTTCTCGGCCTGTCAGGCGGCAACTGCCAAGTTCCGCTGTCCCTATTTCTTGCCTCGCCTGCCACTCTTGTACTAGAATTGCCCGAGTAACATTTACCCTTTCGCGAGGTTGCCGTGATAATTCACTTTCGTTTACCACGCTGCTTCTGCCACGCTCTGGCCGCTGTGGGAATGATCTTCTCCAGCGTCTCCTGCGCCTGGTTCGCCAAGCCGGCCGCCAAACCATTCGAGCCGCCGGCCTTATCCGTCACCGTCAATCATTTCGTCGCCTCGCCGCTTTCGGGACCAACCAACCAGTCGCTGGGGGCCGTACTGCCCAAGGACGCGTTGTCCCTTAAGCTCACACTCATCGCCCTGGAGCGTATGCCCGCCGGCGTGGGCCAGTCGCTGGGGGCCATGGCTGGAGTGGTCGCCGAGACGCGCGGCGGGGCACCCATCATGTCCACCGGCCGCCTCACTGGCGCCGCCCGCTGGATGGATCTGCCAGGCAATGAGGCCCTGGCCGCCGCCTTCGCCGACCAGGCCGGTCGCCAGGCCGTCATTTGTTCCGTCGCCGGGGCCCTGGCCCCGGGAGTGACTGCGGTGCTCCGCGCTTGCGAGCCCATGCGCATGCTCGACCCTGTCACCGGTCTGTCCGCCCAGCGGATTCTGGAGGTCTATGTCTATCGTCCGCCCCTGGACGCCAAATCCCCACATCTCCAGGTAACCCTGTGTCTACAGGACAGCTACGTGCCTCCGCGCCCCATCGAGCCAGACGAAGCGGCCGCCAGCACCACCCAGCCCGCGGCCCGCCGCGCGCTGCCGCCGCCCCTGCCGGCCATCCTCGTGCGCGAAATGGCTGTCGTGCCCTGGGTGGCGGCCGCCGCATCCGGCTCCGCGGCCGTGGTCCTGCCTTTTCGCATGTCTTCCTCCGATGGCCAAGCCATCGCCGCCGTGATCGCCATAACGCCAGGCGACGATTCGGCCGACCATCAGGATGCCGTCAATCTGATGCTCTCCGACGTCGCCTTGTCAGCGGCCGATGCCGACCGCCTTAAGCTTCCCACGCCAGCCATCGCCCAGGATTCGGCCATTAACACCGCCCTGGCCTCGCTTTACATCGGCCAGCGCCGCCGGTCCACCCTGGTCTTCCTGTCGGACATCACCAAGGCACCGCTCTGTGCCGAGGTGGCCATGGTGGCCGATGACGCGGTCCTGGAGCGTCTGGTCGACCAGATCAGCCGCCAGGCCAGCGATTGGGCCCCGGGCCAGTCCGCCCTGGCCGTCGGCTGGCTCCTGGATAGCACCGCCTTCCAGATGCTCGGGCAGATGCTGGCCAACAACGACAAGGTCAAGATGCCCCGCGAGTTGATGGGGGTACTGTCGGCCTATGCCGGCGAGGCCGGCCGCCACTCCTCTTCCATCGAAGAAGTCTCCAAGGGTTTGGCCAGTCGCCCGGACCTGGAGGCCCGCATACTGGCCGAGAACCTTATCTATCTGGAGGACAGTTCCCCATCCTCGCGCATCCGCGCCTGCGATTGGCTCAAGCAGCGCAATCTCTGCCCGGCCGGATATGAACCACTCAATGACGAAAAGCAGCGACGCATGGCCCTGGACAAAGCTGCTTCCGCCGTGCCTCCAGCCCTTCCCACAGGAGCCAAGCCATGAGTAAGAACAAGAAGAACAACCCATCTGATCCACGGCTCCCAGCGCAGCAGAACCAGCCACAAAACGACCCCGATGCGGCAGCCGCGGCAGCCCCCAAGCCAACGCAAGAACCCAAGACGAAGGTTGTCCGCCCCCGGCGCTGGCGCAAGCGCGTCATCTGGACGTTGGTGATGCTGCTGATCGTCATGGGAGTCTTGCGCGTGGCCTTGAACTTCCTTCTGCCCTCGGTCCTGCGCCGGGTTGCCGGTTACTATGGCATGGATGCCAGTTATGAACGCGTCGAGTTGAAGATGCTCGATGGCGATTTTGGCATCTGGCATCTTACCCTGCGGCCCAGGAATGGCCCCGGGCGTCTTCTGCACGCGGAGTACTGTCGCGGCAATATCTCCACCATGGCCCTGTTGCGCGGCCGGCTCTATGTCTGGCGCGCCGAAGCCGATGGCGTAAGTACCGAAATCGAACGGTCTGCCGATGGCCATATCGCGCTTTTGGACCAGTTCCTGCGCTCCTCCGGGTCCCCGGCGGCGGCCCAGCCCGCGGCCATAGGTGTCACCCCTTCCCGCGTGGACCTGGATCCGCCGCTGCGCATCGACGCCCTGCGCCTCGATCACATCGATACCCATCTCGTGGACAAGTTCGTCACTCCCGCGGTCGATAGCCGCATCCTCACCAATTTGCGGCTTTCGGATCTGGGTTCCCCGGTGAGGCCCACGCGTTTTGAGCTGGATGTTTTTGCCGATGGCCTTCTTGATGCCCTGCAGATCACCGGCGTGCGCAACCAGGATCCCCACAAGTTTTCCGCCGATTTGGCGATTGTTTTGCGTGGTCTGCATCTGGCCCCGCTCGTGGGCTACCTGGCGCCTCTAGGGATTCACCCCAGCGCCGAACAGCTCACCATGCGCATGCGCGGCCATGCCGAACTGGCGCCCATCGTCGAGCCTGCCGGGTCCGACGCCTTCTGCGGCAAGTTCGATCTTCACGATGTCCTTCTGGCAGTCGACGGGGCCAGCGCCGTAACTTTGGGCAAATTGGCCCTGGACATCGCCTCCATCTCCCCCTCGGCGGCCAGCCTGCGCAATCTGGAAATTACGGGTGTGGCTGTCAACGCCCTGCGCGTAAATAGCGGTTTGCAGTTCGCCGGGTTGGAAATGGGCGCAGCGCCTTCGAGACCCACGTCTCCTTCCCTCGCGGTGCCCGCCGCCACGCCGAGCCCCGCTTTCCACGTGACGCTGGCCGGGCTGGCCATCCGCGATGTCAACCTGGCCCTGGAAGATCGCACCCTAGCCCCGGCGATCCCCCTGGTGCTGCACGTAGATGAATTCCATGCCGGCGGGGCGGCCCTGGAGCAGGGCCGGACCGATGCCTCCCTTGACGTCGATGCCACCTTGCATATTCCCGGCGTGGCCCGGGAGTTGCGCCTGGCTGGTTCGCTATCGCCCTTCACTGCCGACAAGACTTTGGACATGGCGGTAAGCGCGGCCGGCATTCGCCCCGATCGCCTGCGCCCCTATCTCGATGCCCTGGGCCTGGCCTCGACATTTGAGGATGGGACCTTCGCCTGCCGCCTGCATTCGACGCTCCGCCTGGAGAGCGGCGGCAGGATTCACGCCGACGTTGACCTGGGCGGCCTAAGTTTGACCGATGAAGGCGAGCTTGGGCCCCGGCAAATACTGCAGTTGGATGCGGTGAAGATCGGTGACCTGGAAATCGATGTGGCGGCCAATGATGTCCGCGTCGCCTCCGTGGAACTCTCCGGTCCCTCCCTGACGGCCGAACGCGCCAAGGATGGCTCGTTATCCGGCCTGGGGTTCCGCAATCGTTCCGCCGCCGTTCTGGTTCCGGGCGCGGGCCCGGTCCCGGCCGGGACCGCCTCTGTCGCATTCCCCTCTGGCGATGTGACCGCCGGCTCCTTTAACCTTCCCCGGCTGCAGATCGATCATCTGCTCTGGAAGGACGTGCGCCTGAAAGTACGCGATGCCATGGCCAATCCTCCCGCCAGCCTGGCTCTCAATGACGCCGGCATCGAGATTACCGGGCTTGTAGTCGATCTGCAGTCTCCTCAGGCCTCTCCTCCCGGCAAAATCCGCGCCTGGCTCTCGGCTCCCGATGTCGCCGGCAAGCTGCTCATGGAAGGCACGATACTTCCCCGGCCCCATGAGCTGTCTGTGGATGTAAAGGTCTCGGGGGACCAGTTGAACGGGGCCCTGGCGGGTATTTATCTCAAGCCGCTGGGCATCGAACCGCGTTTCCGCAATGCCTCCATAACCCTGCACGCCAAAGGGGCCATCGCCAATGGCCCTGCTGGCCTGACCGCGGCGTTGGCCCTCGATGGCCTTTCCTATATCGAAGGCGGCGTGGAGATGGCCTCGGTGGCTTCGTTGACCGCAGAAGGCTTGAAACTCAAGAGCCATGAGGTCTCACTGGCCACCATCCAGATCACGCGCCCGCATATAAGCGTGTGGCGCCAGGCGGATGGGTCGCTGGTGGTCGCAGATGTCAAGCTGCCGTCGCCGGCTACCCAGCCGGCGGCCCGCGTGTCAGCCGCGCCTCTACTCGACGCCGAGGCGGCGGTAGGGGCGACCGGGCCGGCGACTGGCCCGGGTGGTCCGCGTCCGACCGTTCCGGCGCCGGGGCCCATGGTGGCGACGCTCGGCAGTCTGCGCATCGTCGATGCCGCCGTGGCCTGGGCCGATCACGCCGTAACGGGCGACCCGCAGACCACCGCCACGGTCAGCGTTGATCTGGACAACCTGACCATGGGGCGCGACGCACCAGAGGCCACGCTGAAAGTAGTGGCCAAGGCCCAGGGCTCGCTGGAGGAGATGGTAATCAACGGGAAAGTGCGCACCAGCCCCGATGCCCAGGGCGCGGTGCTGGATGTTTCGGCCAAGGGTATCAAGGCGGGGGCGCTGGCCGCCTATCTGCCGCCGGGGGTGAAAGTCAATCTGACGGATGGCCGTTTCGATGCCCACGTCGATACCCTGATCAGCAGGAACAAGGAGGGCGGGCTGGGGGCGCGGCTGGCGGTGGACAAACTGGCCTTCCGTGACGGGCAAGACGGAGCGAACCTGCTGGGATTCGAGGCCTTGCGTTGCAACGCCTCACGCATCGACCCTGATGGCGGAGTGATTGCCTTGGATGAGGTGTCGGTCGCCGGTCTGGAAACGGCCGCCCAGTTGGATCGCGGGGGCATTCTCCGCCTTCTGGGCCTGAGCCTGGGCGGCGTGCCAGCGCCCGCCGCTGCGGTCCCCGCGGTTCTTCAAGCGCCGCCGCCGCCGGCCGCCGTTATTGGGGCTGATGCCCTTAGCCACCAGGCGGATAGCCACATGGTGGCCAGCCCCGATGTGGCCAGCCTGGTTGCCCAGGCGCACAAGACCCGGCCTTTGATCACGCTCGCCAAGCTTTCTTTGGCGGTTAAACGGGCGACGTTTACCGACAAGTCGCGCCCGGGCGTGGCGCCGGTGGTCGTCAGCGACGTCCTGTTGCGCAATCTCGATCGGCTGGAAATGTTCGGTCCGCAACCGGCAGCCCGGCCGCCGCTGCGCCTGGAGCTTAGCGGCAAGGTCAATCCGCTTCTGGAGACTTTTAAGGTCACCGCCACCGCCGCCCCGATGGCCCAGCAGCCCACTTTGTCCGTGGATTTGGCGGCCGGTGGCATCCACGGAGGGGCGTTGACCAAGCTGGCGCCCGAACTGGCGAACCTGCTTGACGGCGCTGCCATCAAGGATGGCGCATTCCAAGCCCACCTGGAAACCCAGATCACGCTGGATCGGCGCGGGGGGCAGGACCTGGATTTTTCCCGTCCATTCGATGTCGACACGATGGAGATCAAGGATGTGCAATTCCGGCAGGCGGCCAACGGTCCGGTGACAGCGGGCCTGGAGAGTCTGCGTCTGGAAGGCGCCCACGTGCGTCCGGCCGAGGGCGGGGTGGTGGTGAAGTCCCTGGAGATCACCAAGCCTCTGGGCCGCATCATCCGAGAGTCCGAAGGCCTTAAGGCTCTGGGTGTGCTGGTGCATGTTGGCGGCGCCACTGCGCCGGCGGCGCCAGAGCCGACCGCCACCCCTGCGTCTGGCGATCAGGCTGCCCAGCCACATCAGCCAGCCGTCGCCGCGGCGTCGCCGCAACCGGCCGCCAAACCCGCCGCCGAGATACGCATCGACCGCCTGGGCGTGGATGGCCTGGATATCACCCTGGAAGATCGCACCGTCGAACCGCCTCTGCTGGTGCCCCTGACCGGGCTCGATGTGGACGTGCGCGGGCTGTCCAACTGGCTGCCCTTCGAGGAAAAATCCCTTCGTTACTCGATTGTGGTCAACTCCGGCAAGGTTCCGCTTCCCAGGAAAGAACATTCCTCCGCCAAGCCCCCGGCGACCGAGCCATCGTCGGCCGAGGCGGGGGGGGCCAGCGTGCCCGCCACAAGGCCCTATGAAGACCGAGAACTTTTCGCCCAAGTCACCAGCAGCGGCAAAATCGCACTATACCCGGCCCTGACGGGCTGGACCAAGACTTGCGTCAACGGCTTTGAGTTGACCGGCCTGGCCTCGGAGGCCAAGGCCCTGGCCGGGGTGACCATCGGCGAGGGGGCCTTCGACGGCACTATCGACACCCGCTTTCCCGGCGATGGCTCCCTAGATTTGCATGCCCGTTTGACCGCCACCGATCTGCGTCTGAAGGAGCCGGCCGATGGGCCCATCCAGCGTAACCTGGTGCTGCCGATGGCCGTCGATGCGGCCATCGGCATGCTGGAGGATGCCGATGGCTCCATAACGCTTCCCATTGGCGTCAAGTACCGCAAGGGCAATGTCGAAGGCGTCGGTTCTGCGGTGGTGGGAGCGGTCAGCAGCGTGGTTTTGACAGCCATCGCCAGCACGCCCCTCAAGGCCGTCGAAGGCGCCGGGGCCCTTCTGGGGCTGGGCGGGGACAAGAACGCCGCTCCCGAGCAGCCCGTGGAGTTGACCTTTCTGGCCGGGGCCGGCGGGCTGGAGTCCGGGCAGAAGGCGCTCCTGGATGCCTTGCTGGGGCGCATGGCCGGGGACAACACCATCGAGGTGACGTTGCATCATTTCCTGGGCACTGGTGACATCGATAAAGCCGCCGAGCGCGCCAACCTCTCGGAAGCCGAGGCCAGGGGCCTGGGCCAGCGTCTCCATGCCCGCAAGCTGGAGTTGGCCAGCACCCGCCAGGAGGTTGCCGGCCAGGTGCGCACATGGCTGGCCTCCATGTCCGCCGACGAGGCCATGGAGGCCGTGGAGCGCCTGCGCCAGGTCGACATCGAACTGGCCCGGACCGAGGATGCCCTGGACAACGTCTACGATTTCCTCCGTCCCGGCGCCGCCAAACAGGCCGACCGGCGCAAGCGCCAGGCCGCCATCGCCCTTGGTGTCGAGCGCATCCAGAATATCCGCAGCATCCTGCTCGCCAGTGGCATTGACGGCATCGAAGGCCGCGTCCTGGCCACCAGCGCCCAGTACAATCCCTCGGAGACGGAGGCTCAGGGCAAGATCGTCGTCACCCTGGTTCACAAGAAGAAAGCCCAGCAGTAGCCGTGTTGTTGTCCAGGTCCGCCGTACAATGGGCGCACTTCACGGCCTTAACGGGAATCGTCGAGCAGCACTTGGGGCATTCCTTGGTCGTGGGCATGGCTGCGGCGGCTTCGTCCTGTTTGCGGACGGCGACTTTGGCCAGCATGCCGATGACCTTGACGATCACGAAAAAGACGGCGGCGGCCACCAGCACGAAGTTGAGTATTTCGGCCAGGACCGGACCGATCATTATTTTACCAAAATGCCAGTGCTCCCAGCCGCCGTGGAGGCCGGGGACGTAGGAGACAATGGGCAGGATGATATTCTTGACGATGGAGTCGATGATCTTCCCAAAGGCCGCCCCGATAACCACGCCCACAGCCAGGTCGATCATGTTCCCCTTGAAGGCGAAGGAACGGAATTCGCCCAACAGCCCTTTAAGCGGCACTTTCATAGCTAACCTCCGAAGCGCGAAGCACCAAGACTCGCAAGTCACATGTCACACGCGCCAAGCATAATCGCCGCTGTGACATGATTCAAGAAAAATGGTTCTTCTTCCTTCTGGGCGTTCAATGCGTACACTTGCGGATCATGGATCTGATGGTACTAACCAATGACGGCTGTTTCGTGGCCTGTAGCGCCATTCTCACCGGCGAACTGCAATTGGGCGAGGGCGCAAATTTCTGGTTCGGCGCGGTCGTGCGCGGCGACGTGGCCCGCATCGCGATTGGCCGCCGGGTCAACGTGCAGGACAATGCCACCATCCACTGCGACAGCGGTATACCAAACATTATCGAAGACGATGTGACCATCGGCCACGGTGCGGTGGTTCACGGCCAGTTTATCGGCGCCGGTTCACTGGTGGGGATGGGCGCCAAGCTGTTGGGGCGGACGCGGCTGGGCCGCCAATGCCTGGTGGCCGCCGGGGCGGTCGTACCGCCGGGGCTGGTCGTTCCCGATCGCATGGTGGTCATGGGCGTGCCCGGGCGCATAGCCCGCCCGGTCAACGAGGACGAATTGAAATACATGGGCTGGCTCAGCGGCCACTACCTGCAACTGGCTGAAAAATATGTTAGCGGGGAAATAAAACCGTATTATAAAGAGGGCGGCGAAGCGCCGCCTGCGTGCCCGGGAGTGCCGGGGCAGGGATGATATGGGTAAGTGACTTGAGGAAGGATCATGCAACTTCTGAACCCGGCCACGGAAGAGATCATAGGGCATGTCCGCAACCAGCCGTGGGAGGAGGTCGAGGCGGCCCTGCAACTGGCTGGCGGAGCCGAGCGGTCGTGGCCGCGCGTAGATATGGCCCGGCGCTGCGCCATGATGACCTCGGCGGCCGGGCTTCTGCGGCAACGGCGGAGCGAACTGGCCGGCCTGATGACCAGGGAGATGGGCAAGACCAGCGCTGCCTCGGAGTCCGAAATAGACAAGTGCGCTCTGACCTGCGATTACTTCGCAAGCCATGCCGCCGGCATGTTGACACCCCGCAGTGTGCCCACCGAAGCGGCCCGCAGTTACATTCGCTACGAACCGCTGGGGTGCGTGCTGGCGGTGATGCCGTGGAATTTTCCCTTCTGGCAGGTCTTTCGTTTCGCGGCTCCGGCCCTGGTGGCCGGCAATGTGGCGCTACTCAAGCACGCCTCCAACGTGCCGCTGTGTTCCGATGCCATCGCGGCGATCTTTCGGGATGCGGGTTTCCCCCCGGGAGTGTTCGGTCGCCTATTCCTGAGCCAGGAGGCGACCGCCCGGGCGATTGGCCATCCGGTGGTTAAGGCGGTGACGCTCACCGGCAGCGAAGAGGCCGGACGGGCGGTGGCCGCAGCGGCGGGGCGGGCCTTGAAAAAAACGGTGCTGGAACTGGGCGGCTCGGATGCGTTCATCGTGCTGGCCGATGCCGATATCCACCGTGTGGCCGCCGCCGCCGCCGCCGCCCGCTGCATCAATGCCGGCCAGAGCTGCATCGCCGCCAAGCGGTTCATCGTCGAGCAGCCAGTGGTCGGCGCCTTCCAGGCGGCTCTGGTGGCGCGTATGAGTGGGCTGAAGGTCGGCGACCCCGCCGATCGTTCGACCGATGTCGGCCCCATGGCCCGCCTGGACCTGCTGGAGCAACTTCACGACCAGGTATGCCGCAGCGTCAAGGCCGGGGCGGTTCTGCTGAGCGGCGGCCGGCGTCTGCCGCGACGGGGTTTTTTCTACGAGCCGACAGTCCTGGGTTCGGTTCGCCCCGGCATGCCGGCGGCCGCCGAGGAGACTTTCGGGCCGGTGGCGGCGGTCATAAGCGCCGCCGATGCCGACGAGGCCGTGGGCATCGCCAACGATTCGGCCTATGGCTTGGGGGCCAGCGTATGGTCCGGCGATGCCGCTGCCGCCGAGCGCCTGGCCCAGGGCCTCGAGGCCGGCTGCGTCTTCATCAATGAGCCGGTGAAATCCGATCCCCGTCTTCCCTTCGGCGGCATCAAACGCAGCGGTTACGGGCGCGAGCTGTCGGAACTGGGCATGCACGAGTTCCTGAACATCAAGAGCGTGTGGGTGCAAGCGTAGGGCGCGCTCGGTGTAGCGTTTTTTTTAGGCCGGGGCGGGTTTGGTCACCACGTCGCGCCCGCTGAAGGCGAAAAAGATGGCCCCGGCCAGCCCGAAGGCCGCCGCGGTCAGCATGTTCACCCGGGGACTGATCATCCACAGGAAGGCGCCGCCCACCGCGGCCAGGGCGACGATCGTGTCGCGGATCAGGTAGTAGAGTCCGAACATGGCCGCCTTCTGGTCCTCCGGGGCCAGGTCCATGATCATGGCCTTGCGGGATGGTTCGCCGAACTCCTTGAGGCCGCGCAGGAGGAAGGCCAGGATCAACATGCCGAACGAGCGCGAGAAAAGCAGTAGCACCGGGAAGGCGGTGAAGAAGAAAAAGGTGATCAACACGAAGGGTTTTTTGCCGACGCGGTCGGCGAAGAAAGCGACGGGGATGTAGATGAGAATCGCCGTAGCCATCTCGACGGTGCGCAGAACGCCGTACTGGACGGTATTGACGCTTCCAGGGTGTTGGCTGGTTCCCACGGCCCAGATCACGACGAACGCATAAGGGATCTGTTCGCAAAAACGGATGAGGATATCCGAGACCAGCAGGTGGCGAAGGTCGGGGCTCATGCGCCGGAACAGCGTCCCCAAACCAGCCGATCGGGGACGATCCTGGGCCTTCTGGCCATCGTCTTCGATAAGCATTTGCTGGAGCACTGCCGCCAGAACCGCCAGCGTCAGCGCGCCCAGGAAAGCCAGGCGCACGCCCTTGGTGACGCCCCAATAGTAGATGAACAACCCCCCGATCATCGGGCCCAGGGCCATGGGTATACGACGCACCAGCGAGTGGGCCGACACTCCCATAGTCCGCTTGTTCTTCGGCAGCACGCGGGCCACCAGACTCATGGTGGCCGGCAGCGATATGGCCGTCCAGGACATGAACAGTACCGCGGCCACCAGCACCATTTTCCAGGATGGAAACAATATGACCATTAAGAAACCAGCCATGGAAGCGAGATTAAAGACCAGCAGGGCGCGCTTGGTGCCGAGGCGATCGGACAGCCAGCCACCGGGGTAGGAGTAGAGAGCGCCCAGCAGATTGTCCATGCCGTTGAGCAGGCCCACGGCCAGAAAACCCCCGCCAAGGCCGAGCATGTAGAGCGGCAGAAACTGCTCGGCCATGTGCTCGCCCATGCCGACCAGCACGACCACGCTAAGCAGACCGACAATGCTCCGTTTCAATCCGAGAAATTCGGTAAGTCGCGCCATGAAGGATGGTGAAGCGGAGGCATCAGCTGCGGCGGCGGTGACGGTTTGCGTTGCTGGGCTATCACTCATGCGTGGGCTCCATGGGAAATCCGTCAGACGCTCTGTACATACGCCGGTTCTCGTGCGCCGTCAACCTTGAGGAACGACCCTTCGAAACTGGTCATGGTGCGCAGGGTGGGACAGCGGCGCTCGCGGGCGGCGTGCCAGGCGGCGTGGACCGCCGATAGGAGAACCCCGGCGCCGCCAACCAGCAACACGGTAGCCTGGGACCCGTGTGCGCGGGCCAGGATGATGGCTCCGGCGGAAGGCGCGAGCAGACGGACCATGCCATTCATGAGGATTTGTACCCCCATATATCGCGAAGTGTCGCCGCCAGGAGGCGCGAAATGATTGATGCCGATCTGCCAGCTCAACACCACTGATCCGCCCATGACCGAGCCGCGGGCAAGCCGCGCCGCGATGGCCAGGGGCAGGGCCAGAACCGGCCAAACCAGGGTTGAGGCCACGAGGATCAGCGGGTCCAGCCCCCATCCCAGGCGCACCCAGGCCCAGGCCAGCCAGGGGTTCACGCGGTCAAACCAGGCCCCGAGGCTGGGCATCACCAGGAAAGAGGTCGCCGAGGGAATCACCTCGACCAAAAGGGCAACCCTGGTGTAATTGCAGTGCAACTGCTCTTTGAGGAAGGGGGTGATCATGGCAGCGAACAAGAGCCCGCTGAACGAGTACAGGAAGAACCCCAGCAGGTAGCCGCGGAAGCGTCCATCGTTTTTTACGATGCGCAGCGTGCCGATCAGTTGCCTCAGGGTGGGCAGAGGAGAGTCCTGGGGCACGCCTGGGGCTGGCCGCACATGTATGCGTCCGAAGCAGGCGTAGGCGCCAAGGCTGAGCAGGCCGGCGAGGATCATCAGGGCGACGATCCAAGGCCGCTCCCTGCCGACGACGTGGTCCAGAAAGCGGGCGGCGGCCAGATTGCAGGCCATAAAAACCAGGGCGGACCAGCGACGAATTATTCCAGCGACGGTCCCGCGGTGGGTGACGGGATAATTCAGACGCATGATGGCGGCGAAAGCAGGGTTGGTCATGAAAGCGAAGCAGCCGCCCAGTCCGGCCAGAACCAGAAAAACCAGGGGCCGGGCCGCGGCCGCCATGCCCAGGGAACAGAGGGCGAAGAGCATGCCGGGGACGAGGACGAACGGCATCTTGCGGCGCCAACTCATGGCCACCCCCAGAGGGAACGCCGCCAACATGCCCAGGCTGGCGATGGTCAGCGGAACCGTTAAATGCCAGTCACGGGCGTGCAGGCCCTTCAAGGCCATCATGGGCACGTTGGCCAGGATGCCGGCGGCTGCGGAATCAAGCACCGCGAAGGCCAGATGGAAACGAAACGTCCGCAGCGCCCATTGGGGCAAGGGCAAACGCTCGGTGGGTTGCGGCGGAAGGCTCAGTTGGCTAACCATCCCAGGCCTTCCCCTCGAGAAATTCGCGGACGGTGCAGAGCCTTGCCCCGTGCTGCTGAAGCTCGCGGTAGGTGGCCGCAACGGTCTGGGGGCTGGAATGGGCCGAGGGAAGCACGGCATCGGCCAGCAGCACCACGTCGCAACCCAGATTCAACAGGCCGTGAGTCGCGGCTTTAATACAATATTCCAGGGCCAGCCCGAATACCGCCCAGCGCCGGACTTCCAGGCCACGGATGACATCGGCGGCATGGGGATTGTTGATGAACACGTCATAAGCAAAGGAAGCGACGTTTTCCTCCGGAGTGCAGCAGCCGCGACGCTCCAGAAAGATATCGCGGTCGGCCGAGTGTGGTTGCGGCGGGGGAAAAGAGCCGTCGACGGATACATACCTCGTGTCCGGGTCAAGGCAATCGGCAAAGGGAACGGCGTAGGGACAACTGGCCGGGGCTTGGCAAGGAGAGTGTTCGCCCGCAGCGGCGACTTGGGCCTTACGCAGTTCGCGCAACACGCCCAGGCAGGTGGTGAAGACCAGCGGAAGGTCGTGCCGGCGACGGTAGTCAAACAATTGTCGCAGCATGGGTTCGATGGCGGCCACCCTGGGCGAGAAGACCATGCGCCCTTCCGCCAGGCTGGGATTGCGGGTATCCACGTCGAACATGGCACAGGCGGGGCTGGAGGTCGGAGAAATGGCATGGGGCTGGTGAAGGGGCGTTGGCTTGGTCATCGGGCTGGGCACTCCTTGCGGCCAGAGTATTTCATTGGCAACTGATGTCGAACATTTCGTCGGTTTCCGGGTTGTTGTCACTGTCGATGTCGCCCACGTTGGCATTTTTAAGGACGCTGGCCGTGGTGGCAGCGCCCGACCCGGCCGTGAACAGGGGCACGTTGTTGGTAGTGTCCCAACTCACGGTGGCGGCGGTGTAGGAGGTTCGGAGCCACGACGCGGTCTGGCTGCTTACATGGCCGTCAACCCAGGCGACATTGCCCACGCCATTGTGGCGGGCGTGAAAGGAAGGATATTGTTCCCTGGGGCTGTCGAGGAAAGGGGTGCAGGAGTAACCGGCGGTGGGTGAAAATCTAGCGCAGTCGGCAAAAGCCACTTTCTGGGAGGAATTGTTGATGCTCGACAAGCGGGTAAAGTGAAAGGCCCGGTTGCCGCCGCCGTGGGGGTCGCCATCGTAGTAGGAAAAGTATATCCAATTGTATCCATAACCCAATTGTCCGTTAGTGGGCAAGAGGGTGGTCCAGGAGGGGCAGGCGGTAATTGCTCGCGAGCCGGTGTAGGGCCAGAGAAAGCCCTGGGTGGGATCGTACCCGGTCATATTGGTAGACCCCCCGTAGAATTCGTCTTGGCCGCCGTCCCAGTAAATCCAGAAATTCTGTCCAGGGGTGGGCACGGGCAACGCGCAGGCGCCGCTGTAATCGCGGGAGGGGCAGATATAACCGTCGTTATCGTTGGCGTACATGAACCAGGCGGTCACGATCTGCCGCAAATTCGAGGCGCAACTCGTCCGCCGGGCATCTTCGCGGGCCCGTTGCAGTGCGGGCATGAGGATGCCCACCAGCAGGGCGATGATGCCTATAACCACCAGGAGTTCCACCAGGGTGAATCCTTTCCTGGCCACACACCCCGTACGAGCGGACTGGATGGTAGCTAATGGAGGTTGTCTTAGTAATTTATCGGCCATCGGTAGTCGCGACAATTATGTTCAGCCAAGGCAAGCCAGCAATGGGTACAAAGCCTCCCAAGGTTATTACAGATGAGGACAAGCAATCGGGACATAATTTTATGAAAAACACGATGGCGTCAGGATGGGAGCATGGGGTGCAAGCCTTTCTTATCTCGGGGAACATATTGCCGCGGGGCATCTGCCTGACATTGGGGTAGACAACTACCCTGTACCACGGACAAATAACATGTCTGGGCGGGGTAGAGAGAATAGCCTGTGGTATTACTCCCCAGCATGTAGATTGTTGTCTTTGGCGAGGTGATCCTCAACCAGCAGTATCCACGATGAATTGGCGGCTTAATCCGATTTGTTTCTGGCCGCAATCATGGCGAATTTCATTGTTGGTGCGGCGGTTTTTGGCACACTGGGCCACAGGCAGGCGAACCGTGCAGGTGGTGCCATGTCCTATTCCCTCACTAGCGGCGGATATGGTTCCGCCGTGTCCTTCAACAACGCCCTTACAGATGCTCAGGCCCAGGCCCAGTCCGCCAAAGGCCCGGGCTTTGGGTTCCTGTTGGAAGGCATTGAAGAGTCGCGGAAGCATGTCGGGCGCGATTCCGTTGCCATGATCGATAACGTCGACGATCAGATTGGCATCCCGGAGGTAGTCATTGCCATCCTTGAGCTCCGGGCAGTCGCCATTGCCCAGCAGGCACGGTTGTGCGGCCAGCGGGCATCGTTCCATATGGACACGGCGTGCGCGAATAGTAATGGAGCTGCGTTCGGGGCTGAACTTAGTCGCATTGCGCAGCAGGTTCCAGAAGACTTGCCGGAGGCGGACGCTATCGCCAAAGGTCATGTACGGGGCGCCGAGCGTCTCGATGGTCAGAGTTTGCTCCCTGGCATCCATGTCTCCCCTGACGATTCCGGCCGCGTCCCGGATGGCGGCAGCCACGTCCACCGGCCGCTTGTCAAGGTTAAGTTTGCCAGAGATGATGCGACTTACGTCCAGGAGATCGTCGATCAGGCGCACCTCCAGTTCAATGTTACGCCGGATTATTTCCAGATCGTCGCGGGTCTGGACGGGAAGACGCTTATCCAGTTGCAGGAGCGACATTACGGCCACCACTGGCGTCAGGGGCGTTCGCAACTCGTGACTCAGCACAGCAAGGAAGTGGTCTTTGGCCCGCGAGGCATTTTCCGCCACTGCCTCGGCTTGTTCGGCGGTGCTCTTCGCAGCAACAAGTTCCGCCTCGACCGCGAGGCGCTGGTGGAGGCGGTGTTCCGCTTGTGTTTCGGCTTCTTGTGCGTGCCGTTGTGCCAGGAACCAGGCTTTGCGCGAACATTGGAGTTGCCAACCACAGGCACCGGCGACAAGCATTGCCAACCGTACACCGACCATCCGCGTAAGGCTTTCCACAGGCGAAATATTCATATTTCCGAGCAAGACCAGCGTTTCCCCCGCAGCGCAAGCCAGTGACACAATGAGTTGATTGACGAAATGATTCGGTACGGCCACGGACATCATGAAGATGGTAATGACCGCGATGATTGCGTGGCCGGCGTGATTGTGGGTGCGTGTGGCCGCAATGGCGGTCGTCAAGGCAGCCAAGCCGAGTCCCCAAGCCAACATTATGCGGCCATAGGATCGATCACTGGCAATCTGTGGCAGTTGCAGGACCAGGAGAGTGCTGAACGCCAGCATGGCCAGCATCAGGGCGCTCAGCCAATGGAATCGTCCGTAATAGACCCAGGCGGTGTAATCGCAGGCAGTGAAGCCGGCGATGATCAACGTCGACAGGAGGACATACATTCGTGCCTGGGTCTTATTGGCAGGCAGATTGTCTTCGCGAAAACGACGTTCCTCTGGGATCGTCATGGCGCATGCCAGCCAAGTATGTGACATACTTCGACCTTTTCATCCACAAGCGTAAGCGACATGTTAAGCGACAATGTGCAATGAATCAGTATATATTGCAGGGGACGCACATCCACGAAAATATGTTAAGTTTTCACAAAAAATACATATTGACATATTTACGATTCTGAATGTTTTTCACGACATCACTTGCATCCGGTGCGATGATTTTATTACTTTCATTAACACTCAGGTGTGGATGAACGATAAGATGTTTGTGGGCAGACACATACAATTTAGCCACGTTCGAGTGATGCCTCTATGGGGGATTTCAACTACAGTCGGTGATCGCCTTGGGATGGAGGGAATGAGCACTGACAGCATTATGTCAGGGCAGTGAGGCGGGGGTGCAAATAAGAGCTGGTATATTAGGTAAAAGTTAGGTAATATGACATGCATGAGATTCAGAATTGGGCCATGGACATATCGGATGAGGATTACGGCGGAGGCGATTTTGGTGGATGGCCAGGAACTGGACGGCACATCGGATGAACGGCAGCGGGAGATTCTTATCGCCGCATTCGTGCCGCCTGCGCAGCGGCTGGATGTGCTCTTACACGAACTGCGACATTGTTGGTTGAACCATTTCGCCAAGCCGCGCACCGAGGAAGAAGATTGCAATTTCACAGCGGCGACGACCGCGTCGGCGCTGGCGGACCTCGATGCCCAGGGGGGTGTGGCGGCTCTGATGCGGCTGAAGCCAGTGGAATTGCCGGTTTGTCAGCCGCTGTCCACGCCGTCGGCGCCGCTGGAGGCGACTGGGAAGCATGTCGTGCCGCCGGCCCAGGTAGAGGATTGGGAAACCCTGGCCGCAGCCCACGCGGGGCGAGCCCAATGCGGGGTGTGTGAAACGATCATTGCCTGCGGCAGCATCGTCAACAGTCCGCCGCGCTGGGATACGATCCGTTGCGGTAGTGTTCTGGATCGCACTCTTTACTGCCCGCATTGCCACCATTTGCAGTTGTGGATCGAAGGATGCGGCACAACCGGAGAACCCAACGGCGCCATTGCCGCTGGTCCGACGTACGTCAGAGGCCGGGCGGTGGATGAGTTTTTGGAAGCTAATCCGTGTGCGGTGGGATTGATCGCCGGGTGATTGCCGCAACGGCGCCGCGCCGGACCGTGCGGGGGAGGCGGCAAAATGCCGCCACTACATCCTCTTGGCCGCCAGTCGCATGCGCTTGCCCCCGTGCCGGGCACTGCCCAGGGCCTCCTCGACAAGATTGCAGATCAATGCCGCCACGCTCATATTTCGGGCCTGAGCCTGGGCACGCAGTTGTTTGTCCAGGTGGGCCGGTAGAGTGAGCAGCAGCGTTTCAGGTGATGCATCCAACCCGACGGCGGTCGAAGAAGCAGCAGGGGCGGGCGCGACTCCCAGTCGCACTACAAATTCTCCGGGTGTCATCTTCAACGCCGCGGCGAAGGCCGGCACGCGGTTCAAAGGCATGCCGGCGACGTCGGCGCGCTCGATCTGACGCACGCGGCATTCGGTAAGCCCCACCTTTTCCGCCAGCTCGTTTTGCGAAAGAAACAGCCCTTTGCGCAGTTTGGCAAGTTTCCTGCCGGAAAATTTTTGAAGTGGCCTTGATGTCATATTCACCTGTCTACCGCTGGAGCGTCCCTAAAAATATATTTAATCGTCCACAAATTGGTTTGACTATCGGTAATTTACCGGTAATGTAACGGTAGTGATCGGGATGGGTCTTGGTGGTGTACACACACGTAACCCGGCCACGGACCACGGCAACAACAGGACTGGCGGATGCCTGTCCATTACTCCGCGCCGACATCAGCCCCGGCGCGGAGTTCTCTTTTGGGGCGAGCAGAGTATTGCCGATGGCTCCACTTTGCCGCAGGTCCATAACGCCTTGGCGGATATCAGCCAGAGAGGGCACTGCAAGCACTAAGAATCTATCTCAGCACCCATCGCGCAGTCATTGGGTTCTGAGATAGATTCTAATTAATTGGCAACGTCCGAGTCCATCCAGTCGTCGGGTTTTTTGTTGGAAGCGTGCGCGAAGTCCGCCAGAGGATCGCTGCTAGAGAAGATCCAGTTATTGGCGGTGTCGGGGGTGCTGCCGGCATATCCGCCGCCAAGGGTGTCGCTCGACTGCCAGGGGGAAGCCAAGTCGAGCGAGGCAAAGATCGAGCCGAAGCCGGCGCTGGCGAAGATGCCGCCGGCAGGGCTGGAGGCAAGGGCGCTGACGGACGTTGGTGCGCCGCCGGCCGAGAGGGTCCAGCCGGCGCCGCCGTTGAAAATGCCAATAGGCGTGGTGGTAATCGGGCCTCCCGGCATTAACACACAAACCGGTGCCACGACAATGGGCGTATAAACAACCGGCGGCGGCTGTAGCGGCGACGGGATGATTGGGGCGGGCGGCGTCAGGCCGCTGCCGGGCTGGAACTTGATCAGGTCGAAGCTGTCGCCGCCGGCGTAGATGGAACCATCGGCGGCAAATCCCAACGCAACCGCCGACGATAGCGAAGCCAACGGACTGGAAGGATCGGCGTTGTCGGTCACCGGGGTGGCCAGGCCACCATTGGCAAATTGCGTATCGATGCTGCCATCGGGGTTGTAACGTTCCAGGGAATAGCTGGAGCCAAGGACAAAAATAGCTCCGTCGGAACGCGCACCGACCGCGATGCCGCTATCGACCTGGGCCAGGGCGCCGAGGGTGCCATCGGAGCCCAAGGTAAGATCCTGGGTGCCGTCGGCATTGTAACGGCCGAGGTATTGATCGAGGGATACCAACTTGCCATCGGCCTGCGCGGCTACGGATCCGGGTAGGGATCCGTAGGGACGGGCATAAGACTGAACTTCGACGGTTTGTCCGTCGGCGCTGACTTGAGCGACAAAATCGGATTGGGTGTAAGTTGTCGCCCAGCCATCGAGGGCACCGGCGATACCGGTCACGGGGTTTATGTAAGGGGTGCCTATACCGGGAACGGAGGTGGTCGTATATCCCTGTCCATCGCCGACGACAATGATCGAGCCATCGCTGTTTACACTGGCGGCCAGGGCATACTCGGTGTTGTCGTTGGCATTGCCCTGGATGGTTATTAGACCGCCGAGGCCGAAGGTCGTGTCGGGCGATCCGTCGGCATTATAGCGGAGCACGGCCATCTGGGCATCGTCCTGGCCAACGGCAATGATTTGACTGCCCGACTCGGCAAGGCCATAGACTGTCGCATTGTCAGCGCTGGCCGGCGGGGCGGTGATGACGATGCCGTCAGAGCCGAAGGAACTGTCCAGGGAGCCGTCGGCGTTATAGCGGGCCAGGAGGAACTCGCCCTGGTCGGCGTCAGTGCCGCCGACGAGTATCTTGCCATCGTTCTGGATCAGCAGGGTGTTGATTTCGGCGTTGTCGGAGCCAACGGGCGTTTCCACGATGCCGTTATTGCCAAAGGAAGTATCCAGCGAGCCATCGGCATTGAAGCGGGCAATGGCGATTTCGTCATTGCTGTCGTCAGTGGGATCGACGACTCCAGCGGCGACGATCTTGCCATCCTGTTGCACTGCCAGGGTGCTCAAGGAAGACCATGACGCAGCGGTGAAAGCCTGAGCTACGCCGCCGGCGCCGAAGTTCATGTTCAACTCGCCGCCGGAAAGGAGAACGCGCCGTTCCAATGTTTCCATCCAAACCCGTTCGACAACCGGCAACGCGGCCAACTCAAGCCGCTTGCCAAGCATGTGGAGATTGCGGATGGCTGGCTGGTAAATGGTCAGTGCGGTTTGGCGTGCCATGATTGCTCCTGTTCCATGCGTGCAGATTTGAGCCCAACTTTTTAGACTGCAATTCGATGAATTACTTAAATATACCAACAGAGTCGCAGGCATTGCAAGCAAAAGGTCTAACGGAGGAAATCAGAGCGGTTTGAGAATCGGTTCCCAGAGCGGCGCCAGTATCGGTTGGGGCATAGCCGTGGGGATAGGCTCGGCGACAGGGGGTTGTTCGGCCACTGAAAGCTGGTCGGACATGCGGCGGTGGTGGTGGCCGATGGCGGCAAGGCGCACGGCCAGAGACAAGAGGCGGGGCTTGTGCCAGAGCGTCCAGGCCATGATCTTCCAGTATTCGCGGCGTTCGATGCCGGTAATGCCAAAGCGGAGCAACGCCCGCCACAGGGCCTTGACATCGGCAGCGCGCACATGCCGACGTGCCTGAGGCGAGGGGAATTCGCGGAGAAAGGTGCGGATGCGGCGATAATATGCGGGCGGCGCAAAAATAGTGTTGAGCACCCAGCGGTGCCCATTGCGAAGCGTTTCCAGGCCCATGCGCGGAGTGAAATTGGTGCTGCCATCGGTGTTGTGGCTGAGGAAGCCTCCGCCGAGGCGGCCCTCGGCCTCCAGCCGAGCCTTGAGCCTGGTTCCCGGCGCGGCCTGCAACTGGCCGACCATGGCGGTCACTATCCCGCTGGCCTGGATGAAATCCACCTGCCGCTGAAAGACGGCCGATGTGTCGTGGTCGAAGCCGACGATGAACCCGCCCTGCACTTCCAATCCCGCTCGCTGCAGAGTCTTGACATCGGCAATCATGTCGCGGTTGCGGTTCTGGCTCTTGTGGCACTCTTCCAGACTTGCGGGATCGGGAGATTCGATACCGATGAAGACCATGTCGAAACCGGCCTGGACCATGGATCGCGTGAGTTCGGGATCGTCGGCAAGATTGATCGAGACCTGGGTACACAATGGCAGGGGGCGATGCGATTTCTGCCAGGAGATGAGCGCCGGCAGGAGTTCGTCGCGGAGAGTCCGCTTGTTGCCGATGAGATTGTCGTCCACAAAGAAGACGCGCTGGCGCCAGCCTGCGCGATAGAGGGCGTCCAACTCGCGGATGATCTGGCCGGCGTCTTTGACACGCGTTTTGCGGCCCAACGTGGCGGTCACGTTGCAGAAATCGCAGTCGAAGGGGCATCCCCGGGAATACTGGATGCCGACGACGGCATAGTCCTTCAGAGAGGCCAGCGACCAGAGCGGAGTGGGCGTCGTCCGCAGGTCCGCCAGATCTCGGGAGCGATACATGCGTCTGGGCGTGCCTTTTTCAATGTCGGCCACCAGGTTGGGGAAGCTCAGTTCCGCTTCGTTGAGGACGAAGTGGTCCACATCTTGAAACAGGGCGTAGGCGGCGGTGAAGAGCGGTCCGCCGGCGATGATCTTTTTGCCCAAAGCCTTGCAGCGGGCGATCACCTTTTCGGCGCCCTGCCATTGGATGGTCAGTCCACCGAGGAAGACGGCGTCGGCCCAGGCCAAATCCGCGTCGGTCAACGGCTGCACGTTGATGTCAATCAGGCGTTTGCGCCAGTGATCCGGCATCATGCCGGCCACGGTCAGCAGTCCCAACGGGGGTAGCAGTGATTTGCGGGCGATGATCCCCAATGCGTGGCTGAGGCTCCAGAAACTCTCGGCGAATTCGGGGGAGACCAAAAGTACGTTCATACGCAGAATCCTCTGGACCTTCCCCAATTCCTGAGAACACTACGCTCACTGTTTTGTCAGTTGCTTTGGTGAACGCCGGCGGCTGCAAACGCCTGGCCATGATCTGTCGCCATTATGGCCAACTGAGCATAATACTAACTGAGAAAGGAAGGCAGTCAAGCACAATTCCGCGCGTCATGCTGAATATCAGCGGGTATCCGAAGGGCGCTTACGCCGTTGCAGTTAGTGCGAAGAGTGCATGCAGAGCGAGCCCTGCAAGACCGAGCAATAGTTCAGTGTTTCCGCAACGCCAAGGCGCCGGTGGGACAGGCGCTGACGCATTCTTGGGCGACTTTGCGGAGGGATTCGGTTAAGGGGGCGTCCAGGGCGCCAGCGATGCGGACCTGAAAGCCACGGCCTATAAAGCTCAGACCCAGGGGTTCCCTAGCCTTGGCGGTGATCTGGACACACATGCCACAGGCGATGCATTTGCCGGATTCGTAGACAACGGTTTCGTCGGCGTCTTGGGCGGGGGCCGAAACGCAGGGGATGCGGGGACCGTCGGTGCGATGAAAGGGCCGGCGAGGCATGCGGTAGTGGCCGGGTTCCGCACCGTAGGCACTGGCCCAGCGGCGCAGCGAGCATTCCTGGAGTTTGCCGCAATCGCAGCTCAGGCAGCGGGCTGATTCGGTGATGGCCTGATCGCTGGATAGGCCGGCGGGAAAAGAGGCGACGCGCGCATCGTCAGTAGAGCCGGCTAGGAAGGTGGTTTTTTCACCGATATCCAAGACGCCGAGGCGCACCGAGAAAGGCGAATACTCCAAGGCAATGGGGCGGCCGGCGAGGAAGGAGGTGATGGCATCGGCGGCCAAACGACCGGCGCCGACGGCACGAATGGCATGGCGGTAGGGGGTCAGGGCGGCGCCGGTGGCAAAGACGCCGGGCAGGGAGGTCATCATGGTCTGTTTGTCAATTTTGAGGCCGTTGCCAAGCAACTCTATGCCTAACAAGGCGGCTCCGGTGGCGTCGATGGCGCCGACGGCGATGAGGACGGCGTCAAATTGGCGCCTCAGGTCGGGCAGGGAGATATCTTGACCAACACGCTGGCCTGGTTGGAATTGGACGCCCAATTTGCGAATCAGGTTGATTTCGGCGTCGAGAACTGCTTCCGGCAAAAGAGCTCGGTCGATGGCGTAGCGCAGGTTGCCGCCGGCCAGGGGGTGCTGGTCGATCAGGACGCAAGCGTGGCCCTGCTGAGCCAGATACCAGGCGGCGGCCAGTCCCGCCGGGCCGGCGCCGATGACGGCGATTTTTTTGCCGCTATCGGGAAGGCAGGAGGGCAGGTAAGGCTCGGGCGAAGCCAGATCGACATCGGCGGCGTGGCGTTTGAGTTGGCAGATGGAGACGGGTTGGTCCTTGAGACCGCGGCGGCAACCTTTTTCACACAGTTCGGGGCAGATGCGTCCGAGGACAGCCGGGAGTGCTATCTTGTCCTTGATGGTTACGATGGCATCGCGCATCCGCCCGGCTTCGATGTGGCGGATCATGCTGGGAATGTCCATGTGGGCGGGGCAGACATTGGTGCAGGGGGCCTGGCAGTCGCCGGCATGGTCGGCCAGGAGAAGCTCGAGGGCGATTTTGCGGGAAAGGCGCACCTGAGGGGATTCGCTTTCGACGATCATACCCTGGCCGGCGGGAGTGGCGCAGGCGGGCAGGAGACGGTTTTGGCCGTTGACGCGGACGACGCAGGCCATGCAGGAGGTATTGGCGGCGTAACCTGGACGGTGGCAAAGGGTGGGGACGTCGATGCCGAGCTTGCGGGCGGCATCCAGAATGGTGGCGCCGGATTCGACCTGAACGGAGCGGCCGTCAATGGCGAGGGTAATTACGGTCATACGACTTCTATGGCGTCTACGGGGCACGAAGTTCGGCACATATCGCAGCGGGTACACAGATGATCATCGATGGTATGCTTCTGATAGGGCAGCAGGGGAATGGCGTTGACTGGGCAGACCTGGGCGCAGCGCGTGCAGCCGAAGCACTGGTCGGTCACCAGGTAGCGGATCAGGCCTTTGCACTTGCCGGCCGGACAGTGGCCTTTCAGGTGGGCCTCGTACTCATCGTGGAAATAACGCAGTGTGGTCAGCACGGGATTGGGGGCGGTCTGGCCCAGGCCGCAGATGCTGCCGCTCTTGACGGCGCTGCTGAGCTGTTCGAGCTCCTTGAGATCCGAGGGTTTGCCTTTGCCTTGGCAGAGGCGATCGAGAATATCCAGAAGAGCCTTGGTGCCCATGCGGCAGAACGAGCACTTGCCGCACGATTCGGCCTGGGTGAAGCGTAGAAAATAGCGGGCAATGTCCACCATGCAATCGCGATCGTCCAGGACCACCAGGCCGCCGGAACCCATGATGGCGCCGGCTTGGGAGAGGGACTCGAAATCGACGGGGAGGTCGGCCAGTTCGGCGGGGATGCAGCCACCGGAGGGACCGCCGATCTGTACGGCTTTGAAACGCCGTCCGTCGGCCACGCCGCCGCCGATATCGTCAACGATCTGGCGGATGCTCACGCCCATGGGGACTTCGATAAGGCCGCCGCGGCGGATCTTGCCGGTCAGGGCGAAGACCTTGGTGCCTTTGCTGTTGGCGGTGCCGATGGCGGCGAAAGCCGCCGGGCCGCGGCGGATGATCCAGGGCGTCAGGGAGTAGGTTTCGACATTGTTAATGCAGGTTGGCTTGTCCCAGAGGCCGCGATCAGCGGGGTAGGGTGGCTTGAGGCGCGGCTGGCCGCGCCGGCCTTCGATAGAGGCGATAAGGGCAGTTTCTTCGCCGCAGACGAAAGCTCCGGCGCCTTCGACGATGCGCATGGCAAGGGGTTGGCCGTCGCCCAAAGCATCAGGTCCCAGGATGCCGCGCTGGTTGCAAAGTTCGATGGCCTGGCGGATGCGGCGCACGGCCAGGGGGTACTCGTGGCGGATGTAGAAGATGGCTTCGGCAGCGCCGACGGCGTACGCGGCAATGATCATTCCCTCCATGACGCGGAAGGGGAACGACTCCAGGAGCATGCGGTCCATGAAGGCGCCGGGGTCGCCCTCATCGCCGTTGCAGATGACGTATTTGGTCCCGTCTTCGCTGACGGCGCTGCGGACGCGCGACCACTTCTGGCCGGTGGGAAATCCCGCGCCGCCGCGTCCGCGCAGGCCGGATTCCAGGACCATGTCGATCACGTCGGCCGGCTCCAACTCCTCGGCGCATTGGCGAGATGCGGCAAAGCCGTGGTGGGCGATATAGGCGTCCAGATCCAGGGGGTCGTAGGCGCCGGAATCTTCAGTGGCGATGCGGATCTGCGGGCCGAGAAAGCCGCAGACGGGGCCATCGCGGACGTCAATAGAGTGGCGTTGCAGGGCGACGGCATCGGCTTGGCCGGTGATATGGTCCAGGGCCTGGCTGGCGGCGGTGCGGAGGCGGCCGAAGAAGCCGTTGGACTTGAAATGGCGGCGCACGATGTCGGTGGCCTCGATGGCGCTGACCTTGGCATAGGTAGGATTGACGCCGCCGTTGGCGCCAGCTATTTCAACCAGCGGGGTCTGGTGGCACATGCCTGAGCAACCGACCGCCGTCACGCGGGCGGCGGCTTTGCTGTTGCGAATGGCCTGCTCCAAAGCAAGGCGCACCGAATCAGCGCCGCCGGCGACGCAGCAGGAGCCGCAGCCGATGCGAATCTCCGGAAGGTTTTCGGCGGCGGAGGGTTCCGGCCCGGCGAAAATGTTTCGCAGCTTTGTGAGCAGTCCGCCACCATTGACGGCGACCTGGGCGGCGGCGCGGGCCCGCTGGTTCTCCATGGCCAGAAAATCTTTCAGGGCGTAGACTATGCCCTCGGGGGTGCGGTGGCCATAGGTTACGTTGTCCACCTGCACCACGGGAGCCAGCGTGCAACAGCCCAGGCAACCCACGCGTTCGACGGTGAAAGTACCATGGGTATCGGTGTCCTGTTCGCCTTCCAGTTGCAGATGCCTGCGTAACGAATCTTCCACGCGTTCGATGCCTTTGACGTGGCAGGCCGTGCCGTGGCAGACGCGCACGGTATGTTTGCCGGCGGGGCGATGGCGGAAACCGGCATAGAAGGTGGCCACGCCGCTGATCGTCGCCGGGTCGATTTGGGCGAGATGCGACAGGCGTTCAAGCGCCTGGCGTGGTAGGTAGCGATAATGGGCCTGGATGGACTGGAGGATGGGGATAAGAGCCTCAGGTCGATTGCCAAGGCGCTGTACGGCGTCATCCACGAAGGCCAGATCGACCGGCGGGGCGGAACTGGGGCCGTCGCTTTCCTGGCTTCCCAGAGGTTGGGTGCGCATGCGGCTCATTGGATCTTGCCCCCTCCGGTGATGCAATAGAGCGTGGTCAGGCCGCGGATGAAGATACGTCCGTTGGCGAAGGCCGGGGAAGCCTGCACTTCTTCGCCCACTGGCGAGGCGGCGATTTCCTGGTATTTGTCGCCAGCGCTGAAGATGTGCATGATGCCCTTGTCATCCAGCAGGTAAATCCGACCGCCGGCCAGAATGGGCGAGGCGTGGGTTTTGGCGGAAAGATCCTGTTGGTAGAGGAATTTCCCTGTGGAGGCGTCGAGACAGCACAGGGCATCTCTCTGAGTGACGACCCAGAGGCGATTCGCATGCGCCAGTGGGCTTACGATATCCGCGTCAGCATCTTCATTGGCCCAGAGCCAATGCTCTTTGGAGATATTGCCTTTAGCATCGGTCGCCAGAGCCACAAGAGCGTGTTGACATGCGAAGAACGCCAAGCCGCGTTCGTTCACCACGCTGAAAGCTGGTGACGGCACCACATCCTCCTGCAGGCATTTGCTGTGCCAGAGTTCCTCTCCCGTTGCCGGGTCGTAGGCGGCGGCGATGGGGTTGCCGGAGCAGAGGATCTGGGCCCCGCTGGGCGTGGGGGCGAGAATCGGGCTGCCCCAGGAGCTTTGGGAGGCACGTTTCGCCTGCCAAAGCTGTTCGCCGGTCGCGGTGTTGAAAGCCAGCAACGATGATTGGTTGTCCGTGGGGTCCAATCCCTGGTCGAGCTGGACAATGAGCTTGTCAGCGACGACCAGCAGCGATGAAGCCGGGCCGTATTGGGTTGCCGGTTCGCCCAGGTTCTTGGTCCAGACGCTCTTGCCGGCAAAGTCGAGGCAGGCCAGGTCGCCGCTGGCGAAGAAGGCGAAGACGCTTTGGCCATCGGTGGCCATGCTGGGCGCGGCGTAGGTGGTTTCTTCGTTGATATCCAGAGCCGTTGAGCCCTGGCCAATGGCTTGTTTCCACAGGATGGCGCCGGTGTTGGCATCGTGGCACCACACCAGTCGCTGGTCTTTGCTCGCCCCCGCCAGGAAGACCTTATCACCCCAGACGATGGGGCTGTTGCGCCCGGGCAGGACAACGGGGGCCCTCCATAGTAGACCCTTTTGGGTCGGCACGTCCCAGTGGATGGGGAACTGCCCGCCCGCTGCCGCCAACCCGTCGGTTCCGCGGAAGGCCGGCCAATTGAGCGTGGTTGGCTCGTTGGAGATAGGCTCGTCGGGCGTCTGGGCTTCCGTGGTCCCTGCCCCGCCGGCGTTGGGTCGCGGCAGGGGCGCCTTGGGGAATGCGAGCGCCAGGGTGACGCCGATGGTTGCCAGGGAAACCGCGCCAGTGCCGATGGACCAGATCGACGGCAGCGAGTCACGCCAGGCGCCGGTTTCCAGGACCTTGGCCGGCGGCATGATCGGCCCGGAAAGCTTGGCCGCCGACTTGGCCGCGACGATGAAGAGAATCATCCCTCCCAGCAGCAGGTAGGCGCCGGTGTGGAGGAAATGCATGTGGCGCAAATAGGCCAGGCGGGTGACGCGGTCAACTTCGCGGATTTGGCTCTTGAGGGATTCCTCCTCGGGATTGCGCCAAAGCTGGTCCTTAAGATCGCGAAGCTTCTGGTCGTCGAGAAGGTTGGCTTGGGGTCGGAAGACAGAAACCATCAGCGCCGCCGTGATGGCGATGGAAAAGGCTGCGGCTATGAACGCTACGGCGACGGCAGTGCGATAAGACATTAGGCGCAACGGCGAAAAAACCGGCGGGATAGCCAAGGCGGACGGTGGAGAAGGAGTTATGGCGTGAATTTGAGTCATGCGGCCGGTCCTGGCCTGCGCAAAGTCAGGGGCACCACGGTGGTCGTGTTGCCTTGTTCGACGGGGCAGGCGGCGTAGCAGCGGGCGCAGGCCACGCAGGCGGCAGCGTCAGCAGTGTAGCCTGTCCGTGGCCGCCGTGACGAGGCACTGAGGAGTTTAGCGCTTACCACCAGGCCGATCCACAGGCCCAGCAAGGTGCCGCCGATGGCATACTTATGCCGCAGTTCCTCAATGCTGCCTATGAGCTGAGCAACAACCGCCGCGTGGTTTTTTTCCTGGCGCCCTTCGTTTTTGCGGAAGGCGTCGGCGGTTTCACTGTGGTTGTTGGGGTCGGGAATGCTTCCCTGGTCCTCCTGCGCCAGGCGTACAGCGAGGTTGGCATTGAAATCCATGCGGATCAGGGCGGGAGCGCTGAGGCGGCCAAGCATGGCGAATAGGCCCGTGAAGGCCACGCCGGCCAGCAGCATTCCCAGAGCCAGGCGGCGGGAAGCAGCGCGATCACCAGCCCCGGGCGGGGCCATGCCACTGAGCACTGTCGGAGTGCGGATGGCGCCGAAAGGGCAGGCTTCTTCGCAGAGCCGGCAATCCACGCACTGGCCGGGGGTGATGGTCAGCCGACGTCGGGAGAAGGGGGCGAGAAGCCGCAGGAGTATCGAATAGGGGCAGAGAAACCGGCAATAAGTTCTGCCGATGAACATGCTGCTTAAAAGCAGGCAGGCGCCCAAAAAGAGCATGGGGGCCGATCCGCTAAGGCGAAACATGGCGACGAACGGATCGTAGCGACAGATAACAAAATCACTGCCCAGAAAGGCGAAGAGCACGCCGATGCCCAGGTAGAGATACGCCAGTACGCCCAGTCCGGCTTCCAGCCAAAGGGGCACCTGTATGGGCTTGAACAGCACGATGTCCTGGATGGCCCCGAGCGGGCAGACCGAGGCGCAGAAGATACGCCCGAAAAAGAGGGTAAATAACAGCGGCACGAGAAAGAGGAAGGCCGCTGTCCAAGGCAGGGCGTAGCCGTTGTTTCCGGCAGCCATGGCCACGTTTTGAATCGATCCGACCGGACAGATGCAGCCGTGGCGGAAGAAGCCGAAATAGAGCAGCGAGATGATGGTGATGACCAATGCCCCGCGCCGCGAGCGTCTGGCGAAGACCCACCATGCCGAAGCGGCCAGGGCCGCCAGCAGCATCCCCGCATCGACGTAGGTCCATCCGGCCCAGTTGGCCGGCGTCGTTAGCACCTGGGGCAGTTGATACCCGGTGCGGAATTCCGGCAGGGCGAAGCGCTGCGGCGTGGCCATGGCCACGGATGCCAGGCAAAGCATGGCGACGAAGGCAGCCAGTGGAGAAGATATATTCGTTGGCCGGCGCATATTCAGGGAAGAACGCAACTCACCCCGTTCGTTTCTTGTTTTTGAGCTTGTATGGTTGGTCACGCCGCACGCGGCTGATGGCCTGGGCCGGGCAGGCGGCGGCGATGGAACAGCGGTTGCAGTCGACACACAAGCCGCGGTCGATCTGAAGGTGGAGCGACCCATTGCCAAACATTTCGCACCCCTGCACACAGCGAGCGCAGCCGATGCAGGCATCGTTGTCGATGAGGTATTCGTAGTAGACCCCTTCGATCTGGCGGCGCTTGATGGCGTTGGCAGGGCAAAGCTGGTTTTCGGCGGCGCTGTTGACAGCGTTGTTGTTCAATTCCAGGAAGCCGGGGCAGACCTCGCAGAAGCCGCACAACGATTGAATATTGATGCACTTGACGGCTGAAGGATTGAGCACGCAGGCGGTGGCGCACTTGCCGCACTGGACGCACAGTTCGGGATCGATCTGCCAGACGGTGGCGGGGACCGGCTTGGCCATGAGGGAGCGGCCCAGAAACGCGGCTCCGGCAAGCACGCCGGCGATACGCGCCGATTCGCCCAAAACCTTGCGGCGGGAGAGTTTGCGGTTGGGGTCGGGGCTCATGGCCGGCCTCCCCGGCTGGCCTGGGCCTGTGGCAGGGCGCACTGGTCAAAGAGTCCACAGCTCGAGCAGACGATTCGTCGTTGGCAGGCCAGCGAAGGCCCGCGCTGGCGGCGCAGAACCAGCATTGCCGTGCCGCCGGCCAAGAAGGCGGCAGCAGCGTAACGGACGGCGCCGCGGAAAAAGTCGCGGCGACCGAGCTCGGGTTCCGCCGGCCTAATCGGCGGCAGAGGTTGGCCGTTCGCATCAGCGTTGCGTACGGGGGTAGAGAGCCGCGGCGCCACGGAATTACTTCTCATAATCCACCGGCCTGTCCGTAGGCCACGGCAGCAGCCTGGGTCTTAGGCACGAAGATGCGCACGGTGGCGGTACCGCGTTCGAGCACGAAGATGCGATTGGCATCGTCGGCGGCCAGGGCCAGGCCGGCGTTGTTGCCGGCGAAGACCTGGGGCGGGGCGACCACGCCTTCCAGCACGCCACCGGCGGAGAACATCTTCACACGGGCGATGCCCTTCTCGGCGGTGATGAAACGGCCATCCGGAAGGCGCAGGAAATCCGCGGGATTGCAGCAGCCCAGGAAACTGGCCACATCAATTTCGCCGCTCCTGGCCGCATCGTTGCCACCGACCTCGGCTCTGCCGTGGCCCCAGAACCAGTCGATATGGCCATCAGCGCGATAAGCTTCCAGACGGAAACGGCCGGGATTCGATACCCAGACGAGCCCATCCGGGGCCAGGGCCACCTGGATGTGGGGGCTGGGGGCGATGAGGCCGGGCACATCAAGAGCGGGGTTTTCCCGGCCAAACTCCTGGAGAACCTGGCCGGCCATGTCGCAGCGAAGCACCCGGAGCCGGCCGGAATCGGCGGCATACACGTTGCCGTTGCCGATGGCCAGGCCGCTGATGTAGGCGGTGGCCGCCCAGGGCTGCCAGGAGGCCAGAAGTTGGCCTTCAGGCGAAAGAATATCAACGTGATCCCGCATGCCGACATACAGTTTGCCGTCGGCGGCGGTGGCCAGACAGGTGGCCTGGTTGGCCAGATTAATGTCGGCGCCAGTGCGCGAGCCGTCGGGATTGAAGCGGCGGATCACTGCTCCCGCGGCGATCAGGAGTTTCCCCTGGCGATCGAGGGCCATCGCCCGCGGCGACTGGAGCATGGTGTCGATCTTTCCGGCCTGGCGGTAAGTCACCAATTTGGGGTCGATCTGCTGCAGCCCGGTGACATCGTAGCTGAATCCTTTTTCGCGAGCGCGGTCATTGCGGTCGGAGGCGTCGCGGATCTTGAGATAAACCACCGCCGCGCCCAGTATCCCGCCGACGATGCCCAGCGGAACGGCGGCGATGGCCGCGCCCAGAATGACCCTCTGTTTAACGCTCATACGGCGTGGCGAACGGGTTCCGTTCACGTTAGATGGATCAACTGGTGGTGTCATGGCGCTACCTTTCGCATATCCAGGCATACCATACGGGTCATGTCGCGGGTGATCAGTCTCCCGCCGGCCAGGGCCGGAGGCGCCCACGATTCGTCGCCGTCCTCGAACAACTGGGCCTGGGCCAGGAGGTGGAAGCCCTGGTCGGTGGCTTCCACGGCCGACAGCCTCCCGGTGTCGTTGGTCAAGAGTATCATACCATCGGCGATCATGAATCCACCAAGCCCGAAGCGGGCCTTGGCGCCGCTGGCCCAGATTTGCTTGCCGTCGAGGCCGAGACAGACAAGCTGGCCGCCGGGGATCACGCCGTAGATGTGGTCGTGATACAGGATAGGCGTGTGTTGCTCGGCGCCGAACACGGTTGGCTTGAGGGTATACAACTGTTTGGCGGCGAAGCGCGATCCATTGGAGCTGATCTGGAGCATCATGCTGCCGGAGCCATAACCGCCGCAGAGGAAAATACGGCGTTCGTCAATCTGGAGCGGGCTGGGAACGGTGGCCTGGGGAACGCGCCAGCCGAGGTATTCCCAGAGGATCGTGCCATCATCGGCGGATACGCCGGCCACGCCGGCGCTGGCCACGTAGACGTACATACGGCGGCCGAGGATGGTCATGGGCATGACCGAAGTATGGGTCATGGCCCAGTTATGGGGATTGGGCGTTTTCCAAAGGACCTTGCCGCTGGAACATTCGACGGCCATGAGGAGGCAGTCGCCAGCGGTGCCGAGGATGGCCCGGTCGGTGTCGCCGGTGGAGTCGATGAGGGGACATTGGCCGGCGTACCAGGCAGGAATGGTCACGTGGTAATCGCGTACCAAATCGATGCCCCAAAGGTAGTTGCCGCTGATGGCGTCAACGCACACGACGTGGCACTTGGGCCCCAGGGTCAACAAATAATGATCGGTGACCGCCGGGACGGTTCGACTCATGCCGTGGTTGCGGACTACATCAACCGCATAAGCCCGCTTCCAGATATCTTTGCCATCAACCAGGGCGAGGCAGCGGATGACGTCAGCGCGGTTGATGGCATCGTAATCGAGGAAATAGACGCGGCCGTTCTTGACGACGACTCCAGCATAGCCTTCGCCGGCGGGTATGGACCAGAGTTTTGGCGGCCCGCTTTCAGGGAAGCTGTGGATAAGAGGGACGGTTTCGGCACTGATGTCGTCAAAACGCCGGCCACGGAAGCGTGGCCAGTCTCCGGGCAGGTCGACCGGCTTGCCGTCCCCGGTGGTGAAAATGCCTTGGAGGTCGGTGGGGGGGGCAGTCGGATTGACGCTGGAGCCAATGGTGGGGATTAGGGCGCTCTGGTTGGTGGTGTTGGTTGTCTGAGGCGTGGCCCCATCCGTGTGTGTTGGTTCCGGCAGACGCAGACCGACGCCAGGGTTGCCCGGCGGTAGAATAAGCCAAGTCCCCAGGAGTAGGATGCCCAGGGCAAGAATGCCCAAGGGCAGAATCTGAATAAATCTATCTAACTTCATGAACTGCATGGGTCTGCATGTCAAGGACTGCCGGGCCGTCTACTCTATCTACTATGTATCGTACCGGGATGGGGGAGGTTTGTTCAATGAAATCAGGAAGAACGGGTCGCCCTTTGGGCGTTCGTGGGACACCATAAGTAGGGTTACGGAGGCGCAATATCTAATTCTTGACGTGGCGCGTTGTTTGTGGCAAGGGACGTCGGTCTGCTGGTCTGGGCTGCGGCGTCCCGCGGCAATGGGTTGGCAATCTCCGAGGCATGATCGGGTGCGATTACGAGTTGCCCATGTTTGTCGGTCTATACCAATAATATTCAGGTCTCACCCGTCCGCTTTATAGCCGTGACTCACAACGGCTATGAGTTTTCTGTTGGCTATTCTATCTGACCTCTGGCATTGGCGCGTGGCAGGTCCGCGTTGTTGCGATGTCAGATTGACGGATGCACGCCCCGACTTGCGCTGGCGCTCGCGAGCTTCGGCAAAAAGCCGATTGAGGTCGTGGCTGTACGAGGCGGATAGGGTGTCTTTGATTTGCCAGACTTCGCGGAGTACCTCGTCGGCCACACCGGTCTGGAGATGCTGTGTGGTGATGGTTGCCTTCATTCCCTGTTCTCCATGAGTTCTTCCGGCGTACAGATTGCCGGCAAGTCGTATCCCGCAGCGAAGGCCAGACGCCGCAGACGCGACTGAATAGACACATTGACAAGATGTCGGAAATTCAACGAGAGCAGCGCATCAAGGCGGTGAACGGTGGCCGTGGCGATGTGAGCTGCGTCGCGGTCGGCATCGGGAGGGAGAATGCCGCCGTCGAGGACGATTTGCGAGGTGAAAAGCTCGTGGTCTCCCCGGCAACATTCCCACCACTCCCGGGTGATCTGCTGTCGCGCCATCTGCACGACATCGCGTGCCGGTCGGGCCACCAAGTAGCTGGGGAT
>Ga0316227_1000692_pt1 | contig 44334 bp, 36 predicted proteins | sample TBH18019metaG_FD_206012 | JGI IMG/M metagenome (GOLD analysis project Ga0316227, IMG submission 206012) | Freshwater microbial communities from Trout Bog Lake, Wisconsin, USA - TBH18019 | ecosystem: Environmental > Aquatic > Freshwater > Lake > Hypolimnion/Profundal zone | place: USA: Wisconsin... | reverse complement strand
TCTCGCGCCGCCGGCCAAGACCCTCTGGGACGATTGACGATCATGACCTCGCTGTTCGCCGGCATCCAGGACGCGCCGCTCGACCCGATCATGCGCCTGTTCGAGGCCTTCAACGCTGACCCGAGCCCGAAGAAGCTCAACCTCGTGGTCGGCGTGTACACGGATGCGGAGGGCAAGGTGCCGCGCCTGCGCGCCGTGCAGACCGCCGAGAAGCGCTGGATCGAGAAGGGCCTGCCGAAGACTTATCGGCCGATCGAGGGCACCAAGCCGTTCCGCGACGCCGTGCAGGAGCTGCTGTTCGGCAAGGGCGCGCCGATCCTGTCGCAGAACCGCACCGCGACGCTCCAGAGCATCGGCGGCACCGGTGCCCTGAAGACCGGCGCGGACGTGCTGGCCAAGCTCTATCCGGACGCCAAGGTGGCGGTGAGCAACCCGAGCTGGGAGAACCACAAGGCGCTGTTCACCCAGGCCGGCTTCACCGTGGTCGACTACCCCTACTTCTCGGCCGAGACCGGTGGGGCCGACTACCCAGCCATGAAGGCCTATCTCCAGGATCTGCCGAAAGGCTCGATCGTGGTGCTGCACGCCTGCTGCCACAACCCGACCGGCGCCGATCTCAGCCTGGACGAGTGGCGCGATCTGGTGCCCCTGATGGCCGAAAACGGCCTGATCCCGTTTCTCGACATCGCCTATCAGGGTTTCGGCAACGGCCTCGACGCCGATGCCGAGCCGGTGCGCCTGTTCGCCGAGTCGGGTCAGGAATTCCTCGTCGCCTCCTCCTTCTCGAAGTCGTTCTCGCTCTACGGCGAGCGCGTCGGTGCGCTCACGATCGTAGCCGAGAACCCGGCCGCCAGAGCCAAGGTCGAGGCCTTCGCCAAGCGGCTGGTGCGGGCGAGCTACTCCAACCCCCACACCCACGGCGCCGCGATCGTCGAGATCGTGCTGACGGATCCGGAGCTGCGCGCCGATTGGGAGCGGGAGCTCGCCGAGATGCGCGACCGGATTCGTGCCATGCGCGAACGGATGGCCGACAGCCTGCAGCAGCGCCACCCCGAGCGCGGCTTCGACGCCATCAAGACCCAGAAGGGCATGTTCTCCTACACGGGCCTCAGCCCCGCCGAGGCCACCCGCCTGCGCGAGGAGCACGAGGTCTACGCGCTGGAGACCGGCCGGATCTGCGTGGCGGCGGTCAACAGCCACAACATCGACCACGTCATCGACGCGATCGACGCGGTGGTAAAGGGCTGACCCGGTGGCGGCCCTCAAGCGCGTCTGCCGGTTCAATGTCTGGATCAACCCGGTCTTCGATGAGCGCCTGAGGGCCGAGCCCGATATCGACCTGCAGGTCGGCGATCTGCAGGGTCCGGAGGACACGCTGCGGGACCTGCTCCGGCAGGCGCATGTGTTCCACGTCTCGCCCGCGCGGGACGAGCTGCCGCGCCGCTGGCACGTCACCGATGCGCTGCTGGCCGAGTGCCCGAACCTGCTCGCCGTCTCGTCGGGCGGCGCGGGCTTCGACACGGTCGACGCCGCGGCCTGCACCCGGGCCGGTGTCGCAGTGGTCAATCAGGTGGGTGGCAACGCCCAGTCGGTGGCGGAACTGGCGATCGGCCTTATGCTCGCCGTCTCGCGAAAAATCTGCGTGTCGGACCGGCTGCTCCGGACGGCGCGCGGTTTCTCGCGGGAATCGCTGATGGGCCACGAGATCGGCGGCTCGACGCTCGGGCTCGTCGGGATCGGGCATACCGGCCGGGCGGTGACCAAGCTCGCCCGCGGCTTCGACATGCGGGTCCTGGCCTACGACCCGCTGCTGTCGGCCGCGGAGATCCGGGCCCGCGGGGCGGAGCCGGTCGACCGGGGGCAGTTGCTCGCCGAATCCGACATCGTGTCCCTGCACTGCCCCCTCGACGACACCACCCGCGGCAGCTTCGACGCCCAGACCTTCGCGGCCATGAAACCGGGGGCGCTGTTCATCACCACGGCCCGCGGCGGGATCCATGACGAGGCCGCCCTCGCCGAGGCGCTGACTTCGGGCCATCTCGCGGGGGCAGGTCTCGACGTCTGGGCGCCGGAGCCGCCGCCCCTCGACTCGGCTCTGCTCCGGTTGGACACCGTCGTGGCGACCTACCACACGGCTGGCGTGACTCACGAAGCACGCCGCAACGTGGCGGCCTGGGGCGCCGCGCAGATCGTCGGCCTGTTGAAGGGCGAGACCCCGCCGCGGCTGGTCAATCCGGAGGTCTGGCCGGCCGTGCTGGAGCGGCGGGCGCGGTTGCTGGGCTGAGCGTCAGGCGGCGTCCGCCATACGGCGCTGATCCACCCCTCCACCTCATCCTGAGGTGACCGCGAAGCGGGCCTCGAAGGAGGGCTCCAGCCAGCCGCGCGATCCCTGGAGGGCTCCTTCGAGGCCTCCGCTGCGCTCCGGCACCTCAGGATGAGGGGGTGGGCTGGATTGCCTGGACCTAGCAGCCCCTTACGTCGCCGCCCGCATCCAGCCCAACCCCGCCTCGGTGCCGCCCGCGGGATGGTACTCGCAGCCGACGAAGCCGTCGTACCCAACCTCCTCCAGCGCCGCGAAGATCGGATCGAACGCGATCGTGCCCGTCCCAGGCTCGTGACGGCCGGGATCGTCGGCGATCTGGACATGGGCGATGAGCGGTGCGTGATCGCGGATCAGCGCCGCCGGGTCGTAGCCCAGGCAGACGCAGTGATAGGCGTCGAACAGCAACTTGACGTTGTCGCGGCCGATCGTGCGGATCGCATCCACCGCGACCAGCGGATCGTCGATCACGTAATTGGCGATCGAGCCCGGGCCGATCGGCTCGACGATCACCGTCATGCCCCGCGCCCTGGCGGCGTCGGCCGCGAAGGCGAGGTTTTCGAGATAGGTGTCCCAGAGCCGCGCCTTCTCGACCCCGGCCGGACGGACGCCCGCCATCGGGTGGACCATCCGGCAACCGAGCTGTTCGACATAGTCGAGGGTCGGCGTGATCGTGGAGCGGTAATATTCCACCTTGTCGGGCAGCGCGGCAAACCCCTTCTCGCCCTTGGAGGCGTCGCCGGCCGGGAAGCCGGTTTGGACCAGCGGCACGCCCGCCCGGTCCAGCCAGCCAGCCACCTCGTGGGCTGGAGTGGCAAACAAATTCGGATGCTCCACCGCCCGGAAGCCCGCCTCGGCGGCGGCCGCGAAGCGCTCGGCGAGCGGCAGCTCCGTGAACAGGAAGCCGCAATGGCCGCTGAGCCGATCTTTGAAGGCACCGAGCTGCATGGTCAGGCGCTCCGGCCGGTTTCGATCATGGCGCGCATCCGGTCCACCGCTGCGTGGGGGGCGGTCAGGACCGGGACGGAGACCGCCTTCCGCACCGCCTCGGCGGCCCGGGAGGTGGAGAAATGCGCCAGCATGATCGCGTCGCAGTCAGCGAGCTCCGGCGCCCGCTCGGCGATCAGCCGGTTGTGGGTCTCGGCGTCACCCGCCCGCAGGCGCGCCATGGCGTCGTCCACCAGGACGGTCCGCAGGGTCGCCGGGCGCCCCGCCTGACCCACGAATTCCTCGAACTCGTCAGTCATCGTACCGATGGACGGACCGAAGGTCGCCAGCATGCCGATGCGCTCACCCAGCGCGATCGCGGCGCGGAACATCGCCTCGTTGGGCTTGAGCACCGGGACTGGCACGGTCTCGATCAACCGGTCGATCGCCGGCCCGAAGGCCGAGCAGGTGATCAGGATACCGTCCGCGCCCATGTCGTGGCCGTAGCGGCCGAACCGCACGAAGCGCTCGATCATACCCTCCGAGATGGCGCCGGGCTCCTTGGCCCGGTCCGCCGACAGGCCGTCATCGAGAAGGTTCACGGTCTCGGCCTCGGGCCACGTCTCCGCGAAGGCAGCCTGGATCGGCGCCATGGCGACCGGCGTGGCGTGCAGGAGGACGATGCGGGGCGCCATTGGAGTGTCCGGGTTGAGCGCGGGGGTGGCTGACGCGTTGTAAGCGATTTCAAAACGGTGGCACAATAGCGCAGATTATCCGCCATCGCGCCGGGGCGGAGCCGTGCTGGCACGCAGGATCAACTCGGCGTCGATCTCGGTGAGCCGAACGACCGGACGTCCCTGGATCCGGGCGATCAGATGGTCCCCGGCGGCGCAACCGATCTCGGCAGAGTGGATGCGGATCGTCGTCAGCGGCGGATCCAGAAACGGCGCGAAATCGGAATCGTTGTGGCCGATCACCGACAGGTCGCCCGGCACCGAGAGCCCGCGGGCGCGCGCCTCGATCATCGCCCCGAAAGCGATCTGATCGGTGCCGCAGATGATCGCGGTGGGCGGCGGGCCGCCGACCAGCATCTGGCGGAAGCCGTCGCGCCCGCCGCCGATCCCGTAGGAGATCTCGATGTCGTGCTCGGGGGCCAGCCGCAGCCCGCGGGCGGCCAGCGCCTGGGCGATACCGGCCACCCGGGCGCCGCCGCGGTCGTTGTCCTTGCGCAGGCCCGAGATCACGCCGATCCGGCGATGGCCGAGATCCATCAGGTAGTTGGCGGCCCGGGCCGCCGAGGCCGCGTTGTCGAACCCCACGCAGGGGTAGTCGCGCGACAGGCTGAAGGTCTGCACCATCGGGATGCCCGAGCGGGCGATCCGTGCATAAAGATCCGGGTGGTGGATGTCGCCGACCAGCATCAGCCCATCGACGCCCCGCTCCAGCAGGAAGGTCGCCTCGCGTAACTCGTCCTCCAGGTCGTAGCCGGCATTGGCGGCCACCAGCGTGTAGCCCGCCTGCCGCAGCCGGTCCTGCACGCTCGACAGGACGCGCACAAAGGCCTCGTTCTCGATGTTGGGCACCACCGCGCCCACCGCCATGAACCGCCGGGTCGAGAGCGCCCGAGCGGCGCCGTTGGCGACGAAGCCGAGATCCTGGGCGGCGCGCATCACGGCCTCGCGCTTGTCGGCCCGGACCCCGGCGGAGCCGTTCAGCACCCGGGAAACCGTCGCGGTGGAGACGCCCGCGCGGCGGGCCACGTCCCGCGCCACCGGGCTGCGCGCCGGCGGATCGAGGATGTCGTCCGGCAGGTCCAGCACCGATAACTTGTCCCGCTGCCTCAGATGTTCCGGCAGTATATTGACACTCCTTTGGCCGGCTGGCTATCTGAAAGCGCTTTCAAAAACCGTCGCTCGTGACGGATCGCAGGGAGGATCTGATGGCGACGCTCGACCACGCGGCCTCCGGATCGGGAGCCCCCGAGCGCGAGTCGCCGACCGTGGGCGGGGCCGACGCCACCGCGGCGGGCATCGCCGCACCGCAGGCGATCGTCACCAGCCTCAAGCGCAGCGACGCGGTCACGCCCTATCGGTTCCGCGACCTGCTGGCGCTCGACGATTTCGAGCGGCATGCCAAGCGGCTCCTGCCGCCGATGATCTTCCAGTACGTCTCCGGCGGGGTCGAGACCGGGTCCGCCCTGGCGCAGAGCCGCGGCGCCTATTCACATTACGCCCTCGTGCCGCGGCTGATGCGGGACACCTCGGCGCGCGATACGGCGACCACGCTGTTCGGCCACACCTACGCGGCGCCGTTCGGGATCGGCCCGCTCGGCGGGGCCGCCTTCATCGCGTATCGGGGCGACCTCGCGCTCGCCGAGGCGGCCCGGCGGATGAACCTGCCGATGTGTCTCAGCGCCTCCTCGCTGATCAAGCTGGAGGATGTCTACGCCCAGAACCCACAGGCGTGGTTCCAGGGCTACCTGCCAGGCGACCAGACCCGGATCGACCGCCTGCTCGATCGGGTCGCCGCCACCGGCTACCGGACCTTCGTGGTCACCGCCGACACGCCGACGCTGGGCAACCGCGAGCACAACACCCGCAGCGGCTTCTCCATGCCGATCAAGGTCACGCCCAAGGTCGCGTGGCAGAGCGCGACGCATCCGCGCTGGTTGCTTGGGACGGTCGCCCGGACCTTCCTCAAGCACGGCGCGCCGCATTTCGAGAATACCGAGGCCGAGCGCGGCCCGCCGATGATGTCGCAAGGCGCGGTGCGCAACACCATCGCGCGCGATCAGCTCTCGTGGAAGAACCTGGAGGCGATCCGCAAACGCTGGACCGGCAACCTCCTGGTAAAGGGGCTACTCGCCCCCGAGGATGTCGAGATCGCCCGGGACTGCGGCGCCGACGGCGTGATCCTCTCGACCCATGGCGGCCGCCAGCTCGACTACGCCGTGGCGCCCCTCGATGTGCTGCCGGAGATCGCCGCCAGGAAGGGCGGGCTGAAGATCATCGTCGACAGCGGCATCCGGCGAGGCACCGACGTGATGAAGGCCCTCGCGCTCGGCGCCGATTTCGTGCTGCTCGGCCGGCCCTTCATGTTCGGCGCGGCGCTCGGCGGGGCGGCGGGCGTCGAGCACGCCATGCGGATCCTCAAGGAGGAGCTCAACCGCGATATGGCGCTCATCGGGATCAACCGCCTGTCCGAGCTGAATCCCGATTTCCTGCGCCGCGTCCCGCGTCGGACCTGAGCCGGAGAGCCCTATGAGCGACCCCGCCCCCCTCGGACTGGCCTTCGTCGGCTGCTTCACCACCGAGCGGCGGCGGGCGCGCGGCCAGGGGATCGACATCTACAGGACCGGGGGCGGGCTGGAGAGCTGGACCCATCTCGGCCGGGTCGAGGGCCTGACCAATCCGTCCTTCCTCGTCACGGCCCCCAAGCGCGCCGTGCTCTATACGGTGCAAGGCGACGGCGAAGAAGCGAGCGCCTTCGCGGCCACGCCCGACGGAACCCTTCGGGCCCTCGGCAGTGCCGCGACGGACGGCACCAACAGCGTCCATCAGGCCCTCGACGCGACGGGGCGCTTCCTGATCGTTGCCAACTACGCCAGCGGCTCGGTCGCCCTCCTGCCGATCCGTCCCGATGGCGGGCTTGAGCCGGCTTGCCACGTCCTACCGCTGCCGGGCGACCCGGGTCCGCACCGGAGCGAGCAGGCCTGCGCCCATCCGCACCACGTGGTTCTATCGCCGGACGGGCGGCACATGCTCGTGCCCGACAAAGGGCTCGACCGGGTCTTCGTCCTGGCGGTCGACGGCGAGCGGCTGGCGATCGTCTCGGAGACCGCGATGCGACCCGGCGCAGGGCCGCGCCACATCGCGTTCCACCCGCAGGCGCCCCTCGCCTTCCTGGTCAACGAGTTGGAGTCGAGCGTCGCGACCTGCCGCTGGGACGCCGGGGCCGGGACGCTGACGCCCCTGCACCTCGCGCCGACCCTGCCAGCGGACTTCTTCGGCGCCAGCACGGCCGCGGCCATCGTGGTCACGCCGGATGGGCGGTTCGTCTACGCCTCGAACCGCGGACAGGATGGGATCGCGCGCTTCCGCGTGGATGCCGAGGCCGGGCGGCTCGATCCACTCGGCTGGACGCCCTCGGGCGGGCGCGACCCACGCTTCATGATCCTGGCGCCGGACGGTCGACACCTCCTCGTCGCCAACGAGCAGGGCGACAGCCTCGTTGAATTCGCCATCGATCCGGGCAGCGGCGAGCTGACCAAGACGGGCGAACGCCCGAGCCTCAGCCCCTGCACGATCGCGTTTCTCTAGGAGGTTCGAGTCCCGTCCGCGATCGCGGTTTCGACCAATCGAAGCCCACGACCCAAGCCGATCCCACCCTCCACCTCATCCGGAGGTGCCGGAGCGCCGCGGAGGCCTCGAAAGAGCCCTCCAGCCGGTCGCGCGATCCCTGGAGGCCTCCTTCGAGGCCGCTCCGCGGCACCTCAGCGATGAGGTGGAAGGAGGGAATGACCCAGATCAACAAACGAAAATAAAAAAATGAAAACCCCGGAGGAAACCCCATGTTCGCCAAGCGCTACAGGTTCCTAATAGCATTCCTGCTGTTCATAGCCGGAATCATCAACTACATGGACCGCGCCGCGCTCGGCGTGGCGGCGCCCTTCGTCAAGCAGGATCTGAACCTGTCGCCCTCGGAACTCGGGGTGATCTTCTCGACCTTCTTCTTCGGCTACGCCCTGTTCGCCTTCGTGGGCGGCCAGCTTGCCGACCGCTACGGGCCACGCAGCGTCTACAGCTGGGCCGCCGCCTCCTGGTCGGTCCTGTGCATGTTGACCGGGGCGGTGACCGGCTTCGCCCAGATGTTCGTGGTTCGCGCCTTGTTCGGTTTCGCCGAGGGGCCGATGAACTCGACCACGAACCGCACCCTCACAACGTGGTTCCCCCGCGAAGAGACCGCCCGGACCATCGGCTTCACCTTCTCGGGCCAGACGGTCGGCAGCGCCATCGCGGCGCCCGTGGTCGGCCTCCTGGCGATCCAGTACGGCTGGCGGGTCGCCTTCGTGGCGATCGGCGCGGTCGGCCTGCTCTGGGTCGTGGCCTGGCGCCTCCTGATGACCGACCGGCCCCAGGACAATCCTCGCGTCGGCCCGGAGGAGATCGCGCTGATCGAGCGCAGCCGCGCGGTCACGCATCTCGCGCCCTCGGACCACGCCCGCTCGCTCAAGGAATACCTGTTCCTGCCCAGCACCCTGTCGCTGGGGCTCGGCATGTTCGCGGTGAACTACACCCTCTACATCTTCCTCTCGTGGCTCCCGAGCTACCTCACCGACGCCCTGCACATGCCGGTACAGCAGATGGCGCTCGTGGCCTCGATCCCCTGGGCCTGCGGCTTCGTCGGCTATGTCGGCGGCGGGATCGTCGCCGACCATCTCTACAAGCGGATGGACGACAAGCTCGCCGCCCGGAAGCTCACCACGATCGTGCCGCTCGCCATCGCGGGCCTCGCGCTGATCGCGGTCAACGCGGCGCCGAATGCCGCGGTGGCGGTCTCGCTGATCGCGCTGTCCGTGCTGATGCTGACGAGTTCCGTGCAATCCTGCTGGGCGACGATCCACGAGCTGGTGCCCGAGGCCCGCGTCGGCGGGGTGAGCGGCTTCATCCACCTCCTGAGCAACATCTCGGGTATCATCGGGCCGACCGCCACCGGCCTCGCCGTGCAGTATCTCGGCGGCTACGCCAGCGCCTTCGTGATCGCCGCCCTCATCGCGGCGGCCGGCGTCGTCGCCATGGCGATCTTCGTCCGGCGGCCCCGCCTGCCTGAATCGTCCGCCCCTCTCACGACGGCCAAGGCCGTCTGATCCCGGAGCCGCATCCATGAGCGCCGAGACCGTTCCGCAAAAGCCCGTCCTGCTGACCGGCGCCTCGGGCGCCCTCGGGCGCATTCTGACCCGCGCGCTCGGGGAGGCCGGGTGGACGCTCCGCCTCACCGACCGCGTCGCCTTCCCCGATCCGCTGCCGGAGGGGGCGCGCTTCCATCTGGCCGACCTTGAGGACGGGCCGGCGATCCTGCGGCTGGCGGAGGGCTGCGGCACGATCCTGCATTTCGGCGGGATCTCGGTCGAGCACCCGTTCGAGACGGTGATCGGCCCCAATATTCGCGGCCTCTATCACGCCTACGAGGCGGCGCGGCGGGAGGGGGCGCGGATGGTGTTCGCGTCCTCGAACCACACGATCGGCTTCCACGAGCGGTCCGAGGTGCTGCACGATGACTGCGCCCTCAAGCCCGACGGCTATTACGGCCTGTCCAAGGCCTATGGCGAGCTGATGGGCGGCCTGTACCGCGACAAGCATGGGGTCGAGAGCGCCTTCCTGCGGATCGGCTCGTGCTTCCCGGAGCCCACCGACGCGCGGATGCTGGCCACGTGGCTGTCTTACGCCGACCTCACCCGCCTCGTGATGCGCGCGACCCTGGCGCCGAGTCTTGGCCCCGATGGGACGGTGGTGATCTGGGGCGCCTCGAACAACAGCCGCATGACGTGGTGGGGCCGGGACGGCCGCGACACGATCGGCTGGGCGCCGCAGGACAGCGCCGATGCCTACGCGCAGGCGCTGGAGGGCAAGACGAGCGGCAACCCGGTCGTGGAACGCTACCAGGGCGGCGGATTCACGGGGCTCGATTATTCCCGCCGAGACGATTCAGGGCGGTGAGGTTTGATTACAAACGCGATCTCCCAACCCATTCCCTCATCCTGAGGTGCCCGCGCCAGCGGGCCTCGACGGAGGGTTTCAGCCAGCCGCGCGATTCCGGGAGGGCTCCTTCGAGGCCTCCGCTGCGCTCCGGCACCTCAGAATGAGGTTGCGGGTGGGGGACACGCGGTATCCGGGCCCGACCCGACCGATCGTCGGGTCAATCGGCTCGCCGACACAACGATGGATCACGACATGACCGACGATCACACCGAGACCCGCCTGAAATGCGCCCTGGTGGTGCGCGGCGCCTTCGACGCGCATGTCGTCCCGGCCTTCGAGGCGGCGGGCGGCCGGGCGGCGATCCACTGGGCGCCGACCACCGTCATCATGAAGGCGCTGGAGGCCGGCGAGACCGCCGACGCGGTACTGGTCCTGTCGGACGCCATGGAGCGCCTGATCGCAGACGGCCGGGTCGAGCCGGAGACCCGGGTCAATGCGGTGCGCTCGCGCTATGGCCTCGCCGTGAAGGCCGGGGCGCCACACCCGGACATCTCGACCGTCGAGGCGCTGACGCAAACGCTCACGGCGGCCCGCTCGGTCGCCTATTCCCGCACCGGCGCCAGCGGGATCTACTTCGCCGGCCTGCTGCCGCGGCTCGGCCTCGACGAGGTGGTCAACGCCAAGGCCACCATCATCCCGCAGGGCTTCACCGCGGAGAAGCTGGTCTCCGGCGAGGCCGATATCGCGGTCCAGCAGATCAGCGAATTGATGGTGGTGCCGGGGATCGAAGTGGTCGGACCCTTCCCCGAGCCGGTGCAGGAGGTCACGACCTTCGCGGCCGCGATCCTGCGGGGCGCAACCGACAGGGACGGCGCCGCGCGCTTCCTCGCCGGGCTGACGACGCTGGAGGCCGCCGCAGCCTACCGGGCGAGCGGCCTGGAACCGGCCTTCTGACCGGCGGGCGATTCCCCGATCTCGCACAGCCAAGTCCCGAAAAAATCTCGAGAGGAAACCATGGCCCCGAGCGAACAGGACCGGATCGTCCGGCAGGTTTTCTTCCGGCTGATGCCGCTGCTCTTCATCGGCTACGTCATGGCGTATGTCGACCGGATCAATGTCGGCTTCGCGGCCCTGCGGATGAACGCCGATCTCGGCATCGGCCCGGCCGTGTTCGGGCTCGGCGCCGGGATCTTCTTCATCGGCTATTTCCTGTTCGAGGTGCCGAGCAACCTGATCCTGGAGAAGGTCGGCGCGCGGCGCTGGATCGCCCGGATCATGATCACCTGGGGCCTGCTCTCGGCCGCGATGATGTTCGTGCAGGGCGCGACGAGCTTCCTCGTCCTGCGCTTCCTGCTCGGGGCCGCCGAGGCCGGGTTCTACCCCGGCGTGATCCTCTACCTGACCTACTGGTTTCCCAAGGCCTATCGGGCGCGGATCTTCGGCGCCTTCGCGGTGGGGATCCCGGTCTCACTGGCGATCGGCGCGCCGCTCTCCACCGCGATCCTGCAGCTCGACGGAGCGCTCGGCCTCAAGGGCTGGCAATGGCTGTTCCTGTTGGAAGGCATCCCGACCACCCTGTTCGGCTTTGTGTTCCTGGCGCTGATCCCGGACCGTCCCAAGGATGCGCTCTGGCTCGCGCCCGCCGACCGGACCGCCCTCCAGGCGGTGATCGACGCCGAGCAGCGCGCGGTGGCGGCAACCCACGGCACCAGCCTGCGCCGGGCCTTCGCCGACCCGCGGCTGATCGCCCTGTCGTTCATCTACTTCGCCAATACCGGCGCCAATCTCGGCCTCGCGTTCTTCCTGCCGCAGATCCTCAAGAGCACCGGCCTGTCCGACATGCAGACCGGCCTGATGACCGCGGTTCCTTACGTGTTCGGGGTGGTGGGCGGCCTGACCATCGGCTGGATTTCCGACCGCACCAACGACCGGCGCCTGACGCTGGCGGGGGCACTCCTGCTCACGGCAACGGGCCTCGCGCTCGCGGGCCTCGCCACGGGCTCGCTCTGGGCCGTGGCCTTCATGGCGGTGGCGGCCGCCGGCCTCTATGGCGGGAAGGCGCCGTTCTGGGCCCTGCCCTCGGTGTTCCTCTCCGGCAGCGCGGCGGCCGGCGGCATCGCGCTGATCAACTGCGTGGGCAATCTCGGCGGCTTCGTCGCGCCCTCGATCGTCGGCTGGATCCGCGAGTCCAGCGGCAGCTTCGAGGCCGGCCTGTATTTCCTCGGAGCGCTCGCCTTCTCGGCCGTGATCGTGACCCTCATCGTCGTCAATGCGCGGTTCGGCGAGGCGCGGGCTGCCAGAGGCCCCGCGCCCATTCCGGCGGTCGCACCGCGCCGCTGAGGCAATCCGGCGCGGGATCGGCTTGCTCCCGCGCCGGCCGATACGGGCCGGCGCGGCCTCATCGATCGGTTCGCGACCGCAAAAAAGTCCTTATGCTCGTGCTGTCCGGACGCCCAATCCCGTCCGACCGGATCGCGCCCTCCATGCTGAAGACCGCCTTCGTTGCCGCCCGCGACCGCCAGCGGCTGTCGGAGATCGCAACGATCCTGATCGGCTTCGGCGTGACCCGCGTCGTGGACCGCCTCGGGCTGCGCTATCTGCCCCTGCTGCCGCGCCGCCAGCCCCGGGTCGACGTCACCCGCCTTTCGGAGCCGGAGCGCCTGCGCCGGGCGATCGAGGCCTTGGGGCCCACCTTCATCAAGTTCGGGCAGGTCCTGGCGAGCCGGCCGGACCTCCTGTCGCCGGCCTGGACCGAGGAGCTGCAGAAGCTTCATAGCCAGGTCGTGCCAGTCGCCTGGGAGCAGATCGGGCCGCAGCTCGAACAGGATCTCGGCGCCCCGCCCCAGGAGGTCTTCGCCGAGTTCGACACCAATCCGATCGCCTCGGCGTCGATCGCCCAGGTCTACCGGGCACGGCTGAAGACGGGCGAGGACGTCATCGTCAAGGTGCTGCGGCCCAACCTGCGCAAGATCATCGAGGCGGATCTGCGCCTGATGGCCCACGGTGCCCGCATCGTCGAGAACGAATGGCCCGACATGGCCCGCTACCAGCCGCGGGAGCAGATGCGCCACCTCGCCGACGGGTTGAACGGCGAGCTCGACCTGCTTAACGAGGCACGCAACTGCGAGCTCCTGGCCCAGATCTTCGAGGACCGCGACGACATCGTCTTCCCGAAGATCCACTGGGAGTACTGCTCCGAGCGGGTGCTGGTGCAGGACTTCATCCACGGTATCCCGCCGAACGATGATGCGGCGCTCCGCGCGGCCGGCCTCGACAAGAAGCTGCTCGCCCAGAAGGGCACTGACGCCTTCCTGCAGATGGCGCTGATCGAGGGGCACTTCCACGCCGATCCGCACCCCGGCAACATGCTGGCGCTGCCGGGCAACAAGATCGGCTTCATCGATTTCGGCATCATCGGCCGCCTGTCGCAGCGCCGCCGGTCGCAGCTCTTGGTGCTGATCGGCGCGATGCTCAAGCAGGATGCCGACGGCCTGATGGCGGTGCTGCTCGACTGGACCGGCACCAGCAACCCCGACCTGACCCGTCTCCAGGTCTCCGCCCAGTCCTTCGTGGAGAGCCATTCCTCGATCCCGCTGAACCTCGGGCTGGTGCTCACCGACTTCATGAACATGGCCCGCGAGAACGATCTCGCCATGCCGACCGACCTCGCCATTCTGTTCAAGGGACTGGTGACCGCCGACGGCGTGATGCGCCACCTCGATCCCGATTTCGACCTGTTTGCGGCGGCCGGTCCCACGGTGCGGGCCAGCATGCAGACGCAGTTCTCGCTCTCCGCGCTCAAGCAGAAGGCGGAGGCGCTCGGTGTCGGCCTCTACGGGGCGGCCTCGGAACTGCCGACCCTGATCCACCTGATGCTGGTGCGCCTGAAGCAGGGCCGCGTCACGGTCGAGATCGAGGTGAAGGGGCTCGAGAAGGTCACCCGCGGCATCGAGCGCGCCGCCGCCCGGGTGGCGGTGGCCCTGGTGGTGGCGGCCTTCGCGACCCAGCTCGCGCCGCGCCTCATCGACCTCGGCACGCCGGTCTTCGTCTCGATCGGCTTGATTATCTTCGTGCTCGGGATCGGCTGGCTCGTCCTGCTGATGCGCAACAAGTAGCTGTTTTCGCCACGGCACAGGATCGCAACATAAGTTTTTGCCATGGGCGAATACATGTTCCGATTGATTATCCCGGCCGTCCTGTTAGCGTGAGCCATCCGACGATTCGCATGGAAGCGAGCCGGGATTCGGCGCCAGAAGCGGCTCAAGCCGCCGGCACCGACCCGCTTGCGACAGCGGTTACCTGCGCCTCGCTGGACCTGCTGCGTCGCGCACGAGCGCGCCGCCGGTGGCGACAAGGGGGCAGGCGATGGAGAGGGTCGTCACGTTGCCGCGGGCTGACGGGGCGGAGCACCGCCTCGGCATCCTTGAGGCGGAGAATGCCCGCCTGCGCGACCTGCTGGCGCAGGCAACCACGCAGGCCGACCGCGAGCGGCAGCGCAGCCGGCGCCTCGGTCGCATCATTGAGGCCGCGAGCCGTGTCGAAGCCGGGCGGATGGCCGGCGAGCGGCCCATAACCTTTCCGAAGCGGGATCAGGCGCTCGACCGTCCAGGGGCCCGGGCGCCGCTCGCAGGGTTGCGGCCGGCCGCCTCGCCGCCAGCCGCCAACGATTATCTGGAACTGCTCGATCACGACGGCTGCGTGATCACGGCCTCGGAAGGCGGTCCGGCGCTGTCTGGCGCCCGCGATGAGGCCGAGGTGATTGGTCACCCCTGGATCGAGGTTTGGACACGGCCGGAGGATCGGGAAGCTGTCGCTGCCGCTATGGACCGGGCGCGCCAGGGGCGGCCGAGCCGGTTCCAGGCGCGGATCGAGGTCGGCGCCGGAGTCCGGTGGTGGGACGTGGCCGTGACGCCGATCGGCCCGACGCCGAACAGCCCTGAGCGCATCCTGACGGTCTCGCGCGACATTACCGAGCTGAAGCTCGCCGAGGCGCATCAGACCCTGCTGATGCAGGAACTCGCGCACCGGATGAAGAACACCATCGCCCTGGTCCAGGCCGTGGCGGCGCAGACCATGCGCAACGCGGTGTCGCTGGAAGCGGCCGGCGAGGCCCTGGCGGCGCGGCTCCTGGCCCTCGCCAAGGCTCACGACGTGCTGCTGCAGGGCTCCTTCGCCCGCGCCTCCCTGGTCGGGCTGGTCGCGGGGGCGGTCTCGCTCCACGACGACATGACCGGGCGCTTCCGGGTCAGCGGCCCCGAGCTGACCCTGGGACCGCGGCACGGCCTGACCCTGGCGCTGATGCTGCACGAACTCGGGACCAACGCGGCCAAATACGGAGCGCTCTCGGTTGCCGCCGGCAGGGTCGGCATCACCTGGGCGGTGGCCGACGCGGAGAGCGGCCCGCAGCTGCGCTTCCGCTGGGAGGAGACCGGTGGCCCCCCCGTGACCCCGCCCACCCGCAGCGGCTTCGGGACACGCCTCATCGCGCGCAGCCTCGTCCACGGCTTCGGCGGCACGGCGCAGCTCAGCTACCCGCCGGAAGGCGCTGTGCTAACCTTCGAGGCGTCGCTCGACGCGGTCACCGTGGGCTGACGGCGGTTCCTTCGGTCCGTCGGAATGCCGGCTCGATCCGGCACGGGCGCCGTTCCACCGCGACCTGCGCTTCACTCTTCAGCCCCGGCTTCCGCTCGGACATTCCGAAGGGCCGCCAGCGTCCGGTCGCGCAGATGTTCGGCCTCCGCCAGCAGATCCGTCAGGTCGTCTCCAGACTTGGCGGCCTCCTCAAGAGTGCGGCAGGCCCGGGACAGGGCGTCGCAACCGAGCATGCCCGCCATCGAGACGAGGGTGTGCGCCTCGCGCCCGTAATCGGCCGCCACGCGGTCCCGGCCCGCGAAGGACTCCGCGAGACATTGCAGGAACCGGTCGATGATGCGGGCGAGCTTCTCCGATCCGATCACCGCACGGAGTTCGTCGAGCGCCTCCCGGTTCACGAGCGCGTGGGACACGGTCCATCTCCGAGTAGGGACCTGACGGGCGATCCGAGGACGGCGCAGGCGCGACACAGTCCAGAGACCGGGGTTGACGGATTGGTGACGATCGCCTGTGTCAACTTTTCGACGCAATCCGCACCGGTACCGCAAGTTCCAAGACGCGGACGCCGATCCGGCTGCGGCAGCGAGGTTTCAGTGGATGGATCGACGCTCTACGCCTCCTCTCTCCCGGCAAAGTTGTGGATCATTCTAGCTTAAACTTTAAACGTGTGTCTTGCTTCTACGCCGGGTGCGTAGTCGGGCGCACCGGCAATGCTTAGGGACCGGTCTAGGGCGGGTCGGACGCCGCTGGAGGAGCCCGCATCATGACCGATCAAGCGTTGCCGTGACGGCCTACAGCCTGCGGGCCCGGCTCGTCGCCCTATGGATCCTGCTGCTGGCCTCCGCCATCGCGACGGCCTACCTGATGTTCGGTGTCTACGCCCAATCGACCGGCGTCCAGGTGGCCCGCGCGGATATCACGGTGGGGCGGGCCTGCCGCGAGATCCTCGACCGGTACGCCGCTCGCGTCGGGCCGCGCGAAGGCGTGTCCGAAGCCGACCTCTCCGGCGTGGTCGAGGCGGCACTCACCGGTTTCCCGGGGATCGAGGGCGGCATCTGGAGCGCCGCGGACGGGTCCGTCGTCTACGCCTATCCCACCTACGAGGGCACCGGCCCGAAGACCGATCTCCCGGCGGCCGAGCGCGACACGATCGCCACGGTGAACGCCCAGGCCCTGCGCGCCAACCACGCCGTCTCGGTGAACCGGCCCAGCCGGACGCAGGTGCTCCTGCTCCAGGCCTGCCCGCTGCGCGCGTCCGAAGCCGGGCTGACCGCGTGGACGATGGGGCGCGCTCACGTCAACGACGGCCCGATCTACACGCGCTTTCTGGCAGGGCTCGGTTTCCTGGCCGTCACGGTCCTCGGCTCGGCGGCCTTCCTCGGATGGTTCCTCTACGGTTTCTCCGGCCGGATCGCCCGGCTGGAGGCCGCTCTCGCGGTGCCGCGTCCCGACGGCGAGGACCTGCCGCACCTCGACCGGACCGGCGAGCGCGAGCTCGACCGGCTGGTCGACGCCCTCAACGCGGCGGGCGGGCGGCTGCGGGAAGCCCAGGCCCGGGTGGTGGCCGCCGAACGCCTCGCCGCTGTCGGCCGCCTTGCGGCAAGCATCGCCCACGAGATCCGCAACCCGATCGCGGCGATGCGGCTGAAGGCCGAGAATGCCCTGGTCAGCGGCGATCCGAACCGCGCCGCCACCGCCCTCGGGACCGTCCTCGGCCAGATCGCCCGGGTCGACACATTGCTGCGCGACCTGCTCAACCTGACCCAGGGGCGCGCCCTCAACCGGGCACCGACCGCGGTCGCGCCATTGCTGGCAGACTGCGCCAGCCTGCACGAGGATTTCGCCGGCGCCCGGGGGGTCCGGATCGAGATCGCGCTCGACGGGCTGCCCGAGGCGGATCAGCCCCATATCGACCGGTGTCAGGTTGGGCGCGCCCTGGACAACCTCCTGCTGAACGCGCTCCAGAACACGCCGCCCGGGGGCCGGGTACGCCTCGGCGCCGGGCGGGTCACGGTCGACGGCACCCTCCGCCTGCGGCTATGCGTGCGTGATACGGGCCCCGGCATCGATCCCGCGATCCGGTCCAGCCTGTTCGAGCCCTTCGTCACGGGCCGCCCGGATGGGACCGGGCTCGGCCTCGCGATCGTGCGCGAGATCGCCCTGGCACATCGCGGCGCGGTCGGGCTGGCCGCGGACGCGCCGGAAACCACCTTCGTGCTGGACCTGCCATGGCGACCATCCTGATCGTCGACGACGACCCGGCCCTGCGGGACGGGCTTGCCGAGACCGTGACCGATCTCGGCCACACACCCCTGCCGGCGGCCTCCGGTACGGAGGCGCTCGCGCGGCTGCTGGACAGCCCCGTCGCGGCGGTGTTCCTCGACCTGCGCATGCCCGGGGATCTCGACGGCCTCTCGACGCTGGAACGGATCTGCGCGCTGCCGGACCGGCCGCCCGTGACCGTACTGACCGCGTTCGCGAGCCCGGCCAACACCATCGAGGCGATGCGGCTGGGCGCGCACGACCATCTCACCAAGCCGGTCGGGCGCGCCGACCTCGCCGCCGCCCTCGACGCGATGCTGCGAAGCGTCCGCGTGGAGGAAGCCGCCCCGCCCACACAATCCGGCCATCCGGTCCTCGTCGGGTCCAGTGAAGGGATGCGGCGGGTGCAGAAGACGATCGGTCTCGTCGCCGACACCGACTCGACGGTGCTGGTCCAGGGCGAGACCGGCACCGGCAAGGAGGAGGTGGCGCGGGCGCTCCACGCCTATTCCCGCCGGCGCGCGCGCCCCTTCGTCCCGGTGAATTGCGCGGCGATCCCGGGGGATCTGCTGGAGAGCGAGCTGTTCGGCCATGTCCGGGGGGCCTTCGGTGGGGCGGCGGCGGACCGCGCCGGCGCCTTCCATCTGGCCGAGGGCGGCACGCTGTTCCTGGACGAGATCGGCGACATGCCCGCCGCCATGCAGGCCAAGATCCTGCGCGTCATCCAGGATTGCGTGGTGACACCGCTCGGCGGTCGCCCGGCCCGAGTCGACGTCCGCCTCGTCGCCGCGACCCACCGCGACCTCCCGGCCCTGGTCGCCGAGGGCCGGTTTCGCGCCGACCTCTATTATCGTCTCAACGTCGTGCCGATCACCCTGCCGCCGCTGCGTGAGCGCTTGGCCGACATCGTTCCGCTGGCCGAACACTTCCTTCTCCGGTCGGGTAAGCGCCTCAGCCGGGGTGCCGCCTCCCGCCTTCTGGCCCATGACTGGCCCGGCAACGTGCGCGAGCTGCGCAACGTCGTCGAGCGTGCCGGGGTCCTGGTGCGCGGCGGCGTGATCGCGGCCGACGATGTGGGCCTGCCTTCGGACAGGCCCGACCGGCGGCTTGGGGATGCACCGCCCGCGGATTGGCTCTCCGGCGACCTGCCCGGCGCCGTCGCCCGGCTGGAGCGGACCATGATCGCCGCCGCGCTCCACGAGGCCGACGGCAACAGGGCCCGGGCCGCCCGCCGCCTGGGGATCCAGCGGCAGCTCCTCTACGCCAAGATCGAGCGCTATGGCCTTGGCGCATCGGGGGGCGGTCTGTCGGCGGACACGACAGCCGATGTCGCAAATCCCGACGCTTCCGACACGCCCGACGCGGGTTGAGCCCTTCGAGGCCAGGGGAACCGCGCGCGGCCGGGCCGCCGACGCCGTTGCGACGGAACCGATCCATCGGCGGGGCGTCGAGCACCGCGAGCGACGGGGCGATCCGCAGAGGGGTGGCGTCGTCCGTCGGACGGGGCGGGTCGGGATGAGCAGCATCGAAACGGGTGGGACGACCGCGAGCGACGGCAAGCCGGCTGCCTCGACCAAGGCCCTGCGCGGCCTCGACGCCCTCAACTTCTTCCTGGCCGACGTGCGCGATGGGCTCGGCCCCTATCTCGCCATCTACCTCATCGCCGTGCGCGGGCCCGACCAGGGCTGGAACGAGGCTACGACGGGCCTCGTCATGACCATTGCGGGTATTCTCGGACTTGTGGCGCAGACACCCGCGGGGGCGCTGATCGACGCCACCAACCACAAACGCGTCATCGTGATCGCAGGGGCCATCGCAGTCACGGCGAGCTGCCTGATCCTGCCCTTCATTTCGAATTTCTATGTGGTGACCGCGACGCAATCGATCGCCCATGTCGCCGGCACGATCTTCCCGCCGGCGCTGGCCGCCATCACCCTCGGGCTCGTCGGCCCGAAAATGTTCGCCAAGCGGATTGGCCGAAACGAAGGCTTCAACCACGCCGGCAACGCGGTCTCGGCCGCGGTGGCGGGTGGGCTCGCCTACTTCTTCGGGCCGGTGGTGGTGTTCTGGCTCATGGGCATCCTGGCAGCCTGCTCGATCGGCGCCATGCTGATGGTGCCGGCCGACGAGATCGACAACGACCTCGCCCGCGGGATGACGGAGCAGGAGGAGACGGCGCAGGAGAAGCCGTCCGGCCTCGCCACGCTGCTTCAGAACAAGGCCCTGCTGCTCTTCGCGGTGCTCTGCGCCATCTTCCACCTCGCCAACGCGGCGATGCTGACCTCCGTGGGCCAGCTCCTCACACACCTCTCGGGCAAGGATCACGCGACGTCGCTGATCGCGGTCTGCATCGTGGCGGCGCAGTGCGTGATGGTGCCGGTGGCGATCTTCGTGGGCGCCAAGGCCGACGTGATCGGCCGCAAGCCGATCTTCTTGGCGGCCTTCGGGGTGCTGGCCCTGCGCGGCGTGCTTTACACACTGTCCAACAACCCGTTCTGGTTGGTGGGCGTGCAACTCCTCGACGGGATCGGGGCCGGCGTCTACGGCGCGCTGTTCCCGATCGTGGTCTCCGATCTGACCCGCGGCGGCGGACGCTTCAACGCAGCCCAGGGTGCCGTTGCCACCGCCCAGGGGGTCGGCGCGTCGCTCAGCGCGACGCTGGCCGGCGTGATCATCGTTTCGGCCGGCTATTCGACGGCCTTCCTGGCGCTCGCCGCCATCGCGGCGCTGGGGTTCGCCCTGTATCTGACGCTGATGCCCGAAACCCGCGACACCGTCGCCGCCGGCAGCGAGCCGGAGAGTGGCGGCAGCCTTCCGCCGGCTGTACCCGCGAGCGCCTGAAGCGGCACGGAAGCGATCACCTGTCGGGATAACGCTCGGGGTCGATCTTTCCGGGCGTTGCGCTGAGATTCGGCATGATCGCATTGCCGGGCTCTGCACCGACCCTTTCCCGGGCGCACGCAGCGCCAGCGGAATACGAACCGGGAGCCAGCACGAGACGGCGGGGAGCCCCCCTCTCGATGGCCGGTGCCGCTGACGCGGCGCTTCGCGTGCTGGGTTCCCGATCAGGTTTGGCTGGCACTATACCTGCCTGGGAAAGGGCGTGCGACCTAAGCGCAACGAGCGCTGCCCCTGCGTCACGAGGCGGCGGCAAATTCCGGCGCAACCTCGATCGCCTGCGTCGCCTCCGGCGGCGCCTTGCGCGACACGTAGTAGATGTCGACGGCGCGCCAGAAGGCACCCTGCTCCTCGGTGGATCGGCGGGAGAGCGAACCTTCGAGGATCGCCATGGCGGCCCGTGCGGGCTCGCTTCGCTCCAGTTCTTCCAGCAGACCGGCGAGATGCAGCATGGGGCTAACCTCTGATCGGACAGCAACCCGGATTAACGCCCGAGCTTGCGTAACGATCCAGGCCAGTCTGAACCGCACTGCCTGCACGATCCTTGCCTGACAAAACCGTGCGGCTACCATCGCCGCGGCGAGTCCGACTCGCCATCGTTTCAGAGCTGAAGGATCACCGCATGTTTTCCTGCCGAAGCGGCGCGGCCCATTCCCTGCGCGGAGCAGCCTTCGCGCTGGCCCTGGCCAGCCTCTGCGGGGCGAGCCCGCTGCTCGCACGCGAGATGCCCGAGGCCGGCACCGCGGCGGCGGCGAAGAAGCCAAACGTGGTGATCCTCGCCACCGGCGGCACGATCGCGGGAGCCGGCGCGGACGCCGCAAACAGCGCCACCTACACGGCCGCCAAGGTGCCGGTGGATAAGCTCATCGCGGCCGTGCCGCAGATCAGCACCATCGCCAACGTGCGCGGCGAGCAGGTCTTCCAGATCGCCTCCGAGAGCTTCACCGACGCCCAGCTCGTCCAGTTGGGCAAGCGCGTCTCGCAACTCCTCAAGCAGGACGACGTCGACGGTGTGGTCGTCACCCACGGCACCGACACCCTGGAGGAGACCGCCTTCTTCCTCGACCTCGTGGTGAAGAGCGACAAGCCGATCGTGGTGGTGGGCTCGATGCGGCCGGGCACCGCGATCTCGGCCGACGGCGCCCTCAACCTGCTCGACGCCGTGACGGTGGCGGGCAGCAAGGAGGCGATCGGCAAGGGCGTCACCGTGACGATGAACGACACGATTCAGTGCGGCCGCGACGTCAACAAGCGCACCAACGTCGTGCCGAGCGCCTTCTACAGCCAGTGGGGCCCCCTCGGCATGGTGATCGAGGGCAAGACCTACTTCTTCCGCTCCCTGGCGAAGCGGCACAACACGAGTTCCGAGTTCGACATCGACACAATCGACAGCCTGCCGCTGGTCGGCATCGTCTACGGCTCGGGCAACATGATCCCGGGCGTCTACGACGCGGAAGTCCAAGCGGGCGCGAAGGCGATCGTCAACGCCGGCACCGGCAACGGCTCGGTGGCGGGCTATCTCGTCGACAAGCTCAAGGACATCCGCTCCAAGGGCACGATCGTGATCCGCTCCTCGCGGGTGCCGGACGGGCTCGTGCTGCGCAACGCCGAGCAGCCGGACGATACATACGATTGGGTGGTGGCGCATGATCTGAACCCCGCCAAGGCCAAGATCTTAGCTGCGGTGGCGCTCACCAAGACGAACGACACCAAGGAGCTGCAGCGGATCTTCTGGGAGTATTGAGAGGATACAAGGCGATGGGCCTCCGCTGACTCGGTGGAGGCTCCGCGGGTCTCCCTCCCCCCTCTGCGGGTGAGGGTGGCGCCTGCGTCAGCAGGAGTCGGGAGAGGGGACCCCGGCTTCCGGAAAAGGCGCGACTTTCATGAGGGGCAGAGCTTCGTTCTGCACCGTCGCTCCCCTCTTCCGACCCGCTTCGCGGGCCACCCTCCCCCGCAGAGGGGGGGGGAGGGAGCACGCGCACCGACCGGGTTACATCCCGCAGCACACAGCTTAAGTACCGGCAACCGACATGCCCTGGCGCCGAGCCGACTCGCGGCTCCAGTCCCGCCCGTCGGCACCGAGCCTGGAGGAATCAGCATGACCGAGCTTCATCCCGAGGTCGCGGCGGTCACCGAGCGCGTCGTTTCGCGCTCCCGCGAGACCCGGCGTGCCTATCTCGATCTGATCGCCCGCGAGCGTGAGGCGGGGGTCCGGCGCGGTAAGCTCGCCTGCGGCAACCTCGCCCACGGCTTCGCGGCCGCCGGCGAGGACAAGGCGGCGATCCGCGACGAGCGGACCACGATGAACATCGGCATCGTCACCGCCTACAACGACATGCTCTCGGCCCATCAGCCCTACGGGCGCTATCCGGAGCAGATCAAGCTGTTCGCCCGGGAGCGCGGCGCCACCGCGCAGGTCGCGGGCGGGACGCCGGCCATGTGCGATGGCGTCACGCAGGGCCAGAGCGGCATGGAGCTGTCGCTGTTCTCCCGCGACACGATCGCCCTCTCCACCGCGGTCGGCTTAAGCCACGGCATGTTCGACGGGGCGGCTTTGCTCGGCATCTGCGACAAGATCGTGCCGGGCCTGCTGATCGGCGCGCTCCGCTTCGGCCACCTGCCGACGATCCTGATCCCGGCCGGACCGATGCCCTCGGGGCTCGCCAACAAGGAGAAGCAGCGGATCCGCCAGCTCTACGCCGAGGGCAAGATCGGCCGGGCGGAGCTGCTCGAATCCGAGTCCGCCTCCTACCACTCGGCCGGCACCTGCACGTTCTACGGCACCGCCAACTCGAACCAGATGATGATGGACATGATGGGCCTGCACATGCCGGGCGCGTCCTTCATCAATCCCGGCACCAAGCTGCGCCAGGCCGTGACCCGGGCGGCGATCCACCGGCTCACCGAGATCGGCGGCGCCGGCAACGATTACCGGCCGCTCGGCCTCTGCGTCGACGAGAAAGCGATCGTGAACGCGGCCGTCGGCCTGCTCGCCACGGGCGGCTCGACCAATCACGCGATCCACCTGCCGGCCATCGCGCGGGCCGCAGGCATCGTGATCGACTGGGAGGACATCGATCGCCTCTCCAGCGCCGTGCCGCTGATCGCCCGGGTCTATCCGAACGGCGCGGGCGACGTGAACCACTTCCACGCCGCGGGCGGGATGAGCTTCGTGATGCGCGCGCTGCTCGATGCCGGGCTCCTGCACGACGACATCCTGACCGTGACGGGTCAGTCCCTGCGCGATCACGCCCGCGACCCGAAGCTCGACGGTGAGGAGCTGGTCTTCGAGGACGCCGTGCCGGAAAGCCTCGACGACACGATGCTGCGCCGGCCCGCCAACCCGTTCCAGCCGGATGGCGGCATGCGGCTCGTAAAGGGCAATCTCGGCCGGGCGACGTTCAAGACCAGCGCCGTCGAGGAGCAGCGCCGGACCATCGAGGCGCCGGCCCGGGTGTTTTCCGATCAGGACGAGGTGTTGAAGGCGTTCAAGGCCGGCGAGCTGGAGCGGGATGTCGTGGTCGTGGTCCGGTTCCAGGGCCCGAAGGCCAACGGCATGCCGGAGCTGCACAAGCTCACCCCGCCGCTCGGCGTGCTGCAGGACCGCGGCCACAAGGTCGCCCTGGTGACGGACGGGCGGATGTCCGGCGCCTCCGGCAAGGTCCCGGCCGCCATCCACCTGAGCCCTGAGGCCTTGGGCGGTGGGCCGATCGGGCGGATCCGCGACGGCGACATCGTCCGGCTCAGCGCCGCCGAGGGCCTGCTGGAGGTGCTGGTGGACGCGGCCGAACTCGCCGCCCGCCCCGAAGCCGAGGCACCGCCGCCCGGCCAGGGCACCGGACGCGAGTTGTTCGCGTTCATGCGCCATGGGGCCGATACGGCGGAGCGCGGCGCCTCTGCGATGCTCGCCGCCGCCGGCCTCTGAGATCTGCACAGGAGTTGCCGACCATGAACGATCTGACCAGCATCGACGCGCTGATGCGCTCCGTGCCCGTCATTCCGGTCCTGGTGATCGACGACGTGGCCCAGGCACGGCCCATCGCCGAGGCCTTGGTGAAGGGCGGGTTGACCGCCCTTGAGGTCACCCTGCGCACCCCGGCCGCCCTCGACGTGATCCGGGAGATGACCCGGGTCGAGGGCGCGGTGGTGGGCGCCGGGACGGTGCTCAACCCCCGCGATCTTGAAAACGCGCTCGCGGCGGGGGCCGAGTTCATCGTCTCGCCCGGGCTGACCGAGTCCCTGACCGACGCCGCCAAGGCCAACGGCGTGCCCTACCTGCCGGGTGTGGCCACCGCGGCCGACATCATGCGCGGCCTGGATTACGGCCTCGACCGGTTCAAGTTCTTCCCGGCCGAGGCGGCGGGTGGGATCAAGGCGCTGAAGGCGCACGCGGCGGTGTTCGGCGCGGTGCGGTTCTGCCCGACGGGCGGGATCACGGAGGCGACGGCGCCGGACTGGCTGGCGATCCCGTCGGTGCTCTGCGTCGGCGGCAGCTGGGTGGTGAAGCCCGGCATGCCGGATCCCGCGGCGATCGAGCAGGCGGCCCGGGCGGCCGCGGGGCTGCGGAAGGCGGCATAAGAGCACCGCTTTCCTCGAGCTGGGTGCGGATAGACGTCCCACCCTCACCCACATCCTGAGGTGCCGCAGCGTAGCGGAGGCCTCGAAGGAGCCCTCCAGATGGCTCTGAGATCTCTGGAGTCCTCCTTCGAGGCCCGCTGACGCGGGCACCTCAGGATGAGATCGCAGGCTGGAAAGGCGTAGGTCTGCCCGCTACTCCGCCGGCAGCGGCTGCCTCTGCTCCCGTGGGGTGAACACCCCGCCCTCCGGCTCCAGCGTGATCCGCCGGTCGTGGAAGGCGTCCAGCGTCGAGCGGTGGCCGATCGACACGATCGTGGTCCCAGGCAGGCGCTCGCGCAGCGTCCGGTAGAGCGCGGCCTCGGAGGGCTCGTCGAGGGAGGCGGTCGCCTCGTCGAGGAATAGCCATTCGGGCTTCGCCAGCAGCACGCGGGCGATGGCAAGCCGCTGCTGCTCGCCCCCCGACAGACGCCGCTCCCAGGTATCGACCTCATCGAGCCGGTCGGCGAGGTGCGGGAGCTGGGCGGCGACCAGGGCGTCGCGGATCTCCGCATCCGAGAACTGGTCGGCGGTGTTCGGGTAGACCACGGCGCCCCGCAGGGTGCCCAGCGGGATGTAGGGCCGTTGCGGCAGCAGCAGCGCCGACTGCCCGGCGGGCACATCCACCCGTCCCTTGCCGAAGGGCCAGATTCCGGCGATCGCCCGGAACAGCGTCGACTTGCCCGAGCCGGACGGCCCGGTGACCAGGGTCGCGCCGCCCCGTGGCAACGTCAGTGCATTGGCGGTGACGATCGGGCGCCCGTCCGGCAGGGCGAGCACAAGCCCGCGCGCGGTCACGTCTCCGGTGCTCTCGTTCCCCTGAACGAGCCCGTAGCCCGCCGATTCCAGCGCCTCGGCCTTCGTCATGGCCCGGCGGAAGGAGCCGAGACGGTTGGTGTTGGCCTTGTAGGCGGCGAGCGTCGTATAGGAATCCACGAAGAACGAGAGCGAACTCTGCACCTGCCCGAAGGCCTGCGAGGTCTGCTGCAGGGCGCCCAGCGTGATCTTCTTGGCGAAGAAGGACGGCGCGGCCAGCACCATTGGGAAGATCACGCTCGCCTGCCGGTAGCTGAACGTGAAGGCGATCAGCTTGATGCGGCGGAAGATGATGCCGACGTAGTTGTCGATCACGCTGTGGAACAGCGTCGAGAGCCGCGAGGCCTCGGCACGCTCGCCACGCAGCAGCGCGATCTGCTCGGAATAGATCCGGTTGCGGGCCAGCGCGAAGCGGAAATTCGCCTCGACCTGCTCCTGCCGGAAGTCGAGCCCGATGAGCGGCCGGCCGATCAGGTGGGTGAGCCACGTCCCCACCACCGCGTAGGCGATCACCAGCCAGACCAGGAACCCCGGGATCACCGCGTCGGTGAACGGCACGACGAAGTCGCGCGACAGGGTCCAGAGGATCACGATGAACGAGACGAGCTGCGCCGCCTGGCTCAGCAGCCGGATCGACAGCGTCGTGGTCTGCACGATGAAGCTGTTGACGTCAGCCTGGATCCGCTGATCCGGGTTGTCGGCCTCTTCGTCGGTGAACGGGATCCGGTAATGGGTGCCGTTACCGAGCCAGCGCTCGTACAGACTGTGGGTCAGCCACGTGCGCCAGCGGATCAGCAGCGAGGAATCCACGAACAGGTCGAACATGCCGATGGCGATGTTCAGCGTGGCCAGCGGCACGAACACCCAAAGCAGCTGATACCAGAAGGCGGTCGCATCATACTCCTGCAGGGAGTTGTAGATATCGCGATAGAAGAAGTTGAATCGCAGGGTCAGCGCCACGTCGGCGAAGTTCACGAAGATCGAGAGCGCCACGAGGTTGCGGCCGATCCGGCCCTCGGTGGTGCCGAACCAGCGGAACAGGCCGATCTCCTTGGTCGGCTTGTCGCGATTGGCGAAGTAGGGGTCGGCGATGTTGGTGATCGCCCGGATCGGCTCGAGATAGGAGATGCCGAGCACGATGGCGGCGAACACCACCGCGCCGGTGGCCGCGAAGGCCGGGGGCAGGAGCGCCGCGATCACCGGGGGCAGCAATCCCATCGCGGCGGCCGTCTTCGTGCCCGCCAGCAGCAGGTAGCCGACGCCGTAGACCGAGACGAAGACCTTCAGATAGGCCGAGATCGTGTTGGACGCAATCAGGATACCGGCCAGCGCGAAGCCGGCGAGCGAGACGTAGAGCGGGGGGCTCGGAATACCCGGCAGGGCCAGCAGGATCAGCGCGGCCACGGCCGTGAGCACGGCCTGGATCCCGAGCCCGGTCCTGAGTGCTGCCACGCGTCTCTCCCGTCCCACCGCGCCCGGCGAGGGCGCAACCCGGCGGCCTTGGCCCCGGTCGATGGCGAGATAGTGGCCTTTGCCCCGCGCTGTCGCGTGAAATTGTCGTCACGTTTGCGGGATGCGGCGATTTACGCCGGCCGCGCGCCTACCAGTTCCACTCCTCGAAGCCCGGCTCGCGGCAGCGATAGCCGATCGGACATTGCGGGTTGTCGCGTGTGGGCGCGAAACGGAGTTCGGCGATCTCCGAGCCGCTACACTGGCCGGGGCCGCTGACGAACCGCTCCGGTGCGGCGCCGGCCGCGATCACGACATCCTTCTCGCCCTTCACCAGGGCCATCGCCTCCGCGCAGGTCATCCGGGCCGTCATCGAGCCGCGCGGCGCCCGGCCCTGGGCAAGCGCCCCCGCCCCTGTCGCGACCGCGACGAGGTGTACGCACAACAAGGCAAAGGCCAACGGCCTCATCAGACACGGGTCCAGCATGCGCCCAGGAGAATAGTCCGCGGGCATCACGCCATCCTGCACGGGCCGATGGCCCGAGACTGTCACCGGAATGCGCCACCGGGCGGCTTTCGCCGTCGGACTGCCGCAATCGGCGAATTATGAGATTTCGAGACAGCCGCCGCGTGCGGGCTCGGATCCGCGGAGGCGGGCGCGGCCGGGCGGCCGTTCACGTTGGAGCCGGCCTGTCACCCCGGAGCCCAGGGATCTACCGATGTCCGCCCTCTCGACACTTGATATCGCGGCGGTCCGCGCCGCGCCCGTATCCCGCGAGCCCTACGCCTATACGCTGGGCAGCAACGTCCTGAATCCCGACGCCATCGACGAGATTCGCCGCGATTTTCCCGACATCGCCAAGCCCGGCTATCTCACGGTCGACGAAGTCGCCCTCAAGGGCCGATTCAAAGCGCTGATCGACGAGCTGGAGAGCGACGCTTTCTCGGAGATCCTCGGAGAGAAGTTCGGCATCGATCTCGTCTCCTGCCCGCGACTCACCACCATCATGCGGCGCAGCCAGCCGAAATACGGCTCGATCCACACCGACGGCCCGTCCAAGGTGCTGACGCTTCTCGTCTACATGAACGACGCTTGGGACGCCCCCGCGGCCGGTCGCCTGCGGGTGCTTTACGACGGCAAGAACTACGAGCCCTTCGCTGTGGAGGTGCCGCCGACGATGGGGACGATGTTCGCGTTCCTGCGCGCCGACAATTCCTGGCACGGCCACGAGCCGTTCGAGGGCGAGCGTCGCGTCGTTCAGGTCGCGTGGCTCAAGGATGCGTCCGAGCTGGAGCGCAAGCGCAAGCGCAACCGGACGGCGCAGTTCCTGAAAGGGATCTTCGGCCGCTGAAGGCGCAACGAAGGGGGGCACGATGGGGGCGGTGGTACTGGCGGATCCGAGCGGCGGGGCGCGGCCCGCGCCCAGGCGTCGCTACGTCCTGCCGGCCCTGCTGATCGTCGGCTGGGCCGGTTTGTTCGCTTATAGCGCGGCTTACCTGACGGAAGACCTGCCGTTCCGGCCCCAGCGGACCGAGGCACCACCTGCGGAGACCGGCGCCGGGCCGCGCGCCCTGTCGCGACGCCTCGCGACGCTCGACCGAGCCGACCCTGCGCCTCGGAGCAGCGCCGCCGAGACGGCGGCAGCGCCGGTGGTGCAGCCGGCTGTTCGTCCGACGCCGCCGAGCCCCCTCCCCCGGACGGTTTCAGCTTCGGCTCCGATGGGCGCCGACTATGTCGGAATCTGGGGTCCGACCTCGGCGGCCTGCGGCCATAGCTCCCGACGACGGGGCTACATCCCGGCGACGATCACGCAGGATCAGGCGCGCGCCGGCCGTACAGTCTGCACCTTTCACGATATGCGCCGGTCCGGAGGCACCTGGGTAACCGCGGCCGAGTGCAGCGATCGGGGCCGGCACTGGTCGTCCCAGGTCCGGTTGACGGTGGACGACGATCACCTGACGTGGTCGAGCAGCCGGGGAACCGTATCGTATACCCGCTGCAGCCGGCGCAGCGGGTAGCGATCACGGCCTATCGGGACGGCCGCTCCGCCGCGCGCAGGACGATCCGGGCGGCGGCCCGGCTCGGCGTATCCGCGTCGGCAAGCTGCATCCGGTCGTCGATCCGGGCGAGGGCCGCGCATTGCGCGGCGCGCGCGGCGCCCCCTGCCAGCAGCGGCGCCAGGGCCTCTGCGAGACGCCCAGGCGTACAATCAGCCTGGACGAATTCCGGCATGGCATTCTCGGCGAGGATCAGGTTCGGCAGCACGATGGTCGGCACCTGGATGAGCCGGCGGGCGATGACCTCCTCGGCGCGCGACACCTTGTAGGCGACCACCATGGGGACGCCCGCCAGCGCGAGTTCGAGCGTGACCGTACCGGAGGCCGCGAGCGCCGCCCTGGCGCCCCGGAAGGCGGCGTATTTCGGCGCCTCGCCGGTGACGATCTGGACCGGCACCGGCCACGCCGCCGCGAGGCGTTCGATCAGGGCGCGGTGACGCGTCACGGCCGGCAGGACCGCCTCGACCCGATGCGCGCGCACAACCTGCTCCAGAGCGCGCCCGAAGACCGGCATCAGCCGCTCGATCTCGGAGCGGCGTGACCCCGGCAGGATGACGAGGCTGTGGGGCTCCGTCTCCCGGCGCCGGATTTCCGGACCGGACGGGCGCAGCTCGGGCAGGCGCTCGATCAGCGGATGCCCGACATAGGTGCAGGGCGGCCCGCCGAGCCGCAGATGGGCATCGGGTTCGAAGGGAAGCAGCGCCAACACGTGGTCGATGAAAACGCGCATGCCCTTCGCGCGCCACGGGCGCCACGCCCAGACACTCGGTGAGACGTAATCCACGATCGGGATGCCGGGGGCGGCCTTGCGCACGCGCTTCGCCACGGCATGGGTGAAGCCGGGACTGTCGATGATGACCAGCACGTCCGGCTTGGCGCGCACGATCGCCTCGGTCGTCTCGCGGATGCGCCGCAGGAGCGTGCGGGCGCGGGCGAGCACCGGCAGATAGCCCATCACGGCTACGTCATCGAGGGGGAACAGGGAACCGAACCCCGCCTCCGCCATCGCCTCGCCACCGACGCCGCCGAAGACGACCTCCGGAGCCGCGTCGCGCAGCGCTCGCATCAGCTTGGCGCCGAGTTGGTCTCCGGAATCCTCGCCGGCGACGAGCCAGATCGTGCGCGGCCGCGTCATCGCGGTGGGCCTCCGTATCCGACGACGAACAGGCCGAGGCGGTCGGCCTCCGCGGCGGTTGCGACGCGGTCGATCACCAGCGTCCCTCCCGCTTCGAGCACGAGGCCGATGCAGCCCGCCCGGGCGGCGTTGCGCACCGTCCGCGGGCCGATCGCCGGCAGGTCGATGCGCCAATCCTGTCCGACCTTCGGCGCCTTGACCAGTACGGTGGCGGGGAGCGCCCGCCCCCAGCCGAACGGCCGGCGCCCGAGGGCCCGCGCCCGGGCGAGCATCCGGTCGGTCCCCTCTGGCCCCTCGACGGCCAGCACCCGGTCGCCGGAAACGACGATGGCCTGGCCGAGATCGTACGGCGAGAGCGCTTCCAGTACGCCCCGCCCGGTGGCGATCGAGGCGGCCGCCTCCGATCCGGGCTGCCGGCGGCCGATCGGGCCCTCGGGACAGAGCAGGTCCGGCGCGGCCTCGTGGACGCCGAGGACCCGGTGGCCTTCCTCCTCGACCAGGGCCAGCGCCGCCCTCAGGAGGCGGTCATCGCCGCCGCCCGCGATGGCCCTCAGGGCGTCGCGATTGCGCAGGGCCGCGCCGGCATTGAGGATTGCGGCCGGACTCGGCCGGGAGACGCCCCCGGCCGGAACCACGATGGCCGGGCCCCACCGGCGCAGCAGCTTCAAAGTGGCGGCGAGGTCGAGGAGATCGACCGTGGCGTCGGCGCTTTTGCGCAGGACCGGTCCCGTGAAACCGCGAAGGGCAATGATCCGGAACGGCCTGTGCGCCCGGCGCAGGGATTCCGCAACGAGTTCCGGCAACCGCCCGGCCCCGGCGATCAGCACGAGGGCGCCCTCAGCGACAGTCTCGGCCTTGACCATGGCCAGGGCCGGTCAGGCGGCGCTGATCGGCGTCGGGACTTCGCGCGGCGTGCAGATCGAGCGTTTGCCGCCGACGCGGATGAAGTCGAGGATCTCGCGCACCGCGTCGTGGGACTCGAAGGTTGCGGCGACGTCCTCCACCCGCTCCATCAGCGTGCCTTCGGGGGCGAAGAGCAGGCGATAGGCACGGCGCAGGGCGTGAATGTCCTCGCGGGCGAAGCCGCGCCGCTGCAACCCGATGATATTGAGGCCCGACAGGGTGGCGCGGTTGCCGAGCACCATCCCGTAGGGGATGCAATCGTTCTCCAACCCGGAGAGGCCGCCCACGAAGGCATGCGCCCCGACCCGTGCGAACTGAATCACCGCGGCGCCGCCGCCCAGGATCGCGTAATCGCCAACCGAGCAATGGCCGGCCAGCATCACGTTGTTGGAGAAGATCACGTGCGCGCCCACCCGGCAGTCGTGGCCGACATGGGAGTTCGCCAGAAAGGTGCAGTGATCGCCCACCACCGTCTCCAGACCACCGCCGCTGGTACCAGGATTCATGGTGACGCCCTCGCGGATCAGGCAATCGGCGCCGATCGTGAGGGTCGAGGCTTCGCCCCGGTACTTCAGATCCTGAGGCTGGTGACCGATCGACGCGAAGGGGAAGATCCGGGTGCGAGGACCGATCGTGGTGCGACCCGCTAGAACGACGTGGCTGACCAGTTCGCAATCCGGTCCGAGCACGACCTCGGGCCCGACATGGCAGAAGGGGCCGATCCGCGCGCCGTCACCGATCTCGGCGCCGGGCTCGATCACGGCGCTCGCGTGGATGAACGGCGCGCTCACTCCGTCACCAGCATGGCGCCGATCTCGGCCTCAGCAACCAGCGTTCCATCCACTCGGGCCTCGCCGCGGAACCACCACATGGTCCGGCGGTGATTGATCTTCTTCATATGGAACCGCACTTGATCGCCCGGCGTGACCGGCTTGCGGAACTTGCACTTGTCGATGGTCATGAAGAACACCTGCTTGGTGCGCAGCTCGTCCGTCCGGATGTGGCGGCAGCAGATCGCGCCGGCGGTCTGGGCCATGCCCTCGATCAGGAGCACCCCCGGGAAGACCGGCAGGCCCGGAAAGTGGCCCATAAATTGCGGCTCGTTGGCGGTGACGTTCTTGATGCCGACGCAGGATTCGTCCCGGTCGATCTCGACGATCCGGTCCACCATGAGGAACGGATAGCGATGGGGCAGCAACTCCAGCAGCGTCTGGATATCGGCTGTACCCAGCTCGCTGCCGGTCTCGCGTGCCGCCTCACTCATCGGATCCTGCACCTCGACTTGCCACAATTAACGGTCTGAGTTCCGCCCGCCCTGGGCGCACGGAGCGCCCTCTTCGGAAGAATTCGCCGAAAGCGCAAGGCCTTCCGGACCCACGGGCCGATCTGAATGGCGGGAAAGGCGAGGGCCGCGGCCTGCTGGCCTCAGCCCTCTTCGTCCGCTGAGCCTTTGCCCGAGCGCTCGGCGAGGCGGGCCAGGGTGGTCAACTCGCGAAACCACGCCCGTACCGGCTTGGCGGGTGTGCCGCCCCAGCGGCTGCCCGGCGGCACGTCGCGGTTGACGTTGGACGAGCCGGCGATCTGCGATCCACGACCGATGCGCAGGTGGCCGACGACGCCGACCTGGCCGCCAAGGACGACGTAATCCTCCAGCGTGGTCGATCCCGAGATTCCCACGCCCGACACAATCACGCAGTGACGCCCGATAACGACGTTGTGAGCGATCTGCACGAGGTTATCGATCTTGGTTCCCTCGCCGATCACCGTATCGCGCGAGGCGCCCCGGTCGATCGTGGTGTTCGCGCCGATCTCGACATCGTCCTGAACGATGACGCGTCCGATCTGTGGCACCTTGAGATGGCTTGCGCCCATGGCGAAGCCGAACCCGTCCTGCCCGAGCCGGGCGCCAGGATGGAGGATCACCCGGTTTCCCAGGAGCGCGTGACTGAGGGTTGTACCGGCCCCGATGGCGCAGTCGCGCCCGATGCGCACGCCCGGGCCGATCACCGCGTTCGGACCGATCACGGTACCACTCCCGACTTCCGCGCCGGGGCCGATAACCGCGCCCGGATCAACCGTGACGCCCTCTTCGAGGCGCGCCTCCGGGTGGATATGGGCGCCCGGTGCGATCCCGCGGGCGCCGAATTGCGAGCCCGGGCGCAGGGCATCCGGATGCAGGCGGCCGAGAAGAGCCGCGTAGGCGCGGTAGGGATCGCGGCTCACGAGGGCAACGGTACCGGACGGACAGCGGGCCGCGAAGCGCGGTGAAACCAGACAGGCCCCGGCCCGCGTCGCCGCGAAGGCGTCACCGTAGCGGGCGTTGTCCATGTAGGCGAGGTGCTCGGGGCCGGCCGCTTCCAGGGGGGCCGCGCCGACGAGGCGGGCGTCCGGGTCGGCGCCTTCGGGCAGGCTGGCGCCGGCGGCGGCGGCGATCTCCGCGAGGGTCAGGCTGGCCGTGGCCGAGAAGAAGATAGGATCTGACATGCTTGATAACGCGGCGGCCATGCCGATGGCCGCCGCGCCAGGGATTGTGATCAGAAGCGCGAGCCGCCGGAGAAGCGGAACGCCTGGGTCTGATCCTTGCCGATATGGCCGTACTTGCCGAGGATCGGCACGTAGACCGCGATACCTTCATCCTTGGTCAGGGCGTAGGCGTAGTCGAAGCGGATCGGGCCGAGCGGCGAGTTCCACAGGATGGAGGCGCCGACCGACGAGCGGATCGTGGCGCTGTCGCGGACGTTCACGCATTCCGGCTCGACGCCGATCTTGTAGGCGTTGAAGTTGCAGCGACCGGTGGCCGGATCCGTGCCGTTGATGAAGCTGTCGCCGTTCACGTCGAACGAGCGCCGGCTGCTGTAGCCGAACAGCGTACCGGCATCGGCGAAGAGCGCGCCCTTCAGGCCGAGATCGCGCGGGACGCCCGGCAGCGGGAACTGCACTTCGAGGGTGCCACCGATATAGGTCGAGCCGCCGATCGCGTTCGAGCGGGCATCGGCGATGCCGACGTCGCGCGGACCGATGCCGTTCGGGGCAAAGCCGCGGACCAGCGACGGGCCGAGGAAGAACTCGTCCGTCACACGCAGAGGCTGGTTGTTGATCGACTGGATGTGACCGCCCTGGAACCGGACGAAGCCGATCACGTCCTCGAACAGCTCCTTGTAGTAGCGGGCATCGGCGGTGACGCGGAAGAACTTCGAGTCGCCGCCCAGGCCCGCCACGTCGGGCTTCAGTTCGGCGTAGAGGCCGTTATGCGGCGCGCCGATCACGTCGAGGGTCGAGTAGGCGAGTGTCAGACCGGCCAGGGAGGTCAGCGTGTTGCCCTGCGAGCCCTTGATGGCGATGGAGGCTTCACCGTCGTAGGCACAGTTCGGGTAGATCGCCTGACCGCCGATGTTGCGGCCCGTATTCGGATCGATCGTGCCCGCCGCGTAGGTCGCAGTGTAGCCCGGGATCGGGATCGAGCAGTCATTGTACGGCCGCTTGAGGGTGTTCGGCACCTTCAGCTCAGTGTTGTAGAGCGAGTAGCGCAGGGTGACGCCGAATTCCTCGGTGATCGGCAGACCCAGGCGCAGCTGGCCGCCATAGACCGTGGTCTCGTAGCGCGAGTACCGGGTCAGGTCGGAATACTTGTAGAAGGCGTCGAAGCCAGCGGCGAGCCGGTAGCCCAAGAAGTACGGCTCGGTGAACGAGAAGTCGACGCCGCGCGAGTACTGACCGCCCGTACCGGCAAGGCGGACATACTGGCCGCGGCCGAGGAAGTTCGATTCGGAGACCGAGACTTCGCCGATGATGCCGTCCTGGGTGGAGTAGCCGCCCGCCACCGAGAACGAGCCCGTGGGCTGATCCTCAACGTCGATGTTGATCACCACGCGATCCGGGGACGAGCCCGGCTCGTTGGAGAAGCGGACCTTCTTGAAGAAGCCCAGGCCGTTCAGGCGCCGCTCGGCGCGGTCGGTGAGCACGCGGTTATAGGCATCGCCCTCGGCGATATCGAGCTCGCGGCGGATGACGTAGTCGCGGGTGCGGGTGTTGCCGCGGATGTTGATGCGCTCGACGTAGACGTGCGGGCCGTCCTCGACCACGAAGCCCAGGGAGACTTGGTGGCTGCCCGGATCGCGCTGGCCGGTCGGGCGAACCTGCGCAAACGGATAACCGGCGCGGTTCACCTCGCGGGTGACGTTGTTCAGCGTCTTCTCGACGTCGTCGGCGTTGTAGACGTCACCCACCGCCGTGGCGACACCCGCGTTGAGCTGCGTCGTGTCGAGGCCGGGCAGACGGGAATCCACCTGCACCGCGCCGACCTTGTACTGCTCGCCCTCGCTCACCGTGACGGTGATGACGTAGCCGGAGGTCTCGCCCTCGACATAGCGGGCATCCGCGCTGACGACCTGGAAGTCGGCGTAGCCGTTCTTCAGGTAGTAGCGGCGCACCTGATCGAGGTCGTTGGTGATGCGGTCGGGATCGTAGACGTCCGAGGTCTTGATGAACGACAGGAAGTTCATCTCCGAGGAGCTCATCAGCCCCTTGAGCGTCCGGTCGGAATAGGCGTTGTTGCCGACGAAATTGATCGAGACGATACCGGTCTTATCGCCCTCATCGATCTGATAGATCACGTCGACGCGACCGTTCGGCAGGTCGACGGTGCGGTAGGTCACCTTGGCGGTGCCGCGGCCGAACCGCTTGTAGACGTCGCGGATGCGGGCGAGATCGGCGTTGACGATTGCCTCGCTGTAGGGGCCGCGGGCCTTCGCCTCGACCACCCCTTCCAGGGTCGCCTTCTCGATCTTCTTGTTACCCTCGAAAACCACCCGATTGATCAGGTTGTTCTCGCGGACGGTGACCACCGTGCGCCCGCCCGACTGGGCGACCTTCACGTCCGAGAACATGCCGCTCGCAAGCAGGTTGCGGCGAGCCTCCTCGGCGGAGCCGGACGCCGTCCCGGTCACGTAGGACCGGATCGTGTCGGCATCGACGCGCTGGTTGCCCTGGACGACGATCTGCTGCGCCTGAGCGGCCCCGCTCAGGACGACGCTCAGACCCGCAGTGACTAGGACGATGGTTCTCCGCACCGACTTACGTCGGGGCTTCCCCGTCAACGACATCATGCAATCGCCCGTTTCTGTTCTGGTCGCGGGGGTTAGCCCGTCGCAGGCGACCGTTGACCGGTCGTCCCGTCACCTGGTCCAAGCGTGGCTTCGGTCCAAGCGTAGCTCTTAGCGGGATTCCCCTGCCAAGCAAACGCGCGGGCGGCCATCGTCAGGGGATTTTGGGGGGTCGTGGCCTTCGCGCCACTTAACGATCCGGCCACCGCGCGGGCAAACACCGGATCGTGGTAAAGGACGCGTAAACGCTTCTGTTGACGCGCGTTTTCCAATCCACCCGCGGCGCTTTTCACGCGACGTTAACGCAATTCTGATCCCTCGCGGGGGCGCTGATCGGGCGGCTTCGCGGCCGGATCGCGGCGGGAATCAGGCATCCTTTCCGGTGGAGGATCACCGGAATCCCCAGCGGGCACCCGAGCAGCCCGCAACCCCTCCGGATCAGGTGTTCCGCCAGGACGCGCCGAGGTTGAGAATGTCGTTCCAGGCGGCGAACAGCATCAGCATGAGGACCAGGGCGAGGCCGATCCGGAACCCGATCTCCTGGGCGCGCTCGCTGAGCGGACGGCCGCGGACGACTTCGAAAGCGTAGAACAGCAGATGGCCGCCATCGAGCAGCGGCACCGGGAACAGGTTCAGGAGCCCGATCGAGACCGAGAGGAGCGCGATCAGGCCGACCAGGCCGCCGACGCCGCCGGTCTTGGCGACTTCGCCGGAGACGCGGGCGATGCCGATCGGGCCCGAGAGCTGATCGGCCGACTCACGGCCGGTCACCAGCTTGCCGAGATACGAGAAGGTGCGCTCGACGACGAAGTAGGTCTCCTTCACGCCGAGGTTCAGGGAGTCGACGGCCCCGTAGCGGACGAGGCGCGCCTCGGACCCCGCGGGGGAGCGAATGCCCAGCCGGCCGATCCGGTGGCGGCCGAACGGGGTCTTCTCCTCGAAGGTGGCCGGCGTCGCCTGAATGGTGATCGGCTTGTCGTCGCGCTCCACCGTGAAGGTCAGGGGCGTGCCGGCGCTGCCCGTCACAGTGCGGTACATGGCGTTGAAGTCGCCGATCTTCTCGCCGTCGATCGCAGTGATCACGTCGCCCGGCTGGAACCCGGCCTGGGCCGCGACGCTGTTCGGCTCCACCGAGGAGACGCGGGCGGGCAATTCATAGCGGCCACCCAACCAGATCGCTCCGGCGAACAGCAGGATCGCCAGGATGAAGTTCGCCACCGGCCCGGCGGCGACGATCGCGGCGCGCTTGGCTACGGGCTGGGTCGGGAAGCTGATGGCCCGCTCCTGCGGGGTCATGCGGGCGACGGCCTCGGGGTCGGGCATGCTCGCCCCGTTCACGTCGCCGTGGAACTTCACGTAGCCGCCGAGGGGGATGGCACAGAGCTTCCAGCGGGTGCCGCGGCGGTCGTTGAACCCGATGAGTTCCGGCCCGAAACCGAGCGAGAAGGCGTGGACGCCGACGCCACACCAGCGCCCGACCAGGAAGTGACCCATTTCGTGCACGAACACCACGACGGTGAGCACGAACAGAAACGGGATCAGGGCACCGAAGAAACCACCGGCGGTGCCGCCCATCGCGTTGAGGAAGTCCATAAGCCGATCCCTGGCCGTCGCCGCGCCGGCCCCGAGACAGGCGCATCCGGACATTCTAGCAGATCGGTGGGGCGCACCGCCAACGCAATCCTGTGTCGGCTCGCGTATCGTCGCGGCGGGCCCGATGGCCCCGTCAGTGCCCGCCTCCACCGCCGGCCACCGCACGCGGGCGCCGGACCAGCGGCACCGCGCAAGCCATGGCCAGGAACAGCACCGTGAGGGCGAGAAAGACGTCCTCGAAGGCCATGACGAGTCCCTGGATCCGTACCGTGTTGGTCATGGCCTTGAGGGCCATGCCGGGAGCCGCGCTCCCGAACGATTCGAAGCCGCGCTGAAGCGTGTCGAGGCGTTCCAACGCGGCGTTGCTCGTCCAGCTGAACCGCTCATGCAACCGGGCGAGGTGCAGGTCCCAGCGGTCGTTGAGCACCGTGTTGATCAGCGCGAGGCCGACCGCCCCGCCGAGGTTGCGGGTGAGGTTGAACAGGCCGGAGGCGTTCTTCATCCGGGCCGGCGGCAGGGTGCCGAGCGCGATGTTGTTGATCGGGATCATGCACAGCATCAGCGAGCAGCCGCGCAGGATCTGCGGCAGCAGCAGCTCGTAGAAGTCCCAATCCTTGGTGAGGCCGGTGACAATCCAGGTGCCGCAGGCGAAGCCCGCGAAGCCGATCCCCATCATGAGGCGCGGATCGACCTTGGCGGAGAGCCGCCCGGCGATCGGCGCGGTGATGAACATGAGCAGGCCGGAGACGAACATCGTCTCGCCGATCATCAGCGCCGAGTAGCCGCGGACCCGCGCGAGATAGACGGGGTAGATGTAGGTCAGCCCATAGAGGCCAATGCCGAGCACGAAGCTCGCCACGCAGCCGCTGGCGAAGTTGCGGTCGGAGAAGGCGCGCAGATCGACGATCGGCTGCTTGGCCGTGAACACGCGCCAGAAGAACAGCAGCGCCGAGACCCCGCATATCACCGCGCAGGCGAAAACAGCCTCATCCTGCAACCAATCGTGGTTCGGTCCCTCCTCCAGCACGTATTCGAGGCAGCCGAGGAAGCCCGCCATGAAGGCGAGGCCCGCCCAGTCGAAGGAGTCGAGCAGGCTGTAATTGGGCTCATCGAAATCGACCAGGATCCAGGTCGAGACCGTCACGAAGAGGCCCGGCACGACGTTGATCAGGAACAGCCAGTGCCAGGACATCAGGTCGGTGAGATAGCCGCCGACCGTCGGGCCGATGGTCGGCGCGAGCGTCGCGACGAGGCCGATCATCGGCGACACGATGGTACGCTTCGAGGGCGGGAAGATCGTAAACGCCGCCGCGAACACGGTCGGGATCATGCCGCCGCCGATGAAGCCCTGCGCGGCGCGCCAGACGATCATCTCGCCGATCGACGAGGAGGTCGCGCACATCACGCTCATCAGCGTGAAGCCGCCCGCCGAGATCGCGAACATCCACCGGGTCGAGAGCACCCGCGACAGGGTGCCGGAGAGCGGGATCGAGATCACCTCGGCGATGAGGTAGCTGGTCTGGACCCAGGGGATCTCGTCGCCGGAGGCCGAGAGGCCGGCCTGGATCTCGTTGAGGGAGGCCGAGACGATCTGGATATCCAGGATCGCCATGAACATCCCGAACACCATGCAGACGAACGCCACCATCCGGCGGCGGTCGAGCGGCGGCTCGGCTGCGCGGGCCGGCGCGGCCGGCGCCAGGGCGGCGGTGGCAGCCATCGCCGGTCTTACCGGCTCGCGGTGCTGACCGGCCGCTCGCGCGCAGCCCGGTCGAGCACCGAGCGGTCCGCACCGGCACGGGTATCGACCCGCACCACCGCCGACAGGCCCGGCCGCAACAGACCCTCGCGGGCGACATCCTCCGGCACCCGCACCCGCACCGGCAGGCGCTGGACGATCTTGGTGAAGTTGCCGGTCGCGTTGTCGGGCGGCAGCAGGCTGAACACCGAGCCGGAGGCCGGCGAGAACGATTCCACCACGCCCTGGATCTCGCGATCCGGGTAGGCGTCGACCGTCACGATCACCGGCTGGCCGGGGCGCATGCGCTGGACCTGGGTCTCCTTGAAGTTCGCGTCGATCCGCACGCTCTGGAGCGGCACCAGGGCAGCGATACGCGTCCCCGGCGCCACGTAGGCGCCGGCCTCAACGGCCTTGTTGCCGACCACCCCGTCGAAGGGCGCATGGATCACCGCGAAATCGAGGTCGCGCTGGGCGCGGTCGACGGCGGTGCGCAGCTCCGCCGCGACGCTCTCGGCCTCGCGCTTCTGCGCCTGGAGCACGTCGACATTGGCGCGGGCGGCCAAGAGGCCGGCCTCCATGGCCTTGACCGACGCCTCGGTCCGGTCGCGGTCGGCGCGGGTCTGGTCGATGCGCGACTTGGCGACGTAATCGGCCTGCATCTGCGTCGACCGGGCGAAATCGGCCTGGGCGCGGACGGCGTCGGCGCGGGCGGCGTCGAGCTGGGCGGCCGCCTGAGCGACCTGTGCCTGGGCAGCCTCGGTCTGCCGGGCGATCCGCGCGATGGTGCTCTCCTGCGTGGCAAGCTTGTCCTGCGCGGCCTGGAGCGCGAGGCGATAGTCGCCGTCGTCGAGCTTGGCGATCACGTCGCCCTTCTTCACCGACACGCCGTTCACCACCGGAACGGATTCAAGATAGCCCGGGACTTTGGCGGCGAGCACCGAAATGTCGGCCTGGACGTAGGCGTCGTCGGTCGAGACGAAGAAGCGCCATACCGTCCACCATTGCCACCCGGCATAGGCGCTGCCGCCGAATGCGACGGCCAGGATAACGAGCAGGAAGGCCCGGCGGAGCGGACGCCTGCGCGCCGCCGCAGCGCCCTCCGGTATCGAGGTCTGATTGGCCGGCACGGCCGGTGTCGGCGTCGCGACGGATCGGGCTGGACCCTCGGCCCGCTCCTCGTCGCCGCGTTCGACGATCGGATCGGGGCGATCAGCGTCCTCGCGCAGGGACATTGCAGAGCCTCACATCCAACGACAACGGTGTTGACCGAACCGTTCGGTCAAAACATCGGCGCGCCTTGACGCGATTCCGAATTGGCCCCAGGGTATGTTGACCGAACGGTTCGGTCAAGCGGAGCGGCGCCAGGGGCGTCGGACGGAACGATGGCACAGGGTGCAGCGCTGGATCGGGGCGTATCTGCGCACGAGGGCGACAAGCGACGTCAGATCCTGGACGGTGCCCGGACGGTCTTCCTTTCGGCGGGCTACGACGGTGCCAGCATGGGTGAGATCGCGCGGGCGGCCGGCGTCTCGAAAGGCACGCTCTACGTGTATTTTGACAGCAAGGAGGCGCTGTTCGAGGCCTTGATCCTTGAGGAGAAGGCCAGCCTCGCCGAGACGCTCTTCACCTTCGATCCGAACGATACCGATATCCCGGCCGTCCTGACGCGCTTAGGGATGAGTTTCCTCGCCGAGATGTCCCAGCCGCGGCACATCTCAATGCACCGCATGGTGATCGGCGTCTGCGAGAAGTTCCCGCAATTCGGGCAGGTCTATTACGACGCCGGCCCAGCCCGCGGGGTCGCACGGCTCGCAGCCTATCTCGACGTGCAGGTGAAGGCCGGTCGGCTGCGCATTGCCGACACCACCCTGGCGGCCCAGCACTTCCTGCATCTCTGCCTGGCCGGACTCCTGACGCGGATGCTGTTCGCCGCGGCCGGCAAGGCGGATGAAGCGCGGATGCAGTTCCAGACCGCCGAGGCGGTGCGGGTGTTCCTGGCCGGGTACGGGCCGGAGCGCTGACGCGTCGCCCGAGCCGGCCGCTACCCGGCGGCGCGCAGCTCCGGCAGCGCCTCGGCGCTCCAGACCCGGACATGGGCGTCGATGGCCAATGCCTCGTCGACATCGGCCGGCGCGGTCCGGTACTGGCCGGCGAAGTGGGTGCAGGCCCGCTCCACGAGATCGCTGATCCCGTAGAAGCCGATCCGGCCCGCGATAAAGGCCGCCACCGCGATCTCGTTGGCCGCGTTCATCACGGTCGGCGCGGCGCCACCCGCGGCCAGGGCCGCCCGGGCGATCCGCAGGCACGGGAAGCGCTCCTCGTCCGCGGCCTCGAAGGTGAGCGCACCGAGCGTCACGAGGTCCAGCGGCCGCCCGCGCGCGATGGTCAGCCGGTCGCCGAGGCCCAGGCAGTGGGAGATCGGCACCCGCATGTCGGGCAGCGCCAGCTCGGCGGTCACGGCGCCGTCGAGCCAGTAGACCATCCCGTGGATCACCGATTGCGGATGCACCACGACGTCCAGGCGCTCGGGCTCGATGCCGAACAGGTGGTGCGCCTCGATCAGTTCGAGGCCCTTGTTCATCAGGCTCGCCGAATCGATGTTGATCTTCATGCCCATCGACCAGGTCGGATGGGCGGCGGCCTCGGTGGCGGAGGCGGCGGCGATACGCTCGTGGGACCAGGTGCGGAACGGGCCGCCGGAGGCCGTGATCATCATGGTGCGCACGTCGGCGAGCGGCCGTCCGGCCAGCGCCTGGCTCAGGGCGTCGTGCTCGGAATCCATTGGCAGGATCGTGGCGCCGTAGCGCGCGGCGTCGCGCATGAAGGCATCGCCGGCGCAGACGAGGCTCTCCTTGTTGGCGAGCGCCACCGTCCGGCCCAGGCGCAACGCCGCATGGGTCGATTTAAGGCCCGCCGCCCCGCTCACCGCCGCCACCACGATGTCGGCATCCCGGGCGACCGCCTCCATGACGGCCCCCTCCCCTGCGCCGTTGGGAATGCCGGAGCCCGACAGGGCTTCGGCGAGCGCCGGGCCGGCGGATTCGTCCGCGAGCGCCGCGAAGGACGCGTTGAGCTCCCGCGCCATCCTGGCAAGCGCGACGGGATCCTTGCCGCCTACGAGGGCGCCGACGCTGAAGCGGTCGGCATGCTGGGCGAGCAGGTCGGCCGTGGACTTGCCGATCGATCCGGTGGCGCCGAAGACGGTGACGATCTGGGTCACGGGTTCAACTCCCTCATCGTCACGTGATCAGGCCAGCCCCGCGCAGGGCGAGGAAGAGCGCGGCCAACAACGCGACCGCAAAAAATCCGTCGAGGCGGTCCATGACACCGCCATGGCCCGGGATGATTTTTCCGGAGTCCTTCACGCCGTAGCGGCGCTTGAGGCCCGATTCGAGCAGGTCGCCCGCTTGGCTGAGCACGGAAGCAACCGCGCTCACGCCCGCCACCACCGGCAGGGAGGCGGCGCTCGGCAGGGTCATCCCGGCGAGATCCGCCACCACCGGCACCAGCGTCCCGGCCGCGACCGCGCCGATCAGGCCGCCGATCGCGCCCGACCACGTCTTGTTGGGCGAGACCCGCGGCATCAGCTTCGGGCCGCCGATCTTCCGGCCGGCGAAGTAGGCAGCGATGTCGGTGGACCAGACCACCGCGAACATCCAGGCGGGGCCGACGAGGCCGATGGCCGGATCGTCGCGCAGGGCCACGGGCACCGCCGCGATCGCCCCCGCGCCGAGCACGCCGACGAAGGCGCGCGAACGGCCCCAGCCGGTCCGCGCCACCGTGGCACAGGCGGCGGCGCCGAGGATCAGGACGGCGAGGCAGGCGGGCGCTGGGGCGCCACCGCGCTGACAGAGCAGCAGGGCACCAAGCGTCGCGGCGCCGAGCGCGATCAGCACCTCGCGCGGCTCAGTGCGGCTCATCACCATCCACTCGGCAAAGCCGATGATGCCGGCCGCGAGCCAGACACCGGCGAACGGCCAGCCGCCATAGACCAGGGCGGCCACCACGCCGGCCCCGAGCACGAGGCCCGAGGCGACGCGCAGCCACAGCTCGCGCCGCCCCTTGGACGGAGCCTTGGACGGCGCGGCCGGTGCGGCGGCGGCGGTCACGCGCGGACCGTGCCTTGCCTCAAACCTGCATGATCTCCTTCTCCTTGGAGGCCAGCACGCCGTCGATCTCGGCGATGTACTGGTCGGTCGCCTTCTGCACGTCGGCGGCCTGGCGCT